>Ga0070741_10008540_pt1 | contig 20471 bp, 22 predicted proteins | sample Coa_R1_4_FD_66440 | JGI IMG/M metagenome (GOLD analysis project Ga0070741, IMG submission 66440) | Surface soil microbial communities from Centralia Pennsylvania, which are recovering from an underground coalmine fire - Coalmine... | ecosystem: Environmental > Terrestrial > Soil > Unclassified ...
AACCTACGAGCGCATCGCAGAAATCGAAAATCGTATCCAGTCGTTGCCGTATCGCCAGGTACCGGACAGTCTCGATTTCCAGCTCGTCCGCGCGCGCCTGGCCGCACGCCAGGGCACACCGCGCGAGGCGGTACAGAATTTCTCGCGGATGGTGAGCGAGCACAAATACGTCTCCGAGGCGAGCGCACGTTACGGGCTGGTGTTTGCCTTGCTTCGCGCCAACGACTTGAAGCGCGCCGGAGAGGAGTTGCCCGCGCTGCAGGCGCTTGCACGCGACGATCCGATGGTGGCATCGCTTGCTGCCGAGGTGAACGTAAAGCGTGGCGCGATCGACCAAGGTCTGGCGATCTACAAAACGGCACTCGGCAGCTATCCGAGCCGCAATTCTCTTGCCTATGGATACGCGCGCGCGCTGATCGGCCTCGGTCGGTACCGGCAGGCGGCTGACTTCGTGACCGACCGCATCGAGGATGGCCAGGAGGATGCGCGCCTTTACGAGCTTCAAGCGCAGGCCTACGCCGCACTGGGCAAGAAGCTCGCCCATCACCGCGCGCAAGCAGAGGCCTATTTGCTGCGCGGAAATCTGCGCGGAGCAATCGAGCAGTTGCAGATCGCCAAGGCAGCCGGGGATGGAGATTTTTACCAACAGTCTGCTGTCGAGGCCCGGCTCAAGGAACTGATGCAGCTCGATACCGAGCAGCATCGCAAGAACTGAGCGTCGGGCAGCCGGCCCCGGAATTTTCCAACTCGCCGTACTTTCCCCCCTTAGCGCCTTGTTTTTCCCATTATCATAACGGGGTCACCCGCGCGCCCGCGGGACCTACTCGCGCCCCATGAACAAAATCGGCAAATACGAAATCGTTCGCGAGCTAGGCAAGGGCGCGACCAGTGCGGTTTACCTCGCGCGCGATCCTTTTATCGGGCGAGAGGTGGCGATCAAGCTGGTGCGCCCGGAGGTTCTGCAGGACAAAGAGCACGGCAGGCGCTTTTTCAAGCTCTTTCTCACCGAAGCTTCGCTGGCGGGTAGGCTCTCCCATCCCCATATCGCGGCGATTTACGATGCGGTCGCCAACGAAGAGGGCACCTATCTCGTCATGGAGTATGTGCCCGGCACGACCTTGGAGCCCTATATCAAGCCGGAGGCGCTGCTCGACATCAAACGCGTCATCGAAATCGGGTTCAAATGCTGCAAGGCGTTGGAGTACGCGCACCAGCACGGCATCATCCATCGCGATATCAAGCCCGCCAATATCCTTCTCATCAGCGACTCCGACATCAAGATCACCGACTTCGGCGCGGCGCTCACCCTGTCCGCGGAGACGACGCAGATCTCCGGGATCGGCTCACCCGCGTACATGTCCCCGGAGCAGCTCAAGGAGGAGCCGCTCGGCCATCAGTCCGACATGTTTTCACTCGGAGTGGTGCTCTATCAGTTGCTTACCGGTCACCTGCCTTTCAAAGGCAGCACCAGCTACAGCATGGTGCACCAGATCATCAACGTCGACCCGTCGCCGCCGAGCGCGCACCGGGTGGAGATCCCCGCTTCGGTGGACGACATCATCAAACGCGCCCTCGCCAAGGACCCGGCGGCACGCTATGCGACGTGGGACGAGTTCGCGCATGCACTTGCGGCCGCCTTCGACAATCTTCAGCGACCCGACGATCCGGTGCCGGAGGCCGAGAAATTCAGTACCTTGCGGCGGTTGGAGTTCTTCAAGGGGTTCTCCGATGTCGACCTGTGGCAGGTGATGCGCATTGCGCAGTGGGTGAAGTATGCGCCCGGCAGTTTCGTGATCCGCGAAGCGGAGGTCGGCAGTTCGTTCTACGTTCTGGCCGCGGGAGAGGTGCGCGTGACCAAGCAGGAGAAGCTGCTCAATATCCTGCGTGCCGGCGAATGCTTCGGGGAAATGGCGTATCTGGGCAGCAGGCGGTTCCAGCGCACCGCCAGCGTAATCGCGGTAAGCGAAATCACCGTGGTCGAGATCCGGGCCGAGGCGCTGGCGAACGCCACCGAGAGCTGCAAGCATGCATTCAATGCCGCCTTCCTGGACCTGCTCGTGACCCGTCTCGAGGCCGCCAACATCCGCCTGTCGCAACTGCTGCTCGATCGAAGGATCAGTCTGTTCTGAGGCCGAGCGCGGCCGCCTTTTGGAGTAAAATCTTGCGGGAATTGCTTTGTCCATATGAACAGATTTCACCATATCGACCCTCTCGGCCTCGATGAATTGCGCAGGACGCAGTCCTGCGAGCTGATCGACGTACGTACCGACGAGGAAGTGAAGCGGGGCATGATCGCCGGCGCGCGCCATATCCCGTTGCACGCGCTCGCCTCGCGCCTGGAAGAGATCACTTCCGACTGTCCGGTCGTCTTCTACTGCCAGTCCGGTGCCCGCTCAATGCAGGCAAGCGCATTTCTCGCCGGCAAGGGCTACTTCCCGGTATACAACCTGACCGGCGGCGTCATGGCCTGGGCACGCAGCGGATTGCCCCTCGTGTCGCCGTGACGCAACGTCGAATGTCGCAGGATTCCGCCTTCGTGCAAGAGACGCAATGTCCGCATGACCGAGAGCTCGACTCGCGCGGGCTGAACTGTCCGCTACCGATCCTGCGCACGAAGAAGTCACTGAACGAGATGAGGCCGGGACAGGTGCTGCGAGTACTGGCCACCGACCCGGGCTCGATGCGCGATTTTCAGGCTTTCACGCGGCAGACCGGCCACGCACTTCTCGCATCGACCGAGCGCGACGGCGAATTCCTGTTCTTGCTGCGCAAGAAGTGAACAGATGTCCGGCCCGGCTCGTGACGCGGACAGACTGATCCTGGGCTTCGATCGGGCTCTGCGCACGGTCTGCGGGGTGCCGATCTCGTCGGCGCCCCTGCCGGCGGCCGACGTGTCCAACGCGCCGATGACTGATGCGGAACGACGGCACGCAGCCGCGTTGATGCGCGTTAATCACGCGGGCGAGGTTTGCGCCCAGGCGCTTTATCAGGGGCAGGCGTTGACGGCCAGGCGGGACAGCGTACGCGCGGCGCTCGAGCAGGCGGCGCGCGAAGAAAGCGATCACCTCGCATGGACCGCGGAGCACATTGACGAGCTTGGCGGGCGGGTGAGCGTTCTCAACCCGTTCTTCTACCTCGGTGCGTTTGCAGTCGGAGCCGTATCCGGTGTTTTGGGCGACCGCTGGAATCTCGGCTTCCTCGCGGAAACCGAGCGCCAGGTCGAAGGCCATCTCGAAGGTCATCTGGATCGATTGCCGGCGGCGGACGCAAGAGGCCGCGCCATTCTGGCGCGGATGAAGGCCGACGAGGCGCGGCATGCCGCCACGGCACGCGGTCTCGGCGCAGCGGAGCTATCGGGACCGGTGAAGACTGCGATGCGGATCGCCTCCAAGGTGATGACGCATTCCACTTACTTCCTGTGAGCGGCGTCTAGACCTCGGTGATTTCGAAGTCGTGACTGAGCTCGGCGGTCTTGCCGAGCATGATCGACGCCGAGCAGTATTTTTCCGCCGAAAGACGAATCGCGCGTTCTACGTGCTCGCGCTTCACGCCCCGTCCCTGCACTACGAAGTGGAAGTGAATCCGGGTAAACACCTTCGGGTCGTTCGGCGCGCGTTCCGCGTCGATTTCCACGTGGCAACCGGTCACGTCCTGTCGCGACTTTCGCAGGATGGCCACCACGTCGTAGGCGGTGCAGCCTCCGGTGCCGACCAGTACCACTTCCATCGGCCGGGGACCGAGATTGCGTCCACCTCCCTCGGGAGCGCCGTCCATGATGAAAGCGTGCCCGCTTTCGGTTTCGCCGACAAAGGAGACGTTTTCTATCCATTTCACCCTTGCTTTCATTTTGCTTTCCCGTTCTTCGCAACGTCATCGGCGGCGGCCGGAAGGCGCAGATAGTACCAGCCGAGCCCGATGACCTCGTGAAAGAAGGTCCGTCCCATTCTCAATCCCTCGGAATCGGGCAAGAAGCTCAGCACGCTGAGCGGCCCGAGACGTGCGAATCCCGTCGGCGACGCAACGACCTCGAAGCCGGCTCGTTCAAACGCAAGCCGGGCCCGGCGCATGTGCGCCGCGTGCGTGACCAGGATGATGCGGCGGATGCCGGCCGCCGAGAGTTCGTTCCAGGCATTGGATGCGTTTTCCAAGGTGGACCCGGAACGATCCTCCGTCCAGCGTACCGGCACCGTGAAGTCTTCTTCGAGAACAGTGCGCATCTGTTCCGCCTCGGAGCGGACACTGCCGAACGGCCGGCCGCCGCACACCAATAGCGGCAGTCCGGTCAAGCGGTGCAAGCGCGCCGCCCAGCGCAACCGTTCCAAGGTGATGGCCCCAACGGTATCGCCGCCATACTCCGGGGCGTTGAAACGGGTTCCTCCGCCGAGCACGACGATTGCGCCGGCACGGCGCAACGCGGAAAGCGGCGGCGAGGACGAGACTTCGACCAGGCTGAGCAGGTTGGCGGAGAAAAACGGAGTCGAGACTCCGTAGAGGCCAGCGAGGGACGCAAGCGCCACGCAAAGACCGGGCATCCTGCGACGCGTCGCTAGCCAGACCCCCGCCGCGGCCAACAGCAGGAGGTTCAGAGGGGGGAGCAGAAACGAAGCCAGGATTTTCGAACCGATAAACGACATTGAATCAGCTGGTTAAATCAGCCAAGCCTTGCCGATGCCGAATCGGCTACGGGATCGCTCGGGTACAGCGCAAGACGATATCTGTAATGCGGCACTGGCCGTCGCAAGCAACCTCCGCATGCGGCTTGTCCAGTGCACTGCAGTGAAACCGGATCCAATTCTCCTCGATCTGGTGAACTCATATTCAGCCGCCACGTTAAAGGCTTTGAGTTTTTTGGGTGGGCGAATGGTTTGGCACGCCTAAGCATCGGGCCGCGATGCTGTGCCATCCATATTGATAGGGGCGGTGGGCGATTGTGTGCGGCTCGGCCGGTTGGGTGTTTTTGTTCAAGTTTACAGTTACTTAATGCATCCGCACTGTAAAGTCCGTTTATGACTCGGTTAAAATGCGACTTTTTTTGGCCGCACAGGTTGAAAGAACATGGCTGACAACGTAGACCGCGGGAAACGGCGCATGCTGGTGATCGCATCCAGTGTAGCCGGCACGATCGCCGGGATCGGCGTCGCGGTCCCTTTCGTGATGAGCATGGCGCCGAGTGCCCGGGCGCGGGCCGCCGGCGCGCCGATCGAAGTGGACCTTTCCAAGATCGAGCCGGGCATGCTGCTGACCGTCGAATGGCGCGGCAAACCCGTTTGGGTTCTGCATCGGACCAAGGAGATGCTCGCTGAAATCCCGAAATCCGACAGCAAGGTATCGGATCCGCACTCGGAGATCGCGCAGCAGCCGCCTTATGCACGCAACGAGGTGCGCTCCATCAAACCCGAGTATCTCGTTCTGGTCGGCATTTGCACCCATCTCGGGTGCGTACCCACCCAGAAGCTGCAGCCGGGCACAGAGAGCGGGCTCGGGAGCGACTGGACGGGCGGGTTCTATTGTCCCTGTCACGGCTCCAAGTTCGATCTTGCAGGACGCGTTTACAAAGGCGTTCCGGCGCCGATCAATCTCGAAGTGCCGCCGTACATGTACCTTTCCGACACCCGCATCATGATCGGGCAGGACAGCAAGGGAGCGTGAAGCCATGACCCGGACGCAGCGTTTCATCAACTGGATCGACGAGCGCTTCCCCCTGACCGCGACCTGGAGGCAGCATCTCTCCGAGTACTACGCGCCGAAAAACTTCAATTTCTGGTATTTCTTCGGCTCGCTTGCGTTGCTGGTGCTGGTGATGCAGATCGTCACCGGCATCTTCCTGACCATGCATTACAAGCCGGACGCCGGTCAGGCGTTCGGCTCGGTCGAATACATCATGCGCGACGTGCCCTGGGGCTGGGCCATCCGCTACATGCACTCGACCGGCGCATCGATGTTCTTCATCGTCGTCTACCTGCACATGTTCCGTGCACTGCTCTACGGCTCGTACCACAAGCCGCGCGAGCTGCTCTGGATTTTCGGGATGCTGGTCTACCTATGCCTGATGGCGGAGGCGTTTTTCGGCTACCTGCTGCCCTGGGGCCAGATGTCGTTCTGGGGCGCACAGGTCATCGTCAATCTCTTTTCCGCCATCCCCTTCGTGGGACCGGATCTCGCGGTGTGGATCCGCGGCGACTACGTCGTCTCCGACGCGACGCTGAACCGCTTCTTCGCGTTCCACGTGATCGCCGTTCCGCTGGTGTTGCTCGCGCTGGTGGCCGCCCATCTCGTCGCCCTGCACGAAGTGGGCTCCAACAACCCGGACGGCATCGAGATCAAGAGGAAGAAGGATCCCAAGACGGGAATTCCTCTGGACGGCATCCCGTTCCATCCCTATTACACGGTGAAAGATATCGTCGGCGTCGTCGTCTTCCTGATCGTGTTCTCGTTTATCGTGTTTTTCACGCCGGAGGTGGGCGGCTACTTCCTCGAACACAACAATTTTTTCCCCGCCGATCCGCTGAAAACGCCCTCGCACATCGCCCCGGTCTGGTATTTCACGCCGTTCTACTCGGTACTGCGGGCGGTGCCGCCGATGTTCAGCTCCAAATTTCCCGGCGTGCTGGCGATGGGCGCGGCGGTCGTGGTCCTGTTCTTCCTGCCGTGGATCGATCGCGGCGCAGTGAAGTCGATCCGCTACCGCGGCCCGCTGTACAAGGCCGCCCTCGCGATATTCGTCGTCTCCTTCTTCATCCTCGGCTATCTGGGCACCGAACCGACCAATGTCTGGGGTCAATTCGGGGCCTGGCTTGGCGGCGCCGACCGCGCCACCGTCGTGGCGCGCGTGTGCACCGTGCTGTATTTCCTGTTCTTCGCTTTGATGCCGTGGTACACCAAAATCGACAAGACAAAGCCGGAGCCGGAGAGGGTGACATGGTGAAGAGACTGCTGGCCGCACTGTTGCTTGCCCCGCTCGCCACGATTGCGTCGGCCCAGGAGATGAAGCTCGACCATGCGAACGTAGATATTCACGACGCGATTTCCATCCAGCGCGGAGCGCGGGTGTTCGTCAATTACTGCCTGAGCTGCCATTCGGCAAGTTATATGCGCTATAACCGGCTCACCGAACTCGGGCTCACCGAGGCGCAGATCAAGGACAATCTGATGTTCGCCTCGGAGAAGGTTGGGGATCTGATGACCGTGTCGATGCGCGCGCAGGACGCAAAGAGCTGGTTCGGCGTGGCACCGCCGGATCTCTCCGTGATCGCGCGCGCGCGCGGAGCCGACTGGCTCTATTCCTACCTGCGCGCGTTTTACCGGGACGACTCGCGCCCGACGGGCTGGAACAATCTCGTTTTCCCCAACGTCGGCATGCCGCATGTGCTGTGGGAACTGCAGGGTATGCAGAGGCTGGAGACGACCGAGGTCGAACACGAAGGCCAGAAGATCGAGCGCCGCAATCTGGTCCTCGACAAGCCAGGAGCCATGACGCCGGCGGAGTACGACCAAATGGTCCGCGACCTGGTCGACTATCTGGTCTTCATGGGAGAACCGGTGCAGACATTTCGCGTCCAGATCGGGGTCGTCGTCCTGTTCTTCCTGGCCCTGCTTTTCGTGCTGACCTGGGCGATGAAGCGGGAGTTCTGGAAGGACGTGCACTGAAAACGATTCGTACCGACAAGCCGACATGATGACGCTTTATTCAGGCACCACCTGCCCGTTCAGCCAGCGCTGCCGCATCGTGCTGTACGAAAAGGGGATGGACTTCCAGATCATCGACGTGGACCTGCACAACAAGCCGGAGGATCTCGCGGTGATGAATCCCTACAACCGCACGCCGGTGCTGGTCGAGCGCGACCTGATCCTGTACGAGTCCAATATCATCAACGAGTACATCGACGACCGCTTTCCGCACCCGCAACTGATGCCGGCGGACCCGGTGATGCGGGCACGCGCCAGATTGTTCCTGTTCCGATTCGAACAGGAGCTATTTGCGCACATCGATGCGATCGACCGCGGGACCCAGAAGCAGGCGGACAAGGCGCGGGTCGTGATTCGCGACAACCTGACCCAGATCGCTCCGGTATTCGTCAAGCAGAAATACATGCTCGGCGAGGAGTATTCCATGCTGGACGTGGCGATCGCGCCGCTGCTATGGCGGCTCGACTTCTACGGCATCCAGCTGCCGAAGCAGGCGGCGCCGCTCATGAAATACGCGGAACGGCTGTTCTCCCGCCCGGCGTACATCGAGGCGCTGACGCCGTCGGAAAAGGTGATGCGCAAATGAAGAAGGAAACGCCGACCACGCCCTACCTGATCAGGGCGATCTACGAGTGGTGCTGCGACAATGGACTGACTCCCTACCTCGCGGTCAAGGTGGACCGACACACCCGCGTACCGACGGAATACGTGAAGAACGGCGAGATCGTCCTTAACGTCAGTCCGGACGCCACGCACAATCTCAAGATCGGAAACGAGCTCATCCAGTTCTCGGCGCGCTTTGCGGGGGTGTCCAGAGAACTGTCGATTCCCGTCCCCGCGGTCGCCGGCATCTTCGCCAAGGAGACGGGGCAGGGCTTGGCGTTCTCGGTTTCCCCGGGCGAGACGTCGGGGCCCGAAGCGACGAAGTCGCTTCCCGGGCTCGCCTCGGAGAAGGATCATCCGACCCCGCCCGGCGGACGGCCGAAGCTGCAGGTCATCAAGTAGCGGTTTGCCGTGCGATGGCGCGCGCCTATAATCCGGCCCGTGCCGGCATAGCTCAGTTGGCAGAGCAGTTGATTTGTAATCATCAGGTCGCGGGTTCGATTCCTGCTGCCGGCACCACCCACCCACTCACGGTTTGTCCAACGATGCATCGAATCGCGGCTTTGCTGCGCGTGCTCGCCGCGGTTGCATTAACCGCTGCTCCCGCGAGCCCGCGGGCGCAGGATACGCCCGCCGCCCTCACGTTCGAGCAGGCGCAGCAGCGCACCGCCTATGCGCGCAGCCTGATGGAGCAGGCCGAACAGAAGCTCAGACGGCTGGAGCGCGCGGACAAGAGCGCTCAGCGCGAACTCGCGGATGCGCAAAAGCGCTACGAACAGGCGAAGGCCGATGCCGACAAGGCCGCGGAGTCCCTGCGCGCTGGTCGGACGGAGTACGAGGCGGCCAGGCGTCGCTGGGAGCAGGAGTCCGAGAATCTCCTGCGCATTCATCGCGAAGACCAGGCCCGGCACCCCTCTCAATAACACGAGTCGAATAAGGGAAATCGATGAAGATCCACGAATACCAGGCAAAGGAAGTCCTGCGCCGATACGGCGTCGAAACCCCGCGCGGGATCCCCTGCTTTTCCGTCGAGGAGGCGGTGGACGCGGCAAGAAAGCTGGGCGGAAAGGTGTGGGTGGTCAAGGCCCAGATCCATGCGGGCGGCCGCGGCAAGGGCGGCGGCGTCAAGCTCGCCCGGTCGACGGACGAAGTCAAGCTGCTCGCGTCGAAAATTCTCGGCATGCAGCTCGTCACCCATCAGACCGCTCGCGAGGGACAGAAAGTGCGGCGGCTCCTGATCGAGGAGGGTGCCGACATCAGCAAGGAGCTCTATCTCGGCATCGTCGTCGACCGTGTGACGCAGAAGGTGTGCGTGATGGCCTCCTCCGAGGGAGGCATGGACATAGAAGAGGTCGCCGCGCGCGCGCCCGAGAAGATCCACAAGGTCTACTGCGATCCGGCCACCGGACTGAAGGATGACGAGGCCGACGACCTCGCCCGCGCCATCGGCATCCCGCCCGCGTCTGCGCCCAAGGCGCGCGAGATCCTGCAGGCGCTGTACCGGGCGTTCTGGGAAACCGATGCCTCGCTTGCCGAGATCAACCCGCTGATCCTCACCGGCGCGGGCGCGGTGCTCGCGCTCGACGCGAAGATGAACTTCGACGACAACGCGCTGTACCGGCATCCCGACATCGTCGCCATGCGCGATCTCGACGAAGAGGATCCGGCCGAGGTCGAGGCTTCGAAGCACGGACTTTCCTACATCTCGCTCGACGGCAACATCGGCTGCCTGGTCAACGGCGCCGGGCTCGCGATGGCGACGATGGACGCGATCAAGCTCTTCGGCGGCGACCCCGCCAACTTTCTCGATGTGGGCGGCGGCGCCACCACCGAGAAGGTGACCGAGGCGTTCAAGATCATGCTGCGCAACGCGAAGCTCAAGGCGATCCTGGTCAACATCTTCGGCGGCATCATGCGCTGCGACGTGATCGCCAGCGGCGTGGTCGAGGCGGCGAAACAGGTGCAGCTCGCGGTGCCCCTGGTGGTGCGCATGAAAGGCACCAACGAGGATCTCGGCAAGAAGATCCTCGCCGGGTCCGGCCTGCCGATCATTTCGGCGGACAACATGGCCGAAGCGGCCCAGCGCGTGGTCGCGGCCGCCAAGGGAAGGAACTGATGGCGATCCTCGTCGACAAGAACACCCGGGTCGTCACTCAGGGCATCACCGGCAAGACCGGTCAATTCCACACCCGCGCCTGCCGCGATTACGCGAACGGAAGACACTGCTTCGTCGCCGGCGTCAATCCGAACAAGGCGGGGCAGGACTTCGAGGGCATTCCGATCTTCGCCACGGTCGCGGACGCGAAGCGCCAGACCGGCGCCAATGCCTCGGTGATCTACGTGCCGCCCGCGGGCGCGGCGGCCGCGATCTGGGAGGCGGTCGAAGCGGACCTGGACCTGGTGATCTGCATCACCGAAGGCATCCCGGTGCGCGACATGATCGAGGTCCGCGACCGCATGCGCAGGGAGAAGCGCCGCACCCGGCTGGTCGGACCGAATTGTCCCGGCGTCATCACGCCCGGCGAGATCAAGATCGGCATCATGCCCGGCCACATCCATCGCCGTGGATCGATCGGGGTGGTGTCGCGCTCCGGCACGCTCACCTACGAGGCGGTCGCGCAGCTCACCGAGCTGGGGCTCGGCCAGTCGTCCGCGGTCGGCATCGGCGGCGATCCGGTGAACGGCCTGAAGCACGCCGACGTGCTCGAACTATTCAACGACGACCCCGCCACGGAGGCGGTTGTGATGATCGGCGAGATCGGCGGCTCCGACGAGGAGGCGGCGGCGCGCTGGGCAAAGGACCACATGAGAAAGCCGGTAGTGGGCTTCATCGCCGGGGTCACCGCCCCGCCCGGAAAACGCATGGGGCACGCCGGTGCGATCATTTCCGGGGGCAGCGGCACCGCGGCCGAGAAACTCGCCGTCATGGAGGAATGCGGAATCAAAGTGACGCGCAATCCTGCGGAGATGGGCAAGCTCCTGAAGTCGGTCCTGTGACGGCGGGTTTTCGTTGCAGGCCGAACTCGGCGCCGCGGGCGTTGTGCCGGCAGCCAATGTCGGCCGCCGGGAACAAGTATAGTATTCGCCTCACCCATAACCCTGCCGAGACGGGTGGAACGCCGGGATCCGCCTGCTGGTGATCGGCGGCGATCGATCGCCGCTCGGTTCGCGCCAGGAGCGACGTGGACGCCCCGTTGAGCCTCGATCTGTCCGACTTGCAATTCTGGATCGCGGTTGCGCAGATCATCCTGATCGACATCCTGCTTTCCGGGGACAACGCGGTGGTGATTGCGCTTGCCTGCCGAAATCTGCCGCAGCGTCAGCGCAGGCTGGGCATCTTGTGGGGCGTCGGCGGAGCGATCGCCTTACGCGTGGCGCTGACATTTTTCGCGGTCAGTCTGCTCAATCTGCCTTATGTCAAGCTGGCGGGCGCTGCGCTGCTGTTCTGGATCGGCGTCAAGCTGATCCTGCCCGAAGGGGACGGCGAGGGCCGCCCGATCCAGGCGGCTTCCGGCCTGTTCGGGGCGGTGCGCACCATTATCCTCGCCGACCTCGTCATGAGCCTGGACAACGTCATCGCGGTCGCCGCCGCGGCGCGCGACAGCATTTTTCTGCTCCTCTTCGGCCTCACGCTCAGCATCCCGCTCATGGTCTGGGCGAGCCAGCTCATCTTGCGCCTGATGGACCGTTTCCCGTTCATCATCGTGATCGGCGGCGCGCTGCTCGGCTGGATCGCCGCGTCCATGACGATCGAGGATCCGCTGCTCGAACCCCTGCTCGAACCGTACCTGTGGTGGCTTGCATGGGCGGCGCCGGCGGCAGGCGCGGCGCTGGTGGTGGCGGTCGGCAAGCTCATCGTGGTGAGGCGTCCCGCCGCCGAGGGCAGGATCGTGTATCTTGCCGGCGCGCAGACGGACCGCCCGAACAGGGAGCAATGAGAAGTGCTGAAGATCCTGCTGCCGGTGGACGGCTCCGATAATTCGCTTCGCGCGGTGCGCCACGTGATCGAGCACGGCGACTGGTATCGCGGACCGCTGGAATTGCATTTGCTCAACGTGCAGCTGCCGATTGCCTCCGGGGCGGTCAAGATGTTCATCGCCCAGAGCCAGCTGAACGACTATTACCGCGAAGAGGGGCTCGCCGCGCTGATAGAAGCCCGGGCGGCGCTGGACGCCGCGAAGCTGCCTTATCAGCACCACGTCGGCGTCGGACAGGTCGGCGCCACCGTCTCCGACTTCGCTCGGAACAACGGCTGCGACCTGATCGTGATGGGGGCGCACGGACGCGGCGCGATCGGCGGTGCGCTGCTCGGCTCCGTCGCGACCAAGGTAGTGCATCTCGCCAGCGTGCCGGTACTGCTCGTCAAATAGCTTCGCCTCGCGTGCCGATGCCTCGACGCAGGCGCGGCTTTGCGGCTTGCCACCTCGCCGCGATCACAGCCAGGTATGGCATGCTGCACGCACCGATATTCAGCGGAACACGGCGATGCGTGCAATGCGGCTCGAGCAGCCCGGCCGGCGCCTGCAGCCCAGGGAGCTGCCGCCGCCGGAACCTTCCGACGGCCAAGTGCTGATCCGGGTGCGGGCCTGCGGCGTGTGCCGGACCGATCTGCATCTGGTCGACGGCGAACTGCCGCAGCCTTGCCTGCCGATCACGCCCGGTCACGAGATCGTCGGCACGGTAGCTACCCTCGGCCGCGGCGTCGACGCGTTTCGGGCGGGAGACCGGGTCGGCGTGCCCTGGCTGGGATACACCTGCGGGCACTGCGAGTATTGCCGGCGCGGCCTAGAGAACCTTTGCGAGCGAGCGCGCTTTACCGGTTACCAGATGGACGGCGGTTATGCGGAATACGCGGTTGCCGATGCGCGGTACTGCTTCCGCCTGCCGTCCGAATTCGACGACCTGCACGCGGCACCGCTGCTGTGTGCGGGACTGATCGGCTACCGTGCGCTCGCCCAGGCGGGCGACGCGCGAAGGCTCGGCATCTACGGCTTCGGCGCCGCGGCGCACATCGTCGCCCAGGTCGCGCGCCACGAAGGGCGCGAAGTGTACGCCTTCACCCGTGCGGGCGACGAGGAGGGGCAGCGTTTCGCGCGCGAGCTCGGCGCGGCCTGGGCCGGCGCCTCCGGCGATTCGCCGCCGCGGCCGCTGGAGGCGGCGATCATCTTCGCGCCGGTGGGAGCACTGGTGCCGATCGCCCTGCGCGCCATCGCCAAAGGAGGACGCGTGGTATGCGCCGGGATCCACATGAGCGACATCCCCTCTTTTCCCTACGACATCCTGTGGGGCGAGCGCAGCGTGCGCTCGGTGGCGAACCTGACGCGCGCCGACGGCGAGGCCTTCCTGGCGCTTGCACCCCGCGCCGGCGTGAGGACGGAAGTGGAGCCGCTGCCGCTCGGCCGCGCGAATGAGGCGCTCGACCGGCTGCGCCGCGGCGACGTCCGCGGCGCGTTCGTGCTGGTGCCGTGATGCGGGAAAAGTGCACCCGCCGCAGCGGACGTAGAGAACCACAAAAGCAGCACTCTTTCAACACGAAGAACACGCAGGTCACGAAGGAAAACCTTAAGGCGATCGCGGAGGTTTTCCTGGTGTCCTTGCCGTCTTGGTGGTGAGATTTTCGGTTTGCTCTGCGAACGTCAATCGCCCTTCGCCGACAGCCGGCTGTTGGCCCAGGTGAGCCGGTCGATGAGGATGCGCAGGAACGCCCTGTTGAACTGTTTCTGCAGCGCGTCGGAGGCCTGCTGCAGCGCCTGCGCCTTGATCTCCAGCACGGTGATTCTGGTGTTCGCCGTGATGGTCGTGATGCGGCGCGCGCGGGTTTCCTCGAAGTACAGCAGCTCGCCGAAGCAGTCCCCGGCACGCAGCGTATCGAGCGGATGCCCGCCCTTGGTCACGCGCGCCTCGCCTTCCGCGAGGACGTAGAAGTTCTCCCCTACCTCGCCCTCGCGGATCACGATCTTCCCCGCCGGGTAGCGCCGCCAGGCGCCTACGCGCAGGATCTCCCACACTTCGATGTCGCGGAAATCGCGAAAGAAACTGAGCGCCTTCACGGCATTGAACTTCTCCGTGTCGCTGACCGAGTCGGTCGGCAGCACGAGATGGCGGTAGGTCTGGGTGAGTTCGCGGGAGAATTCGGTCCAGCTCTGGAAACGCTGTTTGAGATCCTTCGCCATCGCCCTCATCACCAACGCGTCCAGCTCCGCCGGCAGGTCGGCGCGGTGCACCGACGGCGGAACCGGGTCGATGTGCACGATCTGGTACAGCAGGCTCGCCTTGTTCGAAGCCACGAGCGGCAGCTTGCCGGTGAGCATCTGATACAGCACCACTCCCAGCGAATAGATGTCGGTCTGCTGGGTAAGCTCTTTTTCCAGCACCTGCTCCGGCGACATATAGGCGGGCGAGCCGATCCCCTGCAACAGGGTGTGTTCCGCGGAATCGAGCTTCGCCGCCCCGAAATCGCTGATCTTGATGTCGTTGTTCGCACCGAGAAGGATGTTGGCGGGCTTGATGTCGCGGTGGATGACTCCATGCCGCTGGGCGAAATCGAGCGCCAGGCTGCACTTGAACGCGATCTCGACCACGCGGTCGATCGGCAGCAGGCGGGAGATGTCGCAGTAATGCTCCAGCGTCAGCCCTTCGACGTACTCCGTGACGATGTAGCTGTATTGCTCGGTGATGTCCGCATCGTAGATCTGCATGATGTGCGGATGCATCAGCCGTCCCACCAGCGCGGCTTCGTTGAGGAACACCCGGTCGAAGCGACGGCGCGTGTCGGTGTCGACATCGGATTCCGCCTGCACGACCTTGATCGCGACGTCGCGGTTGGCGAACGGGTCGCGGCCGAGATAGACGCGCGAGGTGGCGCCGCGGCCGAGCTCCCGGACGATCGGGTACTTGCCGATCTTGGCAGGCAACGCGTCGGTCATGCCGCCGCCGCAGTGTTCATTTGAGCGCCGGAACCTTCATTCCGCGCTGCACCGCCGGACGGGCGCCGATCGCATCGAACCAGCGCTCGACGTGCGGGAACTCGGTGAGATCGACCTTGTGCCACTCGTGCCGCGCCACCCAGGGGTAGGTCGCGATGTCGGCCACGGAGTACTCGGATGCGAGCCACTCGTGGTGGGCGAGATGACGATCCATCACGCCGTAGAGCCGCCGCGTCTCCTTGCCGTAGCGCTCGATGGCGTAGGGCACCGGCTGCGGCGCGGCGCGCAGGAAGTGATGGACCTGGCCGAACATCGGACCGACGCCGCCCATCTGGAACATCAGCCACTGGATCGCTTCGAAGCGAGCGCGGGCGGCGCGCGGGACGAAACTGCCGGTCTTCTCGGCCAGGTATAGCAGGATGGCGCCGGACTCGAACAGCTTGAAAGGCTTGCCATCGGGGCCGTCGTAATCGACGATCGCGGGAATCTTGCTGTTCGGCGTGATGCCGACGAATTCGGGCGCGAACTGCGCGCCCTTGCCGATATCGACCGGATGCACCGTGTAGGGCAGGCCGGTTTCTTCCAACATGATCGAGACCTTGCGTCCGTTGGGCGTGCTCCACGTGTACAGGTCGATCAAGCCGGATCTCCTCGCAGGGTGGTGCTCGGATTCTAAATGAAACCGTCTTCGCCGCTGCCGCTCCGCCGAACGCCGCGTACAGCGGCGCCGTCAATCGCGCAGGCGCTTTCCCGGTTCCGGCATCGCGGCTACCCGGGCCAGCGCCTGCGCCACCGCGTCGAGCCGCGCCGCTTCGACATTGCGCGCGATCGACGCGGCGTCCTCGGTGCACGCGGCGATCGCGCCGGCGTCCACGCCGCGCGCCGCCGCCGCAGCGGCGCGCAGAATGTCCGCCTGCGAATAGGCGCGCGTCTCGAAACCGCTACGGCCGCGGAAGTCGCATTCGCAGACGGCAAGCAGTTCCTCGAAGCGTTGCGGCCGGCGCAGCGCGTCCACCGCGGATAGCAGGCTCAGCACACTGGCCGGGGGCAGTTCTTCGGCGCGGTGGATCTCGCCGTGATAGCGGGCGGCGAGCAGTGCGAGGTCGCGGCATTCCGCCGGCGCGCGCAACCGTTCGCTCATCCTCTCCGCAGCCGCCACGCTTTTCTCCTCGTGGCCCTGGTGGCGCGGCAGGATCTCGCGGGGGGTCGCACCCTTGCCCAGATCGTGCGCGAGCGCCGCGTAGCGCACCGTGAGCGGATAGCCGCGCTGCGCCGCGTAGTCGATCACCATCATGACGTGCACGCCGGTGTCGATCTCCGGGTGGGTTTCGGGCTGCTGCGCAACGCCGAACAGCGCGTCGAGTTCCGGAAGCACGCGGGCGAGCGCCCCGCACGCGCGCAGCGCCTCGAACATGCGCGATGGGCGGGCTTCCATCAGCCCCTTGGAAAGCTCCTGCCAAACGCGCTCCGGCACCAGTTGGTCCACCTCGCCGTTTTCCACCATTGCGCGCATCAGCCGCAGCGTCTCCTCGGCGATGCGGAAGCCGAAGCGGGCTGCAAAGCGCGCCACGCGCAGCACCCGTACCGGGTCCTCGACAAAAGCCGGGCCGACGTGGCGCAGGATGCCGGCCTGGAGATCCTGCGCGCCGTGGAACGGATCGATCAGCCTTCCCTGCTCGTCCCGTGCGATGGCGTTGATCGTGAGGTCGCGCCGCGCGAGGTCCTGCTCGAGGGTGACCTCCGGCGAGGCGTGGATCTCGAAGCCCTTGTAGCCGCGTCCCTTCTTGCGCTCGGTGCGGGCGAGCGCGTATTCCTCGCGGGTGACGGGGTGAAGAAATACCGGGAAATCCCTGCCGACCGGCTTGAATCCCAAACGCACCATGTCTTCGGGCGTCGCGCCGACCACTACGTAATCCCGGTCCTCGACCGGCAGACCGAGCAACCCGTCGCGCACTGCGCCGCCGACGGCGTAGACCCTCACAGCTCGAATTCCGGAAGAACTTCGGCTTCAGCCCGTGCGTCCGCGATCCAGCGGGCGAGCGCCGGCAGCGCCTCGATAGCGGCCGCGTACTCGCGCGCCGCGCCCTCGAGGCCGACGCCGTAGGTGCGAAACCGCATCACGACCGGGGCATACATCGCGTCCGCGATACAGAACCCACCGAACAGGAATCGCCCGCCGTGCGCGTAACGCGCACGGCAGTCGGACCAGATGGTCTGTATGCGCGCGATCTCGGCGCGGACCTCCGCCGGAAACTCGGCGCGCGGGATCGAGCGGCGCAGGTTCATCGGCAGGTGCTTGCGCAGATTGGCGAACCCCGAGTGCATCTCCGCGCTCACCGCTCGCGCCTGTGCCCTGGCACGCGTCTCATGCGGCCACAGCGCCTTCTCCGGATGGCATTCGGCAAGATATTCGCAGATCGCCAGCGAGTCCCACACCGTGATCTCGCCGTCCACCAGTACCGGCACCTTGCCGGCCGGCGAAAAGCGCAGGATGTTCTCCTTGCTGCCCGCCTGGTACAGCGGGATGCGCACCTCCTCGAAGGCAAGATCCGCTTGGCGCATCAGCAGCCAGGGCCGCAACGACCAAGAGGAGTAGTTCTTGTTGCCGATGACGAGCTTGCGCATGCGGCGTGCCGCCTTCGCCGGTCAGCGGCCGGCGCGCAGCCGCAGGCGATTCAGCCTCTGGCGCGGCGCCTTGCGCGCGAGATACCCCGGCGCGACCGCCTCGAGCGGCGTGGGCTCGAAGCCGAACAGCGACGGAAATCCGCAGCCGCACACGCTGTCCACCTTCATGGAAGCGACGTTGTCGCGGCTCATCAGCTTGCCCGGCAACCATTCCATCACCCACGCCTGCAGATAGGAAAGACGCGGGCCGAGTCCCACAATCGGGCGGCGGTGCCCGGTCAGCCGGCACACGTACTCGACGAGCTCCTGCAGGCGGTAGACCTGTGGTCCGCACAGTTCGTAGGCCTGGCCGAAGGTGTCGGGACGACGCAGGCTGTCGACGATCGCGCGCGCGAGATCCTCGACGAAAACGGGCTGGAAGCGGGCATCGGGGCAGGCGAGAACAATGACCGGAAGCAGGTGCGCCAGCGCCGCGAAGAGATTCAGGAAGCGGTCCTCGCGCCCGAATACCACCGACGGCCGGAAGATCGTGGTGTGGATTCCGCTCGCCTCCGCCACGCGGACCTGCTGCTCGCCGCCCGCCTTGGAGCGCAGGTACTCGCTGGGCGCGTCGTGCGCCGCATGCAGCGCGGAGACGTGGATCAACCGCCGCACGCTGCGCGCACGGCAGGCATCGACGATCTTGCGCGGCAGCTCGGTGTGCACGCGCGCGAAGTCGCCGCGGCGCGTCTCGTGCAGAATGCCGGCGAGACTTACACAGACGTCGCAGCCGGCAAGCAGGCGCAACAGCTCCGCCGGCTGATGCACGTCGGCCTCGACCACCTCGACCGTGGGCAGAATGATCAGTTCCTGCTTGACCCGCTCGCGGCGGCGCGTTGCGATGCGCACGCGAACGCCTTCCTGGGTCAGCAGATGCGCGATGTGGCGGCCGATGAAGCCGGAGCCGCCGACCAGGCAGGCGGATTCGATGCGCATAGGGGCTGGGTACAAGGTTCTCGTGTCCAGTGTTCAAGCTGACGGCGGAGCGAAGCCTCCGCGGCCCGGCCGGGATCGGGCGCACCGACACGGGCTTGTCGGGCTCGCCGGTTCAACCGGTCGGATCGCACCCGCATGCGGGTGCGGCGGGATTATAGGACTTCAATCGTCCTGCCGGGGGCGCGCAGGGACGACCCCGAGCCGGTCCCGCAGCGACAGCGTCGTCTGCCGGAACAGCCGCGCGTAATACATGGTGTTGCTCATCACCTTCTTCACGTAATCGCGTGTTTCCGGATAGGGGATGGTCTCGGCGTAGATCGCTCCTTCCAGCGGGCGGGAGGCGAGCCATTGCTGGGCGCGCCGGGGACCCGCGTTGTAGGCGGCGGAGGCGACGACGATGCGGTTGTCCAGGCTGGAAAGCATCTGCCGCAGATAATAGGTGCCGAGGTTCAGATTGGTGTCGACGCCGTCGACCAGCGACGAATGATGCTGCTTGAAGCCGAGCCGCTTGGCGACCCACTTCGCGGTGGACGGCATGAGCTGCATCAGCCCCGCGGCGCCCGCGCCGGAGCGCGCCGTGGAGACGAACCGGCTCTCCTGCCGGATCAGGCCGTACACCCAAGCCTCGTCCAGGTCGAGCTGCGCCGTGATCCCCTGCATGGCTTCCCGATAGGGCGCCGGATAGCGCAGCGAGAAGTCGTGCAGTATCGCGGTGCGCTCCGCAGTGTGGATCGCGCGCTCGTACCATTCGTTGCGCAAGGCGAGCTCCGCGGCGGCAAGCAGCCGCCTGTCGTCGAAATCCCGTACCGTCCACTGCCACTCCAGCGCTCCTTCGTAGCGCAGGCCCACCCGATACAGCGTCAGCGCACGCCGGATGCCCGGATCCTCCGCGATCGCCTTGATCTCCTCCTCGGAGGCGCGATATGTCTGCGGCACCGAGCTGATCGCGGCGCCCAGATCCTCGGCGGCGAGCTGGCCGTAGAAATTGAACTCGTTCGAAAGCGGCGCCAGCAGCAGGTTCGCTTCCGGCTGGCGTCCCTGCGCCGCGAGCGCACGCGCCTTCCAGTAGCGCCATTGCGGTTCCATGCGGCCGCGCGGCGTCATCGCGTCGATCGTGGAAACGAGCGCGTTCCAGTCGAACGCGCGCAGCGCCGCGCGCGCCTTCCAGGCAAGCTGGACGTCGGAAAGCGTGGACTCGTCGGCCCGGGAAAACCAGTCCAGCGCGTTGGGATTGTGATTCCAGGCCGCGACCATCGCCACCTGCCCCCAGGCGTAGCTGCGCAACGGCTCGGGCAGGTTGTCCTCGATCTCGCGCAGGCGCTGCGCGGCGAGCAAGGGCCAGGATTCGGCGGCCTTGTATAGCGCGTAGACCGCGAGTTCCTGTTGCGCGCGGCTCTTCAGCGGCAGCGGGACGCGCTCCAGGTACTTCTGCGGCTTGCGCGCGATGCTGTCGATCAGGCGCGGATCGGGCCGCTGGACCGGCGGCAGATACTGGATGACGGTCTTGGCGAGCGAGCGGTTGCCGGCCTCGAGCGCAAGCCGCGCCCGCAGCCACACGTCTTCGCTGCCGAACAGCTGGCGCTCGAACAGCGCGCCGAACAGCGGCAGGCAGCTGTCCGGTTGCGCCTGGCTGCTGTGCCAGAACATGCGCGCCGC
>Ga0070741_10008541_pt1 | contig 20468 bp, 16 predicted proteins | sample Coa_R1_4_FD_66440 | JGI IMG/M metagenome (GOLD analysis project Ga0070741, IMG submission 66440) | Surface soil microbial communities from Centralia Pennsylvania, which are recovering from an underground coalmine fire - Coalmine... | ecosystem: Environmental > Terrestrial > Soil > Unclassified ...
TTCGCAGAGAAAGACATAAGAGAGAAAAATACTGGAGGTGCAAGTGGACAGACAATCACTGGCAGTCTTTTCTGGGAATGTGCCCTAGACGAACACTGCAGCAGCCACCGAATTAATCTCCCTGCCCATTCATTCTTGTTCTTGGTTTCCTCTGCGCCCTCTGCGTCCTCTGCGCCTCTGCGTTGGGTGTTGATGTCGCAGTTGACTTCACATCATGATGATCTGGCGAACGGTATGGCCGGAGGCGAGCCGGTCGAAGCCGAGGTTGATGTCTTCCAGCTTTATGTGGTCGCTCATCAGCTTGTCGACCGGCAGCATCCCCTTGCGGAACAGCTCGATGTAGCGCGGCATGTCGCGCGGCGGAACGCAGGAGCCCATGTAGCTGCCCTTGACGGTGCGCTCCTCGGCGGTGAGGTTGACGTGCTGCAGCGGCCAGCGCGCGTCGGGGTGAGGCAGGCCCGCGGTCACGGTGGTGCCGCCGCGGCGGGTGATGCGGTAGGCCAGTTCCATCGCCTGCACCGAGCCCGCCATCTCGAACGCGAAATCGACGCCGCCAGCGGCGATGTCCTTCACTTTCTGGATCGCGTCGGCATCCTTCGCGTTCACCGCGTCGGTCGCACCGAGCTTTTTGGCGAGCGCGAGCTTGTCGTCGTGGACGTCGATTGCAATCACCTGCGATGCGCCTGCCACGTGCGCGCCGAGCAGCGCGTTGAGGCCCACTCCGCCCAGCCCCACCACCGCCACGCGCGCGCCGGGAAACACCTGGGCGGTGTTGAGCGCCGCGCCCACCCCGGTCAGCACCGCGCAGCCGAACAGCGCCGCCTCGTCGAAGGGAAGCTTGTCGTCGATCTTCACCACCGAGCCGCGGTTGACGACGCAGTGCTCGGCGAAGGCGGATACGCCCACATGGTGGTAGACCGGCTGGCCGCGCTGCGACAGGCGGATCGCGCCGCCGAGCAGGGTGCCGGCGCCGTTTGCCTTCTGGCCCGGCTCGCAGCGCCCCGGATGACCTTCCTTGCAGGCGATGCATTCGCCGCAGCTCGGCGCGAACACCATCACCACGTGGTCGCCGGGTTTCAGATCGTTCACGCCCGGGCCGCATTCCACCACCACGCCGGCGGCTTCGTGGCCGAGCACCATCGGCATCTGCCGCGGCCGGTCGCCGTTGACGGTGGAAAGATCGGAGTGGCACAGGCTCGCGGCCTTGATCTGCACCAGCAGCTCGCGCTCGCCGGGCTTGGCCAGGTCCACTTCCTCGATCGACATCGGTTTCGACTGCGCGTACGGCTGCGACAGTCCCATCTGCCGGATCACTGCTGCCCTGATCTTCATCCTGAAATCCTCAAGAACTCATCACCGCAAAATGAAAGGCAAAAACCGAAATCCAAAAACGAAATCCACTTCTCAACGCAGAGGCGCAGAGGACGCAGAGGTCGCAGAGAAGAGCAAAAGAGAGTGAAGTGATAGAAGTGACAAGTGGACAAGCACAAGTTGGGTGTTCCGGGAAATATGCATCATGCATACATCCCTGCGACTGCCCTGCTTAGTCCCCATACCAATTCATTCTTGTTCCTGGTTTTCCTCTGCGACCTCTGCGTCCTCTGCGCCTCTGCGTTGAGGTTTTGATGTTCTTTGCGTCCTTTCCTGACTTTCTTTGCGACCTTTGCGTTCAGACTCTCTTTTGATTTTCTCTGTGCCCTCTGCGTTGGGTGTTGATGTTGCGCTTGACTTCTGCGCCTCCGCGTTGGGATTTTGACGTGGCTCTCGTCAGTAAGTAGCCCGGCCGCCGGAGAGGTCGAACACCGCGCCGGTGGTGAACGAGCATTCCTCGGTGCACATCCACGCCACCATAGCCGCGATCTCCTCGGTAAGCCCGAAGCGGCCCAGCGGGATCTTGGCCAGCATGTAGTCGATGTGGCTCTGCGCGACCTGTTCGAAGATGGGCGTCTTCACCGCCGCCGGAGTGACGCAGTTCACGGTGATGCCGTTCTTCGCCAGCTCCTTGCCGAGCGACTTGGTCAGGCCGATCACCGCCGCCTTCGAGGAGGAATACGCGGAGGCGTTGGGGTTGCCTTCCTTGCCCGCGATCGAGGCGATGTTGACGATGCGGCCGTAGCCGTTCTTGATCATGTGCGGCGCCACCGTGCGGCAGGTATAAAAAGTACCGTGCAGATTGATGTCGTGCACCCGCAGCCACTCCTCGACCGGATATTCCCACGTCAGCGCGTTCTTGCCCGCCACCCCCGCGGAATTGACCAGCGCGTCGACCTTGCCGAGAGCCGCCAGAGTGGACTTGCACGCCGCCTCGACGTCGCCGATCCTGGAGACATCCGTTTTCGCCGTGTGGACCTTGACGCCGGAAACCGTCTTTGCGGCCTCGGCCATCGTCTTCTCGTTCATGTCCCAGATCGCCACATTCGCGCCCGACTGCGCGAGACGCCTGATGATGGCGAGGCCGATTCCCGACGCGCCGCCGGTGACGATCGCGCAGCGGCCCTTCATGTCCAGATTGTTCATTGAACCCCCTCGAGGAAAGGCGGAATTCTAGCAGCTAGCCCTCAGCGCAGAAGCAGGTAAGCGAGCAGGGCGATGACGGCGGCGCCGATCGCGAACCAGACCCATCCGGGAGTGCGTGCCGGGGCCGCCGCTTCGGCGCCGGCCCCGGCGGGGGCGGCGACCGTCCGGTTGAAGCGGGAAAAGAATTCGTCGGCCATTTTGCGCGCCACGCCGTCGATCAGACGGGAGCCGATCTGCGCCAGCTTGCCGCCGACCGTGGCGGAAGCCTTGTAGTTGAGCCGGGTGCCGTCGCCGTCAGCGAACAGCGACACCTGGGCCCTGCCCTTGCCGAAACCGGCGGCGCCGCCGGAGCCTTCGAACGCGAGCGAATAGGAGTGCGGCGGCTTGAGATCCGCGAGCGAGAGCGTGCCGCTGAACCTCGCCTTGACCGGGCCGATCGCCGCGGTCAGCACGACCCGGTACTCGACATCGGAAACTTTTTCGATCGATTCGCAGCCCGGAATGCAGGCCTTGAGAATCTCGGGATCGTTGAGTGCCTCCCACACCTTTTGCTGGGGCAGCGGGATGAGCTGCTCGCCGGTCATGTCCATGTTTCGTGCCTCCGTTCTGCGTTGTGGGCGGGCGCGCGGGCTGCGTTGTGAGCGGGCGTCAGCGCCCGGGCGAGATCGGCCAGACTTTCGACATTGTGCGCTGGAAGGAATGCGTCCACGTGCGGCAGCATCAGCCGCACCCCCGCCGCGTGCGGCTCAAACCCCTCGAAGCGCAGCAGCGGATTGAGCCAGAGCAGCTTGCGGCAGGACTTGTGCAGGCGGTCCATCTGCACGTCCAGATCGCGTCCCGCGTCGCGGTCCAGGCCGTCGGTGATGAGCAGCACCACCGCGTTCTGCCCGAGCACGCGCCGCGACCAGCGCAGGTTGAATTCCTTGAGCGCCGCGCCGATTCGCGTTCCCCCGGACCAGTCGGCGACCGCGTTGGACACCGCATTGAGCGCGATATCCACGTCGCGGTGGCGCAGGTGCCGCGTGATGTTGGTCAGGCGCGTGCCGAACACGAAGGTGTGGACGCGGTCGCGGTCGTTGGTGATCGCATGCAGGAAGTGCAGGAACATGCGCGAGTATCTCGCCATCGAGCCGGAGATGTCGCACAGGACGACCAGCGGCGGGTGGCGGCGCGCCTGCGAGCGCCGGCGCAGCGGGATCACATCGGCGTTGCCGCGCAGGCTGGCGCGCAGGGTGCCGCGCAGATCGACCAGCCGGCCCCTGACATCCGGCCTGAGCCGGCGGGTGGTCGTTTCGGGGATCGGCAGCCTGAGCTGCGCGATCAATTTCTTTGCCGCGGCCAGCTCCGCTGCCGTCATGGTCTCGAAGTCCGTCTTTTGCAGGATTTCGCGATCCGAGACGGTGAACCTCGCGTCGATCTCGATCTCCGAAGGGGCCGGTTCTCGTCCGGCCCTGTCGGCCTTCGGCTTCGGTGCGAAGGCCTCGGCCAGCCGGTTTGCAGCCAGTTCCTCCTTGGAAACGCGCCCCTTCACCTCGGGCAGCAGCAGCCTCATCGCGCGCTCCAGCAGCTTCGGGTCGCGCCAGAAGATGTGAAATGCCTGGTCGTACAGATCGAACTGCTCGCGGCGGTCGAGGAACACGGCCGCGAGGGTCCAGTAGAAGTCGTCGCGCCGCCCGACGCCGGCGACCTCCAGCGCGCGCAGCGCGTCGATCACGCGGTCCGGGCCGACCGGCACGCCGGCCTCGCGCAGCACGCGCGCGAAGTGCACTACGTTCTCGGCGAGCTTCATTCGGGAATGAACGGAAGGGACAACGCTTTCGACGCAAACACGCGAAGGCGCAAAGAGAAACAGACAAAGGGACGGGATTCAGACATCGGGGGCATCGCGGGCGACTCCTGCCGGCTCTGTTGGCGAGCGTTCCTCTGCGTCTTTGCGCCTTCGCGTCGAAGATCTTATTGCGCAGCGACCCCGGCGCGAATCTCGGCGAGCAATCGGGCCGCCTCGCTGCCGCGCACGCGGGCGATGTCGTCCTGGTATTTCAGAAGCGCGCCCAGGGTGTCGTCGATGACTTGCGGCTCCAGCGACACGCGGTCCAGGGCGACCAGCGCCTGCGCCCAGTCGATGGTCTCGGCCACGCCCGGCAGCTTGAACAGGTCCATCGCCCTCAACTTTTCCACGAAGGCGACCACCTCGCGCGACAGGCGTTCGTCCACGCCCGGCGCCTTGCGCCGCACGATCTCCATCTCTCGCGCCGCCGACGGATAGTCCACCCAGTGGTAGAGGCAGCGGCGCTTGACCGCGTCGTGGATTTCGCGGGTGCGGTTCGAGGTGATGACGACGATCGGCGGCTGCGCGGCGCGAACGGTGCCGATCTCGGGGATCGTGACCTGGAAATCCGAAAGCACCTCGAGCAGGTAGGCCTCGAAAGGTTCGTCGGTGCGGTCCAGCTCGTCGATCAGCAGCACCGGCGGCCCCGTGAGGCTGTCGTCCAGCGCCTGCAGGATCGGACGCCGGATCAGGAAGCGCTCGGAAAACAGATCCTGGGTCAGCGCTTCGCGGGAGACCGTGCCTTCGGCTTCGGCGATGCGGATCTCCACCATCTGCCGCGTGTAGTTCCACTCGTACACGGCAGAGGCGATGTCCAGGCCTTCGTAGCACTGCAGCCGGATCAGCCTGCGGCCGAGCGTTCCGGCGAGCACCTTGGCTAGCTCGGTCTTGCCCACGCCGGCCTCGCCTTCGAGAAACAAGGGCCGGCCCATGCGCAACGCCAGGAACACCGCGGTGGCCAGCGCGCGCTCGGCGACGTAGTCGCCCTTCGCCAGCAGCGTCACCGTCTCGTCAATCGATCCAGGCAATTTCATATCAGAACATCAAAATCTCAACGCAGAGGCGCAGAGGACGCAGAGTTCGCAGAGAACTGCAACTGGATATGAATGGGGTTATGGTCAGTTTAGGGGCCGCGATTCGAATTCCACATTGGAGTGCGACTGGCGCAGAAACCGCAAGATACCAATGACCTGTTCCATACACAGAGACCATCCTCCCATTTACTCTTCTGTGTCTTGATGCTCCTCTGCGTTGGGTTCTGATGTTTTCGCCGTTATAGATGATTGACGATCCTGCGTACGGATCTGATAAGCACGGTAGAGTTGAAGTTGATCAATAATCCAAGTTTCTTTTGGCTCAATCTGAGATAGCTCAATAGCTGCGCTTCATGCACCGGCAGTAACCTTTCGACGGATTTCACTTCCACGACGATCATGTTGTTCACGAGCATATCGAGTCGTAGAGGATTGTCCAGAGGCCTGCCTTTATACCCGATGGGCAGTGTTAGCTGCCGCGCTACCACTAATTTTCGATCCTGAAGTTCTATAGCCAATGCCTCTTCGTAAAGAGACTCGAGCAGCCCCGGGCCAAGTATGCGATGAACTTCAATCGCTGCGCCGAGGATCTCGCCCGATAGGTCGTTCTCTACCACTTCATCCCCGGAGTTCCCGCGCCGGATCCGACATCCCCCAACGGCGCCCCTTTTCAATCGTAATGCCTTGCGTCTTTTGCGCTCTCTGCATCTTTGCGTTGAGGACTGCCGTGAATGTCGTGAAAGTCGACCAACCCGTTACTGGTAACGAATATTCTGGTTTTGCCTCCAGCATGACCTTGATCCGCGATACCCTCGGCTAAAGGTCAGCCTTCACCCAACAAGATATTGCGTGTTGTCTTTGCGTGGTGATTTTCCTTTGATCTTCTCTGCGCCCTCCGCGTTGAGAATTTGATTTTCGCTTTCAATTGCCTATGGCCATCCCCGCATGCAGAGACCGCTATCCAGTTCTATCTCTCGTACTGTTCTTCTCTGCGCCCTCCGCGTCCTCTGCGCCTCTGCGTTGAGAATTTGATTTTTCTACCCCGCCAGGGCCTGTTCGACGGCGCGCTTGGCCATGACGCCGATGAGGTGCGCCCGGTATTCCGCGCTCGCATGCAGGTCGGAATTGAGGTTCGCCGCGGGAACCTTGATCGACTCGATCGCCTTGGCGGAAAAACTCGACTTCAACGCCTTCTCCATCTCCGGTACCCGGAATACGCAGGGGGCCGCGCCGGTCACCGCGACCCGCACGCCGTTCGCGGTTTCCGCAACGAACACGCCGACGATCGCGTAGCGCGAGGCCGGATTCCGGAACTTGGCGTAGGCCGCGCGCCTGGGCTGGGGAAAGGCGATCGAGGTGATGATCTCGGCCGGTTGCAGCGCGGTCTCGTACATGCCGGTGAAGAATTCGTCGGCGGCGATCTTGCGCTTGTTGGTCTGAATGGAGGCGCCCAGTCCGACCACCGCGGCAGGATAATCCGCCGCCGGATCGTTGTTCGCCACCGAGCCGCCGAGCGTGCCGAGGTTGCGAACCATGCGGTCGCCGATGCCGCCGGCGAGCTTCGCCAGGGCCGGGATCGCCTTCGTGACTTCCTTGGACGAGGCCACCGCCGCGTGGGTGGTCATCGCGCCGATCGTGACTCCGCCGGAGTCCACCTTGATCCCGGTCAGTTCCCGGATCCCGCTCAGATCGACCATGTCCGACGGCGAGGCGAGCCGCAGCTTCATCGCCGCGACCAGCGTCTGCCCGCCGGCGAGCGGCTTCGCGTCCGGATTCTTCGACAGGAATGCGACCGCGTCCGCTACGCTGTTTGCCTTGTGATAGTTGAATTCGTACATGGCTTGCTCCTTAACAAATCAAGAGTCTCAACGCAGAGGACGCAGAGTTCGCAGAGGAAAAGCGAATTGAGATTTGAAATGAGATTCCAGTGAATGCTGTCCGCCGGATGATCCGCAGATACGCTTACATTTGGAAGCGTGTAGCGTGCTCTCACTCATACCCCCTTGCCTGATTTCTCTGCGCCCTCTGCGCCTCTGCGTTGGGTGTTGATGTAGCCCTACGCAGCCTTGCGGGTCTGCAGCGTGCGCCAGACGCGCTCGGCGGTGGCGGGCATCTCCAGGTCGCGCACGCCGATCGCGTCGGTGATCGCGTTGATCAGCGCCGCCGGCGCCCCGATCGCGCCGGCTTCGCCGCAGCCTTTCACGCCGAGCGGGTTGTGCGTGCAGGGCGTGACCTCGGTCCCGATCTTGAACGAGGGCACATCGTCCGCGCGCGGCAGGCAATAGTCGAGCATGGAGCCGGTCAGGAGCTGGCCGCTTTCCTTGTCGTAGCGGCAGCCTTCGGTCAGCGCCTGGCCGATGCCCTGCGTCAGCCCGCCGTGCACCTGCCCCTGCACGATCATCGGGTTGATGACGTTGCCGAAATCGTCTACCGCGCAGAAGCTCTGGATTTTCGTCACGCCGGTCTCGGGGTCGACCTCGACCTCGCAGACGTAGCTGCCGGCCGGGAAGGTGAAGTTGGTCGGGTCGTAGAACGCCTGCTCGTTCAGCCCCGGCTCGAGCTTGTCCAGCGGATAGTTGTGCGGCACATAGGCGGTGAGCGCCACTTGCGCGAACGGGACCTGCTTGTCGGTGCCGACGACCTTGAAGATCCCGTCCCGGAATTCGACGTCGGCTTCGGAGGCCTCCATCAGGTGCGCGGCGATCTTCCTGCCTTTTTCGACCACCTTGTCGAGCGCCTTCACGATCGCGGTGCCGCCGACCGCGAGCGAGCGCGAACCGTAGGTACCCATGCCGAACAGCACGCGCCCGGTGTCGCCATGCACGATCTCCACGTCCTCCACCGGGATGCCGAGCCGGCTCGCCACGACCTGCGAGAAAGTCGTCTCGTGCCCCTGTCCATGGCTGTGCGATCCGGTGAACACCGTGACCTTCCCGGTCGGATGCACGCGGATCTCGCCGGCCTCGAACAGCCCGGCGCGGGCGCCCAGCGACCCGGCGACATTGGACGGCGCGAGCCCGCAGGCCTCGATGTAGCAGGAGTAGCCCAGCCCGCGCAGCTTGCCGCGCCGCGCGGATTCCGCCTTGCGCGCCGGGAACCCGGCGACGTCGGCGAGCCGGATCACGCTGTCGAGCGTCTTGTGATAGTTGCCCGTGTCGTACTGCAGCGCCACCGGCGTCTGGTACGGGAACTGGGTGATGAAGTTGCGGCGGCGGATCTCCGCGGGATCCATCTTCATGTCCCGCGCCGCGGTCTCGACCAGCCTTTCCACGACGTAAGTCGCCTCCGGCCTGCCGGCGCCGCGGTAGGCGTCGACCGGCGCGGTGTTGGTGAACACCGCGGTGACCTCGCAGTAGATCGCGGGGGTGGTGTACTGCCCGGCGAGCAGCGTGGCGTAGAGGATGGTCGGAATGCACGACGCGAAGGTGGACAGGTACGCACCCATGGCGGCCGTGGTGTGCACCCGCATGGCCAGGAACTTTCCTTCCCTGTCGAGCGCCAGCTCGGCCACCGTGAGGTGGTCGCGCCCGTGCGCGTCGGACAGGAAGGATTCGCTGCGCTCCGCGGTCCACTTCACCGGCCGGTTCACCTGCTTCGAGGCCCAGGTGACGACGACGTCTTCGGCGTAGAGATAGATCTTGGAGCCGAAGCCCCCGCCCACGTCCGGCGCGATGACCCGCACCTTGTGCTCCGGCAGCCCGAGCACGAAGGCGCACATCAGCAGCCGCTCGACGTGCGGGTTCTGGTTCGCGACATACAGCGTGTAGCTGTCGTCGGCGCGGTTGTAGGCGCCGATCGCGGCGCGCGGCTCGATGGCGTTCGGGATGAGCCGGTTGTTGACGAACTCGAGGCGCGTGACGTGATGCGCCGAGGCGAACGCCTTGTCCACCGCGTTCTTGTCGCCGAGCGCCCAGACGTAACAGGTATTGTCGGGCGCGATGTCGTGAATCGCCGGCGCGCCTTTCTTGCGCGCGTCGGCCACGTCGACCACGGCCGGCAGGACTTCGTAGTCCACCTCGATCTGCTCGGCGGCATCCTTCGCCTGCCAGTAGGACTCGGCGACCACCACGGCGACGTGATCGCCGACATAGCGCACCTTGCTCTGGGCGAGTACCGGGTGCGGCGGCTCCTTCATCGGCTGGCCGTTGACGTCGGTGATGAGCCACCCGCAGGGCAACCCGTTGATCTTGGCGGCGGCGACGTCCTCGCCGGTGAACACGGCGAGCACGCCCGGCGCGCGCTTCGCCTTGTCGGTGCGGATGCCGCGGATTTTGGCGTGGGCGTGCGGCGAGCGCAGGAAATACGCGTAGCTCTGCCGGTCGAGCTTGACGTCGTCGGTGTAGGTGCCGCTGCCGGTCAGGAACCGATAGTCCTCTTTGCGCTTGACCGAAGCGCCGATCAGGTTCATCTCGCCCATGGCTATCTCCTCATGGCTTGCGCGCCGGCCAGCACCGCTTTCACGATGTTGTGGTAACCGGTGCAGCGGCACAGGTTGCCGTCCAGCTCGGCGCGCACGAGTTCTTCGGTGAGATTGTTGTGGCTATTGGCGATGTCGATCGCGCTCATCACCATGCCGGGCGTGCAGAAGCCGCACTGCAGGCCATGATGATCGCGGAACGCCTCCTGCATCGGGTGCAGCGTGCCGTCGCCGCGGGCGATGCCCTCGATGGTGACGATGTCGGCGCCTTGCGCCTGCATCGCCAGCATGTTGCAGCACTTCACCGCCTTGCCGTTCATGTGGATCGTGCACGCGCCGCACTGCGCGGTATCGCAGCCGACATGGGTGCCGGTGAGCCGCAGGCGCTCGCGCAGGAAATTGACCAGCAGGGTGCGCGGCTCCACCTCTTCGGAGACGGGCCTGCCGTTCACCGTCATGGATACTTTGACGAGCATGATGCGTCCTCCTCCTGTTCTTGCTTGGATTCGTTCGTTATCGAGGCCGGCGCGCCAGGGGACGCGCCAAGAAGGCTGACAATGCGGCCGCGCGAAAATTCCGCTCCGGTGTCGTCGAAATCGATGCCGGACGCGCGGCCGTGAGCGGGACTTCTCGCTACTAATCCTAGACGCCCGCCGGGACCGGATCAACCTGCAAATCCGCCGCGGGGCGTTAGAATCCGGCCTGCAAAGGACGGATGCCTCGTGGACACGCCTGCGCCGGGACGCGGCGGATCGCGGCGGGCGTTCGATTTCTTTCATCGAAACCGCGGGTCACCCCTTGTCGGGCGTCATCGGGCGTGAACTGCTTACGTGCTTACGGGAGTGTGACTGAATGGCCAAGTACGGCATCGGACAAGCGATCACCCGCCGCGAGGACCAGCGGCTGCTCAACGGGACCGGCAAGTACGTCGACGACCTCGCGCTGCCCAATGAGGCGTTCGTCGCGTTCGTGCGCTCGCCCCACGCCCGGGCGCGCGTCGTGTCGGTCGATACCCGGGAGGCTCGGGCCATGCCGGGGGTGCTGGCCGTCTTCACGGGCGCCGATCTCGTCGCCGACGGCGTGGGCCCGATTCCGATCAGCCCCGGGTTGAAGCGCGCCGACGGCAAGCCGATGTCCGGTCCGCCCCATCATGCGCTGGCGATCAACGAAGCGATGTACGTGGGCGAGGCGCTGGCGGCGGTGGTCGCCGGGACTCGCGCGCAGGCCGAGGACGCAGCGGAAAAAGTCCAGGTCGAGTACGAGGAACGGCCGGCGGTGGTGACGATCGAGGCCGCCTTGCAGCCCGGCGCGCCGCAGCTCTGGCCGGACGCCCCGGGCAACATCGCCGCGCAGACCCAATTCGGCAACAAGCAGGCTTGCGACGCGGCGTTCGCCACAGCGAAGCACGTCACCCGCATCGAATTTCACAACCAGCGCCTGGTGCCGGTGAGCATGGAGCCGCGCGGCAGCATCGGCGACTACGACGCGAAAAGCGGGCGCATCACGCTGCGCACCAGTTGCCAGAATCCCGCCGGGCTGCAGAAGACGCTGGCCGAGGCGGTGCTCAAGGTGCCGATGGAGAAGGTGCGCGTGGTAGTGGGCGACGTGGGCGGCGGCTTCGGCATGAAGACCCAGCTCTATCCGGAGGACGTCGTGTGCGCCTGGGCGGCGCGCAAGCTCGGGCGCCCCGTGCGCTGGCACGCCAGCCGCAGCGAGGAGTTCCTTGCCGGCAATCACGGCCGCGACCAGACCGACCGCGCCGAGCTTGCCTTCGACGCCGACGGCAAGATTCTGGGACTGCGGGTCGAAATCGTCGGCAACGTCGGCGGGCACGCGAGCGGGCCGGGCGCGGTGATCGTGGTGGCGGTCGGGCCGAAGGTCATCACCGGCGTCTATCACGTGCCCGCGCTGGATCTGCGCGGCACCGCGGTGCTCACCAACACCAATGTGGTGGGCGCCTACCGCGGTGCCGGCAGGCCGGAGGCGATCTACCTGATCGAGCGGCTGATGGACCAGGCGGCCTACGAGATGAAACTGGATCCCGCCGAGTTGCGCCGGCGCAATTTCATCCAGCCCTCCCAGATGCCGTACACCACGCCGATGGGGGAGAAGTTCGACAGCGGCAACTTCCCGCACATGCTGGACCGGATCCTGCAGCACGCGGACTGGAAGGGCTTCGAGGCGCGCAAGCGCGAATCCCAAGCGCGCGGCAGGCTACGCGGGCGCGCGATCTCCACCTTCCTGGAGTGGACCGGCGTGGTGCACGAAGAGACCATCGACCTGCACGTGACCGCGGACGGGCGCGTCAGGGTTTTCACCGCCATGCAGGCGATGGGGCAGGGCATCGAGACCAGCTACGTCCAGATCGTCTCCGAAACCTTGGGGATCGACGCCGAGCGCATCGACATCGTGCAGGGCGACAGCGACGTCGCGCAGGGCATCGGCAGCATGGGCAGCCGCTCGGCGTACATCGGCGGCTCGGCGATGATGACCGCCTCGAAGGAAACCATCGACAAGGGCAGGCAGCTCGCCGGCGACGCCCTGGAGGCCTCCGCCGCGGACGTGGTGTACAAGGACGGGCGCTTCACGGTCGCGGGAACGGACCTCGGCATCGGCCTGTTCGACCTCGCCGCGAAACAGCCGGAGAAGCGCATCGCGATCAAGACGCTGCAGAAAGTCGGCGGGCCGTCCTGGCCCAACAGTTGCCACGTCTGCGAAGTGGAAGTCGATCCGGAAACCGGCGTGGTCGAGATCGTGCGCTACACCACGGTGGACGACGTGGGGCGCGTGATCAATCCATTAATTGTGGCTGGCCAAGTCCACGGCGGCATTGCGCAGGCGGTGGGGCAGGCGCTGATGGAGCAGGCGGTCTACGACGCCGAAAGCGGGCAGCTCGTCACCGGGTCGCTCCTCGACTACTGCCTGCCGCGCGCCGACGACCTGCCGAGCTTCGATACCTACACCGACGAGACGACGCCTTGCAAGATCAACCCGCTCGGCGCCAAGGGCGTCGGCGAACTCGGCACCGTGGGCGGCACGCCGACCGTCGTCAACGCGCTGCTCGATGCTCTTCGGCCGCTCGGGGTCAAGAACATCGAAATGCCTGCTACTCCTGAGCGCGTCTGGCGGGCTATTCGTCAGGCTAAGGCTGCCTAGGACAACATCAAAACCTCAACGCAGAGGTCGCAGAGGGAAAGCAAGAGAGGGCGCAGAGAAAATCAAAAGAGAATCACGACGCAAAGAACGCAAAGGAGCGCAAAGGACGCAAAGGGAAGCAAGAGTGAATGCGAAACGCGGTGTTCTGTGACGATATTCACGACATTCATGGTATTGGCAACGGCGTCACGTTGATCAGCTGCTAAACGTGAGCCTATGCCTAAACAAGCGCGGTCGCGCGTGTTGACACGGCAGTCCTCACCGCGGGGCGCAGAGAAACAGGGCAAGGACGAGCGGCAACTTCGGAAACAGGCCGGAAACCGACATCCCCGCATTCGCTTTAGCATGCGCAGGACCGGACACTCGATTTCACGCGGGTCTCCGCCGGCGAAGAGGGAATCAATAGCGCATCGTCGAGCGGGCTCAGCACGCCCGGTCCTCGGTTCAGCACATGCGTGTAGATCATCGTCGTGTCCACATGGCTGTGACCCAGCAGTTCCTGGATCGTCCGTATATCCTGGCCACGCTCCAGCAGGTGGGTCGCAAATGAGTGCCGCAGCGTATGCGTGCTAATCGGTTTAGCGATTTGGGCGCGAGCCGCTGCCCGCTTGATCGCCGATCCGAGCGTTCCTTCATACAAATGGTGTCGCCGACGTAAGCCGCTGCGCGGATCGATCGACTCGTGGTCAGACGGGAAGACCCAGAACCAAGCCCAGCTCTCGGCCGCGCGTGGGTATTTCTTTGCCACGGACGGAGGCGTCTCTACGCCTGGACGTCCCAGCGCGCGGTCGTTCGCCCATAGCGCCTTCGCGTACGCAAGCTGTCGGCCGAGGTCCGGCACCAATGCGCTGGGTAACATCGTAATCCGGTCCTTGTTGCCCTTGCCTTCCCGAATCATGATTAGCCGCCGGTCGAAGTCCAGATCCTTCACGCGTAATCGCAGGCACTCCATCTTGCGCATGCCGGTGCCGTACAGGAGCCGGAACACCAGTTGGTGCTCGCCGGCGGCTGCCGCCAGCAACTGCTGCACCTCCGCCCGGCTCAACACCACAGGCAGGCGCTGCGGCGTGCGCGGCCGCCCGATTTCCTGCATCCACGGCAAATCCACGCCGAGCACCTGCTTGTAGAGGAAGATCAAAGCCGCCAGAGCCTGTTTGTGGGTCGACACCGAGGCTCCCCGGCGGTTCGCCAGCCAGGTCAGGAACTTCTGGACTTCGGCCGCTCCCATCTGCCGGGGGTGGCGCAGGCCGTGAAAGCGGACGAACCAGCATACCCAGAAAACATAAGACCGCTCCGTGCTCAGGCTGTAGTGGCCGTACCGCAGCCGCTCGCGCACTTGGTCGAGCAGGCGGGTGGCGTGCAGCGGTGGCGGGGTGGCGGGTTTCATGGCGGTTAATACTGCACGCCTGTACAGTATGCGCCTGTCAAGCCCCGTCAGATAATGGTCTACAGGGCTACCGAAGATTCCGGTTAACTAGAAACTCGGCTGCAGTTAAATTGAAAATGTATCTCGATAAAACAAGTTAGCCGTCGTTACGATCGATTGAGGAGACCCCGTGCAACTAATGCCGACTCCGGTTGATTCCGTAGAGTTCCTGGTCCTCGTGGATAACAGTCTCGACAGCCTCTCAAGCGTTCCCAAGCACGTCTCGCTCGAATGGCCACGCCTGATGCGTCATGGCATGAAGGAGCTTTCCGGCGAAGGGCAATGCTGTGCAAACCACGGACTATCACTTGTGGTTACAGCCCGAAGAGGCGGCGTCTCGCACGCGGTGATGTTCGATGCAGGGCCGGAGAATTACGTTCTGGAACGCAATGCACCACGGCTCGGGGTCGACTTTTCGACGATTGAAGGAATCGTTCTTTCTCATGGTCATTGGGACCACGCGGGCGGACTCCCTGCGGCCATTCGCTCCGCTGTTTCTGCTGGCGCTATCCGCCCGCTCCCAGTGTTCGTCCATCCGGGAATGTTTCGTCAGCGTGCACTGACGCTACCCTCGGGAACCATCCTTCCGATCAAGGCGATTCCCAATCCCAGCGAGTTGGTGGACCTGGGCGCACGAGTCATAAGTTCCGAGCAACCACAACTCCTCCTTGAGGATTACTTCTGGATTAGCGGAGAGATTCCGCGAGTCACCTCTTATGAGCAGGGTTTTCCGGGTCACTTGCGCCGATCGGAAGACGGATCATCCTGGGAGGCTGATCCTCTCATTATCGATGAACGATTTCTTGCCGTTGACGTCCGAGGCAAGGGCGTGGTTGTTTTCACTGCTTGCTCACATGCCGGCGTAGTAAATGTGTTGCGACATGCTCGAGACACGCTTTCACCACTGCCGCTTCACGCCGTAGCCGGGGGTTTTCATCTTTCGGGTGCAAACGAGCGAATCATTCCAGAGACAGTGGCGGACCTCGGTTCGTTTGGATTAACGGTGATCGCTCCGGGTCACTGCACCGGCTGGCGGGCGACGAATGCCTTGGTTAGAGCTTTCGGCGAAGAAGTCGTGACACCTTCTGCAGTGGGGAAGACCTATGTCATTTGAGTCAATTGGAGTAGCGGCGCCGACGGCTAACCACTCGCTCAACCCGGACGCCTCGCCGGCGGCGCTGGCGCGCCGTCCGCTCGGCGCCGGTTAGCTTGGTTCGTTATGTTGCTCAGAACTGACGCTACCGAGTGAGGGAATGGAATGCTGGATTCCGGGAGGGTTCTTCTGCTTGGAGTGCTGGTTTATCTCTCGCCGCGTTCTTTCTTTTTTCTTGGCGAGCGGTGGTTTCCTGAACTGAAGGCCCGTAACGAATGGGAAGAGCGAGTCCGGATTATGCGTGCGCGCTTATGGAAGGCACTCGGGCTCGTGTCGGTCGTTGTAGCGACAACATTGTTTGTCCTCAACTATTGCGGGTACGCCGTAGCAAAAGACGGATATTGGGCTCGTATTGCTGCTGTGGTAATCGCACTGTCCTCAACCCTTGGCCGCGGAGGCTGGGCAATTGAGACATGGAAAAATAAGAGCATTCCGGAAAGGATTGATCGTGGTATGTATACCATTTCTCAGCTTGGTGCCGCGGTTCTGCTTCTCTTGGCGCTCAGCCTTTGAATCAAAGCATGCAGAGCAACATAACTATGTTTTCAACCGGACGCGGTGATACGGCGCGCCGTTTCTTGATGTGCCTTGGCCCGCGCCGGTTAAAACGGCGTTAGAGCTCAGAAATGGATAAAGACTACATCATCGCAATCATCGGTGTTGGAGGGACAGTCCTCGGGACCATCGCCGGGTTTTTATCTACGCTCTTTTACGAGCGGCTAAAGGAGCGGGCCAAATTAAGATCTGAACTGCGATCGGCTATAAACGAGGTTCTGCTTGTTAGTGTGACAAATGATTATCCAGTCGCGCTAAACAAACTTCGCCAAGTGGTGGTTACCAATGCGCATGTTATCAAGGGCAACGAGCTTGTGAATTTCTATAAGAAATGGCTTACCAATCCAGTTATCACAATGGGTCAGCCAGTCGCTAATATTTACTCACGAGAAGAAATGCAACAATTGCTCTCAGAACTGTCGGAAATAAAGCTCTAACAATCGCATGCACCCGGACAGCAAAAAGCGCCGCTCCTCGTTCCTCGGTTCCTCGTCGCTCTGCTTTTTTGCTGCCGGTGATGCAAAGCGTTAGCTTTCAGAAAATCGTGGGCGTCTGAAAGTTTTACGCCAGCACAACGAATGGCTATACTTTCAGTCGGATAAGGTTTCGCTTGACGCGAAGTAATAGGGAATCGTGTGCAAATCACGAGCTGTCGCGCAACTGTAAGTAATGTCTGAGCTTTCGCCGATGGTGCCCACTGTTCCGGCAACGGAATGGGAAGGGCGGCGAAAGTGTTACGAGCCAGGAGACCTACCTTATCCCGGTGGCGGTGCTTCCGCGGGATGAGGCCTGAGTCAGGTAGAACCTCATTGCGCCCGTACGGGCGCGGTGTGTCTGCATATCCTCTTTCCGCGGTGACATCGCGAAGTTCGATGTATCAACCCGTGATGAGGAAAGGTACACATGTTGACGCACAACCTCGGCTATCCGCGTATTGGTAGCCATAGAGAGCTCAAGAAAACCTGCGAAAGGTACTGGTCTTCACAAATCAGCCTTGCTGAACTTCTGGAGGCCGGCCGGGCCATCCGCCAGAGCCATTGGCGGTTGCAGCAGGAGGCCGGCATCGATCTGGTCCCCTGCAACGATTTCTCGTTTTACGACCATGTGCTGGATCTCTCGCTCATGGCGGGCGCGGTCCCTTCGCGCTACCGGCCGCTGCTCGACAAGCCGGATGCTTCCGGGATGGATTTGTATTTCGCCATGGCGCGAGGCTGTCAGAAAGACGGTCTCGACCTCATCGCCATGGAAATGACCAAGTGGTTCGACACCAATTACCACTACCTAGTCCCTGAGTTCACGAAGGATCAAACCTTCCGCCTCACCTCGCGGAAGATTCTGGACGAATTTCAGGAGGCTCAAGCGCTCGGCATCAACGGCAAACCGGTCCTGATCGGGCCGGTGAGTTATCTGCTCCTGGGCAAGGAGAAGGAACCGGGCTTCAACCGGCTCGACCTGCTCGACCGGCTTTTGCCGGTTTACCTGCAAATCCTGGGCGAGCTTCAGGGTCTCGGCGCGGAATATGTCCAGATCGACGAACCCTACCTCGCGCTGGATTTGTCGAGTGAGTCGAAACGCGCCTATGAATCGGCCTACGCTGCCATCGCCCGGGCTTGCCCCGGACTCAAGATCATCCTGGCGACTTATTTTGAGGGACTCAACGAGAACACCGGGTTGGCCGCGAGTCTTCCGGTCCACCTATTGCACCTGGACCTGGTCCGCGCGCCCGCGCAACTGGACCAGGTGCTGTCCTTGATCCCGCCCCAATTGGGTCTTTCGCTTGGAGTTGTGGACGGCCGCAATGTGTGGAAAAACGATTTTGAGCGATCGTTGGCGCTGATCGGCCAGGCGGTTGAAAAACTCGGCAGCGATCGTGTGGCCTTAGCGCCCTCCTGCTCGCTGCTGCACGCGCCCTGCGATCTCATGTTCGAGAAGAACGAGGCGGCGTTGCCTGGTGAAGTCAAACGCTGGCTGGCCTTCGCGCGACAGAAGCTGGACGAGGTCGTGACGCTCAAGCGGCTGGCGCAGCCCGAGACCCACCGGCAATATGCTGGCAGGCTCAAAGAGAACATCCTCGACATGGAAAGTCGCCGCCACTCGGCCTTGATCCACAGGCCGAGGGTCGAGCAGCGTCTTGCCGCCATCCGTTCCGCCGATATCACACGCCAAAGCCCCTTCGGCGTGCGTCAGGAAAAGCAACGCGCGACCCTCAATCTGCCTTTATTTCCCACGACCACCATCGGCTCCTTCCCGCAAACCGACGAAGTGCGAAAGCTCCGGCTTCGTCTCAAAAAAGGCGAGCTCACGCCGCAACGGTATGAGGCGGCGATCCGAACGGAAACCGAGCAGGCCGTCCGTTGGCAGGAAGAGGTGGGACTGGATGTGCTGGTGCACGGCGAGTTCGAGCGCAATGACATGGTGGAATACTTCGGCGAGCAACTGGCGGGCTTCGCGCTCACCGGAAACGGCTGGGTGCAGAGCTACGGCTCGCGCTGCGTCAAACCGCCCATCATCTACGGCGATGTGGAGCGCCCCGCGCCGATGACGGTGAAATGGTCGCGATACGCGCAGTCGTTGACCAAGAAGCTCGTCAAAGGCATGCTCACGGGGCCGGTCACGATCCTGCAATGGTCATTTGTGCGGGACGATCAGCCGCGGTCCAACACGGCGAAACAAATCGCCTTGGCGATTCGCGATGAAGTGTGCGAGCTCGAAACAGCCGGGATCCGCATCATCCAGATCGACGAACCGGCCATCCGTGAGGGGCTGCCGCTGCGCAAAGCGGATTGGAAAGACTATCTCCAATGGGCGGTGGAGGCGTTCCGGCTCGCTGCCTGCGGGGTGGCCGACGAGACACAGATCCATACCCACATGTGCTACTCGGAGTTCAACGGCATCATCGAGTCCGTCGCCGGAATGGATGCCGATGTCATCACCATAGAAACGTCCCGGTCGCAGATGGAGTTGCTCGACGCCTTCGTGAGCTTCCGTTACCCGAACGAGATCGGCCCCGGCGTCTATGACATCCACTCCCCGCGCATTCCGACAGAGCAAGAGATGACTACGCTGTTGCATAAGGCGCTGGCTGTGCTGCCGGCCAGGAATCTCTGGGTCAACCCCGACTGCGGCCTGAAAACCCGCAAGTGGCCGGAGACCAGAGCGGCGCTCGTCAATATGGTCGCCGCTGCAAAAGCTTTGCGAGGGCAAGTATAGAGGGAACCATCGTCACGATCCGCGGGCGCAAGCTTGCGACGCGTGAATTCCTATGCCACGCCACGAAGATAAAATTTGCCCTCGCTGCGGCGCAACCTTCGAGTGCAAGGCGGGTAGTGTCCTGATTTGTCAATGCTCCGCGGTAAGTCTTTCAAAAGAAGAACAGGCTTATGTCACGGCTTATTATGACGGCTGCGTGTGTGCCGATTGTTTGAGAGAACTGAAAGCTAACCATGCGCTCCACCGGACGCGGCAAACAACGCCGCGCCGGTGAGCTTGGCGTTATCCGGACCTTGCGTTCGGAATCCAACGTGCAGGAACCACACCGTGGCGAGGAAAAGGAACATCATGATTGGCAAAGGCATTGCCCGAAGAGGCCGAACCGGATACGAAGTGATCTTCGAGCGCCACGTCCGGCACTCGCCGGCACGCGTATGGGCCATGCTAACCGAGCCGGTAAACATTGAGACATGGTTTTGTGCTCGGGTGGACATCGACCGCCGCCTCGGCGGCAAGATCTTGGAGCACCATGACCACGTGGGCGTGGACGTCCACGGCGAAATTACCCGCTGGGAGCCGCCTCGACTTTTCGAGCACACCTGGTGGTTCGGTGACTCGAATGCGGCCCCAATGGGTACCGTTTGTTGGGAACTCTTCCCCGAAGAGTCGGGCACCAGGTTGGTGCTCACGCATCGCCGTCAAAGCCTGGATGCGGGCGGCATGGCCGGAGCGCACACCTATTTGGACGTCCTTTGTGCCGTCCTCGACGGCGACGATCCGAAGGCACATGCCGCACCGGAGGGCGAGTTTCGCGACGGGGAATTCGTCGAGACCCGCACTGGACGCGGACGCTGGACCCACCGCGAGGAGTTGGAGCATGAATACAGACGGGACTTCGCCTCCTTGTAGCGAAAGCATGACCAGCGAAAAGCATGACCCCATTGGCGCCCCGGCGCAGCCGGACCAAACGCAACGCTCACAAATAACAAAGAGTCCGGATAACAACCGGTTGCAGCGGACGGTCCGCTGCGCGGCCCGTCGCTGAGCCGGAGCGTGTGTGCCGAGCATGGCACGTAACTATGTCGGTGGAAGTCCGGCAGCCAGGTTTTCGCAGAGCCGAAGGCTAGGGAAACGGCAAGGGCGTCACCGCGAGGTGGGGTCTGAAGGAAGTC
>Ga0070741_10008542_pt1 | contig 20466 bp, 19 predicted proteins | sample Coa_R1_4_FD_66440 | JGI IMG/M metagenome (GOLD analysis project Ga0070741, IMG submission 66440) | Surface soil microbial communities from Centralia Pennsylvania, which are recovering from an underground coalmine fire - Coalmine... | ecosystem: Environmental > Terrestrial > Soil > Unclassified ...
CCCTGGATTTCCACGATCTTCTTGCCCCCGGTCATCACCAGGTTCATATCCACTTCGGCCCGCGAGTCTTCGTCATAGGCGAGGTCAAGCAGTACTTCGCCATCTACGACGCCCACGCTGGTGGCGGCCACATAATCACGGATGGGGGCCGCGGTCAGCGTGCCCGCTTCCACCATCTTCTGCATAGCCAGTCCCAGGGCCACGAATGCGCCGGTGATGCTCGCGGTCCGGGTGCCGCCATCGGCCTGGATGACGTCGCAATCAATAAAGATGCTGCGCTCGCCCAGGCGGGCAAGATCGGTGACGGCGCGCAAAGAACGGCCGATGAGGCGCTGGATCTCGTGCGTACGGCCACCGATGCGCCCCTTGGCAGATTCGCGGGGCGTGCGCGTAAGCGTTGAGCGCGGGATCATGGCATACTCGCTGGTGATCCAGCCCTTGCCGGTGTTGCGCAAAAACGAGGGCACGCTTTCTTCAACAGAGGCGGTACAAATCACGCGCGTGTTGCCCACCTCGATGAGCGCAGAGCCCTCGGCGGGAATGATGTAGTTAGGAGTGATTTTGACCGGACGCATCTGCTCCGGAGTGCGATTGTCAGATCGGTAGATCATAGTGAAAGGCAGCTCCAAGCTCACAGCTCCAAGCGGCAAGCAAAGAGCAACCTGAGATCATCTCACAGAGACAATGAATATGAAAAATGAAGGTCACAAATGATTCTTTCAAGAAATAATCACTGAACTAAACCGCAGAACTTTTGGAGCTCAGAGGGTTAGAGCAGAAAGTTTGGGGCTGGTTCACACTTTGAGCCGAACCAATTCCACTTCTTCAATGTTCTGGCCAAGAAAGTGCTGGCCTAAGCGCTGGAATTTTTCTACAGAGTCGGTAGCGGAGAAAGAAAGTTTAGGCAAAGAATTCCGCGATAAGGAGGATGAAGAATGATGATTCTTGTTTTTCTTGAAATGCTTCATCACGGCTTGGGCGGTAGCTTCTGCCGAGTCCACGATTGTGACTCCTGGCGGAGTCAGCCGCCGGAGCAAAGGACTCAGTAGAGGATAGTGAGTGCAGCCCAGCAGCAGGACATCGGTCTCGGAATCATATTCGAAAAGCTCGTTCAGATAAATTTCCGCCACCTGGCGGGTGACGCCGTGCTCGGTCCATCCTTCTTCTACCAGCGGAACAAAGAGTGGGCACGCTTTTTCCCGCGCCATGATGCCGCGTTTTTTCAGCGCGCGTTGATATGCATGGCTGGCCACAGTGGCTTCGGTTGCGATCACGGCCACTTTGCGGCTGCGGCTGACCTCTGCGGCGTGTGAGGCCCCGGGCTCAACCACTCCAATAACGGGAATGCGAAGCGCGTCTTTGATCTGCTCCAGCGCCAGCGCAGTCGCGGTGTTGCAGGCTACTACCAGCAGGTCAGCGCCGCGACTCTGCAGAAAACGGGCGCTGGACCGGGCATACTTTGCCACCGTCTCCACCGACTTGGAGCCATAGGGCAGACGAGCCGTATCGCCAAAATAGTGATAATGCGCTTGCGGGAAGAGGCGGATTAACTCCTTGAGCACGGTGAGCCCACCCATGCCGGAATCAAAGACGCCAATGTTGAGAGTCTGTTTAACCACAAAGGACACAAAGGTTTTAACACAAAGGACACAAAGAAAAAAACAAGGGCTATTTCCAGTTGGTCCCGTTCACCATTCGCTTAATGCCATCTTTCAGGTGGACTACATTAAAGTTAATAATTAACCCGAGAGATTTACCGCTGAGTTTTAAATAAGAAAGTAATTGTGCCTGATGAACGGGCAAGATCGCCTCAACTGATTTCAGCTCAACAATCACCAAATCTTCCACCAGCAAATCGATTCGATATCCTATCTCAAGCTTGATGCTGTCATACACAACAGGCAATCCTACTTGTGTTTGGGTTCGAAAACCGGCTTTGCTAAGTTCGTGCTGAAGACAAGCTTCGTAGGTGCTCTCCAGCAAACCAGGCCCCAAGGCGGAATGCACTTTCATTGCAGCGGCAATGATTTCTCGACTCAACGCATTTGCGCTCCATGCCTTTGCCGTTGCAATATGCATCAGAAAACCCCGGCTTCCTTTGTGTTCCTTCGTGTTAAAACCTTTGTGCCCTTTGTGGTTTAACTATTTACTGCAAAGCCTGCACCAACTGGTTCACGACGCCTGCATCGTAGACCGTTATCAAGTCGGCGTGTCCAGCTAAAGTCTCACGCTCTTTACCATCAACCAGTATCTTCACCTGCTTGATCTCGGGCATGTTGGCGGAAAGGGTCGCGATCATAGAATCCAGAGTCAGAGTTTCTTCCCATACCCCGGAGCGATGGCCGTCGGCAAAGGCGTTATTCAAGTCAACCACGGCCATGTTCTGGTTCACCATATAGACGTCATTTATGTCAGACCCGGGGCCGATGGGGTGAGGCGAGGTCGCCTGCAAATATTGGCTCAATAATGTTCGCAAAATGGCGCGTGCTCGGGCCGGGGGTTCACTGGGAAGCGCGGTCATGGTGGTGCGCTTACGCATTACTCCCAGGTCGTCATAGGCGACGTAAAGCGTTATCGGTTCGGCGCTGGTGCTCACAGGCGGGGCCAGCAGAGCGGAGTCGCTGCTACTGGGGGGACTGGTTTCCACGCCATGCTTGAGGCTTAGCATGTACAGGCCCATGAGAAAGATGCCGGCGAGAAGCAGCGCGAACGAAATCAGAACATGGCGAGGAATCATCGGGCTGACTCCAGGCTGGCGCGCGAATAAACGATGGCGGCAGCCAGCGCATTGGCAATCTGCTGCTGATAATTGCTGCTGGTCAGACTATCGACATTGCCATTTTGCGGCGCAACTTCAATTGCAATCGCGGCGCCGGCAATATTGTTGAGTGGACGCACCGGCGCCGGCATCATGGCAACCGGAATTCGGGAGGAGTTCTTGCTTATTTGATCGAGAACCGAAGCGGCCAGCACCCGGCTGGAGCGGACATACCCTGACTGTGCGGTTTCCCACGGCAGAAACGTGCCGGGCGCGAGAGCAGTCTCAGGCAGCATGGAGGTATAAACCCGCACTCCCTGGCCCAGGGTGCCGGCATGGATGGCTACATATACCGCCCCTCGCGAGCTATTGGTGACCACCGCACGTTGATCGAGTGAGATGGTCGAATCGGAGTCGCGGATCATAAATGTCACCAGACCGCGATCGGTCAGTTCGGCACGCAGGCGGCGGGCGATGGCAAGAGTCACGTCTTTCTCCGCCAGGTTGTCGCTGAGCGCTGCTCCCCGTTCAGAGCCGCCATGGCTGGGGTCAATCACGATCAGATAACGCGTATGCGGCACGCTGCTGGCTTCCCCAAGTGTGGCCGATCCGGAGCTGGTGATCGCCGGCGTGTTCGAGTTGTTCTCAGGAGGTGTTGTGGCCCCCGCAGCAGGAGGAGTTCCCGCCGGCGGTTGCGCCTCAGCAGGCGGAGTAGCGGTTGCAAGTTTGGGAGCGGCGGAGAGAACGATGGTCCTGCCATTGTCATTGAAACTTGCCAGCAGAGGCTCGGAGGCTTCGATCACTATTTCGCCTCCGCCTTCATTTTCGGAGTAGTGCAGGGAGCTGATCAGAGGATCGTCGTACTTCAAGTTTTGCGCCGGCATCACCAGCGGGTCGCGGCTGAAAGTCAGTTTCAGCTTGCCGCTCTCAGTACTGACGCGCGGGTTCACAGGCGCGGTAAAAGAAATTGCCAGGCTGCTGGGTGAACCTTTTTTTAGTTCCGCGGTAAAGCGCGTGCCTCCGCCATTCAGGAAGAGCCGTCGCGAAATCTCGTGGTATTCGGCATGGCCGCCCGTGAACGCCGGCAGCAGCTCTGTAAGCGAGGATACAGGCACCCACCCGCGGCCATTCTCGAGCTGAAATTTGCCCGCGAGTTGCACAGCGGTATTACCCACGTTGGCAGCAGCTTGTCCAGACTGAAAATGCGCTTCTACGCGGCCGTAACGCAGTTTAAAGTTCTCTCCATCTATGCTGGCGGAGCTGTGTCCCATGGAATCGAGCACGTTCTGAAGGTCAACATATTCCTTGCCATCGCGCTGTTGAACGGCAACAGAAAAGTGATCCTGCGGGGTGACGATAGTGAGTTGTTTTTCGTCGGCTGAGAGCGCAAGCAGGAAGCATAAAGAGACGGCGAGCGCAATTCCCGCAACGCCAATTCCCATTCGGAAAACTCGGGATGGCCGCTGCAGCGGTGCCTCTTTATTCCAGAGCATAGATGGTGAGCCCACTTAGAAGTTTAGGATAAAAGTCGGTGGATTTCTGCGGCATGACCTCGCCCGCAAAAGCCACGTCGCGCATTTGCTCAATCCGCACCGGATTCATAAGGAACGCTATATTCGCGTTACCGCTGCGCACCTGTTGCAGGGCTTCGGAGGCGTCCCGAAGGTAGCGGATGTGCTCCTGATTGCGGATCGATTCCTCTGACATGCCCAGCGCGCCTTCAAGCAATAACTTGTGCAGTTGGATTACATCCAATTGGCGCTGCCGCTCGGGCAGGGCTGCAAGCGCCTGCTGAGCCGCAGGCAGGCTCCGCAACAACCATAGTGCGTTTTTGGTCGCCGCCAGAAGGGCAACGCTGTTTTTTCCTGCGTCCCGTAACTTTTGCATTGATTCCGCATCTGAGAGACCGGAGGCAAGCTCTTCGGCGGAGAAATATTTCTTTGCTGCCTGGCAAAAGGCCTGCTCATCGAAAGTGGGCAGACCGGCAACTACGCGGTGGGTGGGCAAAATAACCAGGCTGGGACTCGCCATGTTGATGAAGGTCATCATCACATGGTCCCAGGGAGCCGGCTGATTTCCCGGCGTGGCGGCCCTGCGTTCATTTCTGTAATTTAGGGCCGTTTCATAACGGTGGTGGCCGTCAGCGATAATCAGCTTCTTGTCAGCCATGGCCTGGCGAACTTTAGCAATAGTTTCGGCTTCACTGACCGGCCATAGGGAGTGTTGCACTCCATATTCATCGCGCACGCTGATATCGGCTGCGCCATTCTGCTCCAGCAGACGGTCCACCTCTGACGCGGGGTCATAGTAGAGCATGAAGATTTGGCCAAAATGAGCTGCGGTCGAGCGCAACAGATTGAGGCGGTCGCTTTTGGGCTTGGAAAGCGTTTGCTCGTGGCGGAAGACTACTCCCTCCGAGTATTCGCAGATTTTTCCCAGTGCGATGAAGCCCCTGCGGATATGCACAGTTGCGTTGCTGCCGGAGACCGTGAAAGCCTGAGTGTAGGTATAGATGGAAGGCTTTGGGTCGGGCAGAAGAACTTTTTCCGTACGCCAGGTTTTCAGGTATTCGGCGGCGCGGGTGTAGACATTTTGTTGGTGGTTATCACCGGGCAACTGCTCTCCCAAAATGATTCGTACCAGGTTATAAGGGCTGGCGGCGTAATAGCGCCGCTGCATTTCGGGTGTGATCTTGTCGTAAGGCTGGGTCACCAGATCGGCAATCGGGTAACGCGCTGCATCGTAGCGCAAGGCCTGGAAGGGAAGAATTTCAGCCATGAGAAAGACTGATTCTACATCAACACTGGAATATATTTCCGGCCCTCAAGTTATCAATAGGCAGGCAGTTCAAAGCGACGTATTGCGTGAGCTGTGTTGCCAAGCCAGGGAGCTCTCTGGTTAGGGGCGTTTTAGCCCCTAACAGAGAAAACCATGTGGTCTGTTGGGTCATCTTAACGTGCACATGCTAAGCGCCCTTAGACCGTCACCAAGTGTTGTACTTTAGTGCGAAGCCTCGGTTTTATATTTGTGGTAATATCCTGAAAAACGAGGTCCGCACGTCCAACCTCCCTTGGGCGAAATGGAGTTTGACCGTGCTATCGACCATAATGCTTCCGATTGCCAGATCGCGCAGGGGAACATTCGTACAAGGTTTGCGATCTGCGGCCTGCCTACGAATTCAATTCTTAGCTCTCCTGTATCTTGCTGTTCTACTAGCCATCCCGGTAGTCTTGGCGACTTTTCTGCACGCACAAGGGGCAGAGGACCAGGTGCACATTACTCCGCGTGTAAAGCCAACTACTCCGGGAGAGCAGGCGATCATTCCTCCGGCAAATACGCCTCCGGTAAACAACATTGTGGATCCCAGCCTAAAGACTCATACCAAACCGATCAAGGTTGACGTCAACCTGGTGCTGGTGAATGTGACTATTACCGACCCCATGAACCGCATTGTCACCGGGCTGGAAAAGGACAATTTCCACATCTTCGAAGGCAATTCCGAGCAGCAAATCAAGCACTTTTCCAGCGAGGATGCGCCCATTTCGCTGGGTGTAATCTTCGACATGAGCGGCAGCATGAGCGACAAGATTGATAAAGCGCGGGAAGCGGTGGTGGAATTTTTTAAGACCGCCAATCCACAGGATGAGTTCTTCCTGATCGCTTTTTCAGATCGTCCTGAGTTGGTTTCAGACTTCACGCGATCGGTGGAAGATATCCAGAGCAAGCTGGTCTACGTGGTCCCCAAGGGGCGGACTGCGCTCCTCGACGCCATCTACCTGGGCATTGATAAGATGAAGCAGGCCCAGAACAGCAAGAAAGCGTTGTTGATCATCAGCGATGGCGGCGATAACCGCAGCCGCTACACCGAGACCGAAATCAAGAGCGACGTCCGGGAGACCGACGTCCAGATCTACGCCATCGGCATCTTCGACTACATGGGGCGAACCCAGGAAGAGGCTTACGGCCCCACCCTGCTGGGCGACATCACCGAGGTCACCGGCGGGCGTACTTACGTTGTCAACAATCCCAATGAGTTGGCTGATACAGCCACAAAGATTGGCATGGAGCTACGCAACCAATATGTGCTCGGATACCGTCCAAACAATGACCGGCATGACGGCAAATGGCGTAAGATTAAAGTAAAGTTGGAACCGCCCAAAGGGCTTCCGCCACTGCATGTCTACTCTAAGACCGGATATTATGCACCCTCGGAATAAGCTCATCCTATTCGTCGTAATACTATGCCTGATGTGTGTTCCTGCCGCATGGGGCCAGACTCAGGCCAGCCCACAGGCCGCGCAGCCCTCTGCCGCCCCAACCCAGCAGGAGCAAGCCGCTGCTGAGGCGGAGATGGAAGAGCCGCTCAAGCCTGAAGACCTGGTTGTGCCTTCTAATGCGGCGTTGGCCGCGGTAACGCCGCCACCAGCCGCAATTACGGCTTCCAACACCCCAATTCCATCTGTGCATTCGCCCAACCAGCCTGGTGATACGGTGCAGGTGCAAGGCGGGCACGACGTTCAAAAGGGAAAGAGCGGCGTCTTTACCATGCGGGCCGAAGTGGATGAGGTTGTCCTGCACGCCACGGTGGTGGATGAACACCAGCGCCTGATTACCAATCTCGACCGCAACGCATTTTCAATTTTCGAAGACGGGCAGCAGCAGCCCATCACCTCATTCCGGCATGAGGATGTGCCCGTGGCCGTCGGTATTCTGGTGGATAATTCCGGTTCCATGCGTAACAAGCGCGCTGCTGTGACCCAGGCCGCGCTGAATTTCGTCAAAGCCAGCAATCCCGATGACCGGGTGTTCATCGTTAACTTCGATACCGACGCCTACATTGACCAGGATTTTACCGCCAGCATACCCAAGATGCGGGAAGCGCTGGACCGCATTGATTCGCACGGCGGCACTGCCCTTTACGATGCGGTAGTGGCCTCGGCTGACTACATCATTAAACAACCTAACCTCGATAAGAAGCTGGAGAAGAAGGTCCTGCTGGTGGTGACCGATGGCTGGGACAACGCCAGCCTTCAGTCGCTGGAACAGGCCGTCCGGCACGTACAAGTTGAGAATGGCCCAACTATCTACACCATCGGCATTCTCGATGAAGACGCCAAGAAAAAGGGACGCAGAGCGTTGCGCGAACTGGCCGAGCAGACCGGTGGAGTAGCTTATTTCCCCAAAGACCTGGCCGAGGTGGATTCCATCACTCAGGAGGTTGCGCGCGACATCCGCAACCAGTACACCATCGGGTTTAAGAAGAACCCCAACGATCCTCCCGGCTACCGCGCCGTCAAAGTTTCAGCGCGCGCCGATGGTTACAAAAACCTAACCGTCCGTACCCGTAGCGGATACTTTCAAGGCGAGGAAAAAGCTGCCAAGAAATAGCCGGGAGCCGCTGGCTTCTGGCGCTTCCTGCCTCAGAATCTCTGATAATCTGTAGTTACGCCCATGAAAACCATGGAAGCCGCCCATCTGCGGATTGCGGAAAACATCATCGAGCTGGTCGGCAGCACGCCAATGCTCCATCTTGCGCGGCTGACCCCCTCCGGCGCAGCCGAGGTTTACGCCAAGCTGGAGTACATGAACCCTGGAGGCAGCGTAAAAGACCGCGCCGCCATAGGCATGATCCGCCGTGCCGAGCAGCAGGGTTTGCTGCACCCGGGGTCCACCATCATTGAAGCCACCGCCGGCAATACTGGAATCGGGCTGGCGCTCATCGGGGTGAACAAGGGGTACCGGGTGGTTCTCTTCGTCCCGGAGCGATTTTCCAGGGAGAAAGTTCAAGTCATGGAAGCACTCGGCGCCGAAGTGCATCGCACACCTGATGCCGAAGGCATCAAAGGCGCTATTGCCAGGGCCAAAGAACTGGCCGCAAAAATCCCCGATTCTTTTACCGCGCTGCAATTTGAAAATCCTGCGAACCCTGAGTTCCACTACGAAACCACCGCTCCAGAGATTTTTGAGCAGATGCAGGGCCGGGTGGATGCGATCGTGATTGGTGTAGGAACGGGAGGAACTTTTTCCGGCGTTGCCCGTTACCTGAAAGAGCGTTTGCCGAATGTCCTGACCGTTGCAGTCGAGACCCAGGGCTCGGTACTGGCCGGCGGCCCTCCGGGTGACCACAAAGTGGAGGGTATTGGCGTCAGCTTTATTCCCAAGACCTTCGACAGCCGCGTTGCCGATGAGATCCTGATGGTGCGGGACGACGATGCTTTTGCCATGGTCAAAGAGCTTGCCCGTAATTGCGGCGTTCTTGCGGGATCAAGCGGCGGGGCCGCCGTCTTCGGCGCCGTGCAGGTAGCTAAACGGCTGGGCCCAGGCAAGCGGGTGGTTACCATCGTGGCCGATGCCGCCGAGCGATATTTATCCAAGGGAATTTTTGAAGGCGGAAAATAAGCTGGAAGCCAGAGGCAGAAGTGAGAAGGAAAAAGCGCAAAATATGCATTTATTTCTACCTTCTTTCTTTCTAACTTCGTACTTCCAAGAGGGTGCTAGACATCTTCCATGAAAAAAGATCTGGGTTTTGCCACAAAGTCAATTCATGCGGGACAGGAGCCGGAGCCCGCGACCGGCGCCGTTGTCGTCCCTATTTACGCCACTTCCACCTATGTGCAGGAAGAAATTGGCAAGCACAAAGGATACGAATACGCCCGCGTCAGCAACCCCACTCGCACCCGGCTTGAGCAGAACCTGGCCGCGCTTGAAGGCGGCAGCTCGTCTCACGTTTTCGCTTCGGGCATGGCGGCCATCAACGCGGTGTGCACTATGCTCAGGGCGGGAGACCACGTTATCTGCTCGCATAATGTCTACGGCGGTGTGCCCCGGTTGTTTAATCAGATTCTGAGCCACTATGGGCTGGAATTTACCTACGTAGATACTTCTGAGATTGGCGCGGTGGAGCGGGCCATTAAGCGCAATACCAAGATCGCCTATGTCGAAACCCCCACGAATCCACTGATGGCGCTCAGCGACATCGCGGCCATCAGCCGCATCTGCCGGCGCCGTGGAGTGGAACTGGTGGTGGACAATACCTTCCTTTCCCCATATTTTCAGCAACCTATTCCGCTCGGCGCCGACATGGTGGTGCACTCCACTACAAAATTTCTCAACGGCCACAGCGATGGGCTGGGAGGAGTGGTGGTATGCACCAAGCCCGAGCAGGCGGAGAAGCTGGCGTTCATCCAGAAATCGGCGGGAGCGATCATGTCCCCGTTTGAATGCTGGCTGGTGCTGCGCGGGGTCAAGACTTTAGCCGTGCGCATGGAGCAGCATGACCGCAACGGACGCGCCGTAGCGGCCTTTCTTAATAAACATAAGAAGGTGCAAAAGGTGTTCTATCCCGGATTACCCGACCATCCTCAATACGAGTTGGCCAAACAGCAGATGAGCGGCTTCGGTTCCATGATTACCTTTGAAACCGGCTCGCTGAAAAATGCCAACAAGATGCTGCGCAAGCTGCGCGTTTGCACCCTGGGCGAGTCGCTGGGCGGAGTGGAGACGTTGATTTCGCATCCGGCCACCATGACCCATGCCGCCCTGGGCGAAAAAGGCCGCAAAGCCATCGGTATTACCGACGGCATGGTGCGCATTTCGGTAGGAATCGAAGATGTGGAAGACTTGTTCGAGGATTTAGATCAGGGGCTCGCGGCGATTTAACGGTCGCTGCACAACAAGTAGCAACCATTGTGAAACATGCGCTTTATAACTGGTTATTGCCGGCATAAGGCTTGGTGGTCTCTGCTGCTGATCATGGTAAGCGCGGCGGGGCTCCCGGCCTCGCCTGCTCCTGCAAAGAAGTCGCGATTGGGAAATTCTCATACTCAGGTGATCGGCTACTTTACCGAGAATGGCGTGAAGTCCGGCCGGTACACAGTGAAAGATGTCGCGACCAGTGGCGCTGCCGCGCTCCTCACCACGCTGGATTATGCTTTTGGCCGCGTTGATGGCGATCAATGCCAGATCGCAGACCGCGAAACCGCGCTGGATCATCTCTATGGCGCTGCAGAGAGTGTCGATGGCACAGCCGATCCCGTTGATCCTAACCGGCTTCGCGGCGCCTTCCATCAGCTTCAGGAGCTGAAGCGCCGTTATCCCAAATTGAAAATCGTTATATCGTTTGGCGGGTGGGGGCAGTCGCAGGGTTTTTCCAGCGCCGTGCAGCCTGGCCATCTCCGCGAATTTGTGCGTTCTTGCGTGTACACTTTTATCGAAGGGTATTTTGCTCCGGGCATTCATGCACCGGGAATCTTTGATGGCATTGATATTGACTGGGAGTATCCGGTCGAAGGCGGAGTGACCAATGGCACTCCCGAAGATACAAGGAATTTCACGGCCATGGCCGCGGAATTCCGCCGCCAGCTCGATGCCGTCCGTCCCGGTCTCCTGCTCACCGCGGCGCTGCCGGCGGAGGCTGAACTCTATAAGAACTTTGAGCTGAAGAAAATCAGCCGCACTATGAACGACCTCTCCATCATGGCCTATGACCTCCATTGGAACAGCGAGCCGATAACCAACCTGCACAGCCCTCTGTTCCACGATCCGGCTGACCCATCCAAACCTCCGATGGATGCCCACTTTGGCGCTTACGCCGTTCAGGGCTTTCTCCAGGCCGGTGTTCCGGCTCGGAAGATCGTGCTGGGCGTCCCTTTTTACGGTAAGGGCTGGACGGGAGTGAAAGATATCAATCACGGTCTCTACCAGCCAGCAACGGGCCCGGCACAAGATTGGGGTAGCTACAAGGCGCTGAAGGCCTTGCCGGATGCAGACCGGCAGTACTCTTCAACGGCGGTGACCTGCACACTCTGGAGCGGCGGCAACTTCTGGAGCTACGATTGTCCTGAAGCGTTGCGCGCGAAGATGGATTACATTCGAAGCCGCCGCCTGGGCGGCGTGATGTTCTGGGAGCTGAGTCAGGATACAGACGACGGGGAATTGCTCCGCGCGTTAACCAAGCGCTGAAGCTGGATTACACTTTGCAAAAAATAACCACAAAGGGCACAAAGGATTTTATACCGGCGGCCAAACTGGGAACTGAGAACTGAGAACCGAGAACTGCGTTACTCATATCGCAACGCCTCAATCGGATTCAGTCTCGCGGCCTTGCGCGCCGGGTAATATCCGAAGAAGATACCCACGGCAATCGAAAAGACCACGGCAATCAGAATGGCGGTTGTAGAAACCGAGATGGGCCAGCCCAGCACGCGTGGGATCAAGAAGCTCAGGCCCAGGCCGCTGACAATGCCAATGGCGCCTCCCATTGCGCTGAGTACAACAGCTTCAGTGAGGAACTGGCGCTGCACGTCCTCTTCAGTGGCGCCGATGGCCATGCGGATACCGATCTCGCGCGTGCGCTCGGTAACCGAAACCAGCATGATATTCATGATGCCAATTCCACCGACGATCAATGACACGCTGGCAATCGAAGCCAGCAGCATGGTCATGACGCTGGTCTGCTGGTCGTAGAGATCGGCGACGTCGGCCATATTACGCACAAAGAAGTCATCATCCTGCCCCGGACGAATGCGGTGGCGGTCGCGCAGCAAGCCCTCGATCTGGGTCTGCGCGGCAAAGCTGGCTTCCTTGGATTTCGCCGAGACCATAGCATATTGCAGCCATTCATTTCCCAAAATCTTCTTTTGCACAGTGGTGTAAGGCATGATGATCACGTCGTCCTGATCGCTGCCCATGGCAACCGAAGACCCCTTCACCGAAAGCACACCAATCACATGAAAAGGCAATTCGTTAATACGGACCGTCTGCCCCACCGGGTCAGTGTCGCCAAACAGGTTTTTGCGCACGGTGTCGCCGATGATGGCTACGTTATCGGCGGTCTGCACGTCGTCCTGGGTAAAGTTGGTGCCTTCCGCCAGAGGCCAGGCGCGGATATCCAGGTATTCCGGCTCGGTGCCGGTGATGCGTGTATACCAATTGTCATTGCCGAAGACGATTTGCGCCGATGCTCCGGTGCCGGCGGCTACTATGGAAACGGCCGGGCACTCGCGGCGGATGGCCGCAACGTCATCGTAGAGCAGGGTCTTGGTATTGCCCCAACCCAGGCGCACGCCGCCTTTGTTCATGGTTCCGGAGCCGACGTATAGAACGTTGGAACCCATGGCCGCAATTTGCTGCTGTACCTGCTGCTGCGCCCCTTGTCCTAACGCCACCATGGCGATGACCGCGCCCACACCGATGATGATGCCCAGGCTGGTCAGGCAAGAGCGCATTTTATTACGCGCGATTGCCCGCAACGCGATCCGAATTGTGGCCATCAGTTCCATAAAGTAGCTCCAAGCTCTAAGCTCCCAGCACTTTGGAATTGTCATTCCGAAGTGCAACGCGTTCTTAGCCTGCCCCGAGCGAAGCCGAGGGGAGGAATCCCTATGAGCTTTAAAGATTCATGGGCAGCCCAGCATACATTCTCGACACAATCGGGATTTCTCCACTCCGTGTCGGGATGACAAGAAATTGAGCTTTTTCGTAACGGCTGCGTCAACCTGCCCTGAGCGCAGTCGAAAGGCGTCAAAATATTAATGAAAGTCATTTTCTAATCCTCCACCACAGGCATTGTCCGCAGAACCTCGCTGGCGATCTGCCGGTCTTGGATAGCTTCATCTTTGCGGATCTTGCCGTCGCGAAAGACAAGGGAGCGCTTGGCGAACTGCGCGATATCCGGTTCGTGGGTTACCAGCACGATGGTGAGCCCGCGCTCCTCGTTGAGCTTCTGAAATATTTCCATGACCTCGACCGAGGTGCGGCTGTCGAGGTTGCCGGTGGGCTCATCGGCCAGCAAAATTGCCGGACGGTTCACCAGCGCCCGGGCAATGGCCACGCGCTGTTGCTGGCCGCCTGAGAGCTGGGAAGGAAAATGCTCGGCGCGGTCTGCCAGGCCTACCATCGCCAGGGCTTCCTTTGCTCTTTTTACGCGCTCTTGTTCCGAGAGCCGGGCGTAGATTGCGGGAAGCTCGGCGTTTTCCAGCGCCGTGGTGCGCGAAAGCAGGTTGAACCCCTGAAACACGAAGCCGATTTTGCGATTACGGATGGCCGCCAGTTCGCGCTTGTTCAACAGAGAAACATCCGTTCCTTCCAGAGAGTATTTACCCGCGCTGGGACTATCGAGACAGCCCAGAATATTCATGAACGTGGATTTGCCGCTGCCGCTGGCGCCCATGACGGCCACAAACTCTCCGTGGGCGATCTCAACGCTGATGCCACGCAGGGCATGCACCTTGGTATCTCCCAATTCGTAATATTTGTGGACGTCTTCCACGCGGATGGGAATCTCCGTTTGTCTCTCAGAGATCGTGACCGGTGGTGGTGTGCTTGTCATGGTTGCCATGGTTTTGCCCTCATCCACTAACGTCCTCCCGGACGCGGCGTGCCTCCCAGCGGAGAAGAAGTGCCGCCACTACTTTTGCTCTTGGAGGCCGCGCCGGTAATCAATTGCGCGTTTTCCTGCAGGTCGCCATGCAAGACCTGGGCAACCACGGTCGAAGTGTGATCGGTGATGCCGGTCTGAATTTGCACCGGCTCCAGGGTCTTATCAGGGCGCAACTCCCAAACCACCACCACATCGTTCGCCTGGGCAGGTTTACTTTGTCCGCGCTGGCCGTTATTACCGCCTGCTGCGGCGTTATTTCCAACGGAGGTATTTCCGCCAGCAGCGCCTGCCTGCGACTGTGCGCCGCCTGCGTGGCTGCCATGGCCTGCACCGCCACTACGGCTGTTTTGAATGCCGTATTGCGCATATAGCTTCTGGATTTGATCCGCACTCAGGTCCGGCTTATAGCGGAGCGCACTATTGGCGACTTTTAAGACACCGCGTGCCGAAGCCACGGGAATGGTGACGTAAGCCGTCATCCCGGGGAACAGCTTGAGATCGGGATTATCGAAATCAACGATGGTGTCGTAGGTTACTACGTTTTGCACGGTGGTGGCGTTCATGCGGACTTCGGAGACGTGTCCGTCAAACTGATCTTGCGGGAAAGCATCCACTTTGAAGGTGACGCGCTGGCCGGCTTTGATTTGGCCCACGTCAGATTCATCGGTCTTGGCATAAACCTGCATCTTGGTCAGGTCCTGTGCAATCACGAAAAGCGTGGGTGCTTGCAACGACGCGGCTACGGTCTGGCCTACGTCCACGTTGCGGCTCACCACCGTCCCATCAATGGGAGAGGTGATGATGGTGTGATCAACATTGGTTTGCGCCACTTTGACGGCCGCCTGCTTCTGGGCTACTTGCGCCTCGGCCTGGCCTATATCAGCATCTGCCGCCTGAGCTGCCGCGTTTGCGCTCTCGGCATTGGCCTTGTCAACTTCGAGCTGCTGTTCGCTGATTATCCCCTGGGCGGCCAGTTGTTTTGAGCGGTCATATTGGCTTTGCGCCTGCTGAGCCGTGGCGTGGGCTTTAACGGCATTCGCCTTGGCCGAGGCCACAGTAGCGCGCGCATTCTGCAGGTCAGCTTGCGCTTGCAGCAGAGCGCCCTGATAGATAGAAGGATCGAGCTTGGCGATAACCTGGCCCTTCTTCACCCGCGAGTTGAAATCAGCAAAAAGAGAGGCAATCGTGCCTGACACCTGCGAGCCGACCTGCACGCTGGTGACGGCATTAATCGTGCCGGTGGCTTCGACCACCTGGCGGATGTCTCCCCGTTCAACCGGAGCGGTAAAATACTGGACGCTGTCTCCGCGGTTGAAAACAAAAGCCGCCAATATCACAACGACCAGGACAACCGCGATGAGAATCAGCCAACGCTTGCCGCTAAGTTTTATGTCAGTCAGTTTCACGGTTTTCATTTCCTACTTGATTAGACACGTCTACTCCTAAAAAAGTCTCCACCAGTATAGCGAGATAACAAAATTTAACTGATGTGGGCCGATGGTCTTTTACACTTCTTTACACTGGCGCAAAATATTTAAACATGGGCAGACTATTTGTTGAGAAGCGCGAGCTCTTCAGACGGGTTGCTCCTCGCAGGGCGCTGCATGGGAAGCTGTCGTTTCCGCTGAAAACGAGCTAAAATAACGTATTAAATCGACTGGATTCATCTTAAACAATTACAGAGAAGGACAATATGGCCGAGCTTCTTCATGCGCGCGAGGCAGCACAAATCCTGGGAGTGAGCTATTCCACTCTCAAGCAATGGATCTATCACGGCAAGCTGCGCAGCGTGCGCACGCCGGGCGGGCATCACCGGGTCCCGCGGCGTGAACTGGATCGCTATTTGCACCGCCGCGGAGAAAAAGTCGGCGCTGAACGGCGGCGCGGCTTTCGCCGCATCAGCGGACGCAACCAGCTTGTGGGTCGCGTTGTCGAAATCCGCAAAGAAGGATTGCTCGCCCAGGTGAAGCTCTCTATTGGCGGGCAGCAGATTACCTCCATCATTACCGCTGATGCCGTCCGCGAAATGGGCCTGGAAGTAGGACAGACAGCGGCGGCGTTGATTAAATCCACTGAAGTCATGATTCTTACAGTATAAAACCATGTCATTGAGAAAATTCCTGTTCTGCTTTGCGCTTACCGTCCTGATTTTGCCTCTGGCAAAAACCCAGGAGCTTCACATCGCCGCGGCCGCCGACCTGAATTTTGCCCTGCCCGAGGTTGCAAAGGCCTTTGAGGTCCAGACCGGGAGCAAGGTGTTGCCCTCCTTCGGTTCATCGGGCAATCTGTTCGCGCAAATCCAGAGCGGCGCGCCGTTTGACGTTTTTTGCTCCGCAGATATGGAATATCCACGGAAACTCGCCACTTCCGGCCATGCCTTGCCGCAGACTCTGCGCCAGTATGCTTCCGGGCGCCTGGTGCTCTGGGTTCGCAACGAATCGAAATTGAATTTCGAGCGTGACGGAATCAAGACGCTCCTTGACCCCAGCATCAGGAAGATCGCGATGGCTAACCCCGAGCATGCGCCTTACGGGCGTGCCGCAGTTGCGGCATTGCAAAAGGCCAAACTATACGATCAGGTGAAAGAGAAGCTGGTGCTGGGTGAGAACGTCTCTCAGACGGCGCAGTTTGTGACCTCGGGCAATGCAGATGTGGGCATGATCTCACTGTCGCTGGCGCAGGCCGCCGATCTTCAAAAGCAGGGTCGCTTCTGGAAGATTCCGCCAGAGATTGCAGAGAGCCTGCCACAGGGGGTCATTGTCCTGAAGCAAAGCGCTTCGCCAGAGATGGCGGAACGATTCGTGGAGTTTTTCGCATGCGGCCCCGGTCAAAAAATCCTCGCACGATACGGATTTGAGGTTGGTTCAACAAAGTGTGGTGAGTGACTGAGCGAATGAACTGGCAGGCAATCATCTTGACACTGCGATTGGCCGTGACAGTTTCCGCGGTTCTCGTAATCATTGGCCTGCCGCTGGCTTACTGGATCGCCTTCTCGCGCCGGCGCTGGAAATTCCTGGTTGAATCTCTCGTCGCCATGCCGCTGGTGCTGCCTCCGACTGTCCTGGGTTTTTATTTTCTGTTGTTGCTGGGGCGCAGTGGAATGGTGGGCTCGTGGCTCAATCGCGTCTTCGGAGTGACTCTTCCTTTTAGTTTTTCCGGCCTCGTGGTGGCATCGGTTTTATATAGCCTGCCTTTTGCTGTTCAGCCCTTGGTGGCAGGCTTCGCCGCTGTCGACCGCAAATTGATTGCAGCATCCGCGCTGTTGGGAGCTTCACCGATGAGGACTTTTCTGCGCGTTATCCTGCCGCTCTCGCTGAGGCATCTCATTACTGCAGTTGTGCTCAGCTTCGCCCATACTCTGGGAGAGTTCGGCGTGGTGCTGATGGTGGGCGGCAATATTCCCGGCGTGACCCGCACCATCTCCATCGCTATCTATGACAACGTGCAAGCCCTGGATTACGCCAGCGCCAACCAGAACGCGCTTTTCCTGCTGATCTTCAGCTTTGTCGTTCTGTCGCTGGTTTATGCGGTCAACCGGCGCGCTTTTGCCGTTGGGACGGTGCAATGAACCGGGTTTCGATACTGCCGGAGAAGGCCAAGGGGGTTGACCGGCTTCTTCTCCAGATCACAAAGCAATTCGCAAAGAGCAAGAACGGAGCCGCAGGATTTTATTTGGACATAAGCTCCGTAGCACAAGCTGGAATCACTATCCTGTTTGGCCGCTCCGGCGCCGGCAAGAGCACGCTGCTCGATTGTATTTCAGGTTTGCTTCCTCCCGATAGCGGGCGTGTGGCTCTTTTCTCAGGAGCGGAAGAAGCGATATTCTTCGATTCCGAAAAGGGAATAAATATCACTCCCGCCCAGCGCCGGATCGGATACGTCTTCCAGAACCTTGCGTTATTTCCACATCTGACCGTCAACGCCAATGTGGAATATGGTCTTAGCCATCTTGGTCGTGAGCAGCGGCAGCAACGCCGCGCAGAAATCCTGCACCTATTTCACTGCGAGTCTCTGGGTGAGCGCAAGGCCGATGAAATCTCTGGAGGCGAACGCCAGCGCGTGGCCCTCGCCCGCACCCTGGTCACCGAGCCGCGCATCCTTCTTCTCGATGAACCCTTGAGCGCGCTCGATGTGAGCACTAAGCTGAAGATCCTGGAAGACTTGGAGGTGTGGAACGAGCGACGGCGTATTCCTATCCTGTACGTGACCCACAGCCCGGCGGAGGCAATGAGGCTGGGAGAAAATGTGATTTATCTCGAGAACGGTCGTGTGCTGAAGCAAGGGAAGCCGGAAGAGCTTCTCCGCAATCTGTCCAGTTTCGATTAAAATCTTCCCACAAACACCGGCTCAGGCTGCAACTCGATTCCAAAATTCTCCCGCACGCGCTGCTGGATCTCATTTTTTAAAGCAACAATGTCTGCGGCGCGCGCGCCTCCGCGATTCACGATTGCCAGCGCGTGTTTGCTTGAGATTCCCACTGCTCCACGCACAAACCCTTTGTTGAATCCAGCGTGCTCCACCAGCCAGGCGGCGGAGATTTTCACGTTTCCATCCGAAGCAGGGAATTGCGGCACGCGTTCTCCATGAGCTGCTGATTGCCGACAGACCTCGTCATATTGTTCCGACGTGACGATTGGATTCTTGAAAAAGCTTCCGGCACTGCGGCAATCTGCATCGCCTTCGACCAGCAGCATGGCTTTCGTGCGGCGGATGTGACGCACAGCTTCGCGCGTCTCCTGCAAAGTTGGGGACTTCGTGCCGAAAAATGTTTTCAAGTCGGCGTATGCAATGCGCGGAGCAGCGCCCGGAGTGAGCGCATAAGAAACGCGCAGGACAATATAACGCCCGCGCGCGGAAGAGTTAAAGATGCTGGCGCGGTAGGCAAAGCCGGAGTCGCGATTTTCAAGTTCGCAAATGCTGTTCTGCTCCAGGTCGAGAACGCGAACGCGAGTGATCGTCTCCGCGACTTCCTGTCCGTAAGCTCCCACGTTTTGTACCGGAGTCCCGCCCGCGGTGCCGGGAATCCCGCTCATGCACTCGATCCCCCCGCAGTTCAGGTTGACAGTGTGCGCAACAAAGCTGTCCCAATCTTCGCCTGCGCCCGCTTCGAAGATGATTTTGCCCTCTTTGCTCGATTGGGTAATCCCGCGAAGAGCAATTTTTAACACCACGCCATCCCAACCTGAATCCGAGACCACGAGGTTACTGCCGCCCCCGAGCACAAACAGTTGCAATCCGCGCTCTCGCGCAAACGCGACCGCCGCGCTCACATCCTCTTCGTTTTGCGCTTCAATGAAGTAGCGCGCCGGGCCGCCAACCTGAAAGGTGGTCAAGGGCGCCAGGGGAACATGTTCCTGAATCTTCACGAAAGTCAAGATTACCAGAACAACTCTGGGAAGTATGAAGGGCGAAATGAGAAGTAGGAAGTCAGAGTATGACTAAAGTTGCTACTTCTTCCCTCTGACTTCATACTTCTGACTTCGTACTTGCCGCTTCCATCCCTTACAATTAAGATCAAATCTAATTTTCTGGAGGACCACAAGATGCCGATGTATCCCGAACTCATGCTGATTCCTATGCGAGAGGAGCTGACCCGAGCTGGAATTAAAGAGCTGCGCACTCCTGCGGAGGTTGATGCCGCGCTTACCGGCCAGGGCACGGCGATGGTGGTAGTGAATTCCGTGTGCGGATGCGCTGCCGGCCGTATGCGTCCTGCGGTTCGGATCGCGCTGCAACACGGCACGTTGCCGGAAAAACTCTACAGCGTTTTTGCGGGACAGGACGCAGACGCCACGCAGCAGGCCCGCTCCTACTTCACCGGATATCCTTCATCCTCCCCTTCCATCGCACTCTTGCGCGACGGCAAGCTCGTCTATTTCTTGCAGCGCAACCAGATCGAAAACCGCGAAGCCGCTGCCATCGCCGCCGACCTCACCCGGGCCTTTGATCAATTTTGCAGCCCCGTGGGAAGTCAGAAGTAGGAAGTAGGAAGTCAGAAGTAAGAAGTAGGAAATACGAAGTGAGAACTCTTCCTTACTTCGTACTTCTCCCTTCTGACTTCGTACTTGGTTCTGACTTTTACTTTGCTATTTCGGTTTGCATGAACGCCTTGACCACAATCTGGCGTGGATCGAGCCCTACCGGAACCATGGTGAACAGGATATAAGGCTTCAGGGGAGGTTTCGCCTTCTCGTCATAGCGAATTACAGAAACGTCGCCCGAACCGGAGTCAACCACGAGAAGATATTGCTGGCTGGGGGTGAAAGCCATAGCGTCGGGCTTTTCGCCTACGGGGACAGTTTGCAGCAGCTTGCCGTCGTCAATGCTG
>Ga0070741_10008543_pt1 | contig 20464 bp, 23 predicted proteins | sample Coa_R1_4_FD_66440 | JGI IMG/M metagenome (GOLD analysis project Ga0070741, IMG submission 66440) | Surface soil microbial communities from Centralia Pennsylvania, which are recovering from an underground coalmine fire - Coalmine... | ecosystem: Environmental > Terrestrial > Soil > Unclassified ...
GCCGAGCGTCCGCGCGCGCTTCGGCTCCTTGGCGAGCAGGTGGGCACCGTAGAGGACCAGGGCGAGCTTGGCGAGCTCGGAGGGCTGGAACTGGAGCAACCCTCCTCCAACCCAGCGCTTCGCCCCGTTGACCGTGTGGCCCACGCCCGGCAGCAGGACGGCGAGCAGGAGGATGAGCGAAGTGCCCAGGATCAGCGGCGTCATCACCTTGACCGCCGCGACCCCGCGCTTTGCCGTGACGTGCATGACCGCGAGCCCGATCGCGGCGAAGATCAGCGTGCGCTCCAGGTAGTAGAAGCCGTTGCCGCCGCTCTGGAGCAGCGAGCGCGCCGAGCTCGCGCTGAAGACCATCACCGCGCCGAACGCGAGCAGGCAGAGCGTCGCTGTGAGGAGCAGCGAGTACTCGAGCGGCGGGGCCTTCTGGCCGCGCCTCGCCCCGGCGCTCATTCGAGCGCCTCCACCAGCTCGCGGAAGCGGTCGCCGCGCTCCTCGAAGTTTCTGAAGGCGTCGAAGCTCGCGCAGGCGGGCGAGAGCAGGACGACCTCGCCCGGCTTCGCATCCGCCGCGGCGGCCTGAACGGCGCTCTCGAGCGTGCCGCTGACCGAGATCGCGACGCCCGCCGACCGGGCTGGCCGGAGATCGAGCTGAAGCTCCCCGGCCGCCTCGCCAATCAGGTAGCAGGCGGCACAGCGCTCGCGAACCGCCTCGGCGAGCGGCTCGAAGCTCTCGCCCTTCGGGCGTCCGCCGGCGATCAGGCGAACACCGCCGTCGAACGACCGGATCCCGGCCAGCGCGGAGCTGACGTTGGTCGCCTTGGAGTCGTTCACGTAAAGGACGCCGCCGACCTCGCGGATCCGTTCGAGGCGGTGCCGCACCCCGGTGAAGGTGCGCAGGCCCTCCGCGACTGCGTCCCGCGGCAGGCCCGAGGCGAGGGCCGCCGCCGCCGCCGCCATCGCGTTCTCGACGTTGTGGGCACCGAGCAGGCGGAGCTCGCCGGTCCTGATCAGAGGCTCGTCCGCGGCGAAGATCACCCCGTCGCGCTGGCTGAGCTCGCAGTCGGGATCGGGAGGGGCATCGACGCCGCTACCCGACGACGGGTCCACGGCCGGGCAGAAACGCACCCGGCGGGCGCAGCCGCCGAGGTCGCGGTCGCGCAGCTCCGGCGTGTCGCCGTTGTAGACGGCGGCGTCGTCGTTGCCCTGGTTGGCGAAGATCCGCAGCTTGGCGGCGAGGTAGCTCTCGAGGGTGCCATGCCGGTCCAGGTGGTCGGGCGCGAGGTTGATGAAGACGGCGCACTCCGGGCCGAACTGGTCCGAGTCCTCGAGCTGGAAGCTCGAGGCCTCGCAGACGACGGTCGCCTCGGGATCGATGGCGCCGACCAGTGAGGCGAGGGGCGTCCCGACGTTCCCGGCGACCGCGACCGGCCGGCCCGCCGTTCGGTAGAGGTGGCCGATCAGTTCAGTGGTCGTCGTCTTGCCGTTGGTCCCGGTGACCGCACAGAAGGCGTTTGGAAGCAGCCGCCAGGCGAGCTCGAGCTCGCCGGTGATCTCGATCCCTCGTTCGCGCGCCGCCCGGACGACGGGCGCGTCCTGCGGCACGCCGGGGCTCTTGACCAGCGTCCGGGCACGCTCGAGTTGCCGTGTTCCGTCCACGCCCAGACTGACTTCGACGCCTGAGCGATCCAGCCCTGCCGCCTCCTCGGGCGTCCCGGAATCCACTCCGATGACGGTCTCGCCGCGCTCGGCGAGGACGGACGCGATCGCCGCTCCCGACCGTGCCAGCCCCACCACGAGAAAGGGACCCTCGGGCAGGGGCGGACGCGGTTTCATGCCTGAGTTCACATAACCATGTTCGCCCTCGGTGAGCCGGGTTCCTGCCCGTCAGCGGGGCAGGTTTCGGCACTGCGAGAGGATCGTCCGGCGTGCCTGGCCTGCCGGGAAGCGCGGAGCCCACTCGTGGATGCAGGCGGCGCGGGTGCCAGGCGCGACCACCCCGGTGCTGCCCCCACCCGTGATCACCGCCCTGGTCCTCGCGGAGGTGGCGGTCTTGGAGGTCGGATTCGGTGAGCTCCTCGTCCTCCCCTGGGAGGACGTCGGGCCCACCGCCGGCGACGTCAGCGTGGGAATGCCCACGGACGTGCTGCCGGTCGCGCCTCCCCCGCCTCCGCACGCCGCCAGCGCGAGCGCGCACCCGAGCACCGAAGTCATCACAACGAGCTTCACCGGCCCATCAACGCAGCGCAACCTTTGCGCCGGCTAAGCGCCTAGGTCCCGATCGACTGCTGGTAGAGGGTGAAGCCGATCCCGCCGCAGACGGCCGCGATGATCCAGAAGCGGAGCATGATCTTTGTCTCCGACCAGGCGAGCAGCTCGAAGTGGTGGTGCACCGGCGCCATCAGCAGCACGCGGCGGCGGAGCATCTTGAACGTTGCCACCTGAAGCGCCACCGAGAGCGCCTCGATCACGAAGATCCCGCCGGTGATGATCAACAGGATCTCCGTCTGAGTCATCACCGCGAGCGCCCCGATCGCGCCGCCAAGCCCGAGCGAGCCCGTGTCCCCCATGAAGATCGAAGCGGGAAACGAGTTGAACCAGAGGAAGCCGATGCAGCCGCCGACCAGGCAGGCCGAGAGCAGCGAGAGGCTGTGCATGCCGGTGGTGATGAAGGTGATCGCCGTGTAGGCGAGCAGCACGATCGCGCAGCAGCCCGCGGCGAGCCCGTCCAGCCCGTCGGTCAGGTTGACGGCGTTGCTCGAGCCGGCGATCACCAAAAAGATCACGATCGGGTAGACCCAGTCGGGGATGTCGAGCGAAGCGTGGGTGATGTGCAGCTCGAGGCTCGAATCGAGCCCGACCGAGTGCCTGGCGACATACCAGAGGCCCAGCGCCAGGCCGGCCTGGAGCGCCAGCTTCCAGCGGGCCGAAAGGCCCAGCGAGCGACGGCGGGTGACCTTGAGATAGTCGTCGATGAAGCCGATCGCGGCGCAGCCCATCGCGACGCCGAACACCGCGAGGCTCTGCGTGTCCCGGTCCGAGAGGACGAGATAGGGGACCGAGATCGCCGTGAAGATGATCAGCCCCCCCATCGTCGGGGTCCCGGCCTTCTCGTGGTGCTCCTCCGGGCCCTCCTCCCGGATGTGCTGCCCGAACTCGCGAATCCGCAGGTACTCGATGAACTTCGGGCCGAGGAAGATGCAGATCAGCATCGCGCCCATGCCCGCGATCAGGATCTCTCCGAGCATCTAGCGCCCCGCCAGCTTCTCCGCGACCCGCTCGAGGCCAACCGCGCGGGAGCCCTTGACGAGCACGGCGTCCCCCGGTCCGAGCTCGCCGGCGAGCGCATCCGCGGCGGCATCGGCGTCCGCGACCTGCTCGTCCGGGCCGTACTCGGCGGCGAGCTCACCCACCCCGATGATCGTGGCGACGCCCACCCTCCGGGCGTGCTCGCCGATCTCGCGGTGGTACGCGGCCGCATCGGGCCCCAGCTCGCGCATCTCGCCGAGCACGGCGAGCCGCCGCCCGCTCGCCTCGAGCGAGGCGAGGTGGTCCAGCGCCGCCCGCATCGAGATCGGGTTGGCGTTGTAGCAGTCGTTGACCAGGATGGCGTTCCCCGGGAGCTCCACCAGCTCCCCACGAAGGCGCGAGAAGACTATCCCGGGCGCCCGATCCGCCATCCCCTCCAGCGGCAGGCCGAGCGCCACCCCGGCGGCGATCGCCGCGAGAGCGTTTTCGAGGTTGTAGGCCTCGACGAAGGGGAGCTTGAAGCGGTGCTCACCGGCAGGGGTCCGCACCAGGGCGTTGGTCTCACCCGCCTCTCCCAGCACCTCGGTCGCCTCCACGTCACCGCCGGCGCCGAAGCGGAGCAGCCGCGCGGCCCGCTCGAGATGCGGCTCCAGCGGCCCCGCGTCCGCCGGCACCACGGCGGTGCCGCTCGCCCGCAGGCCGTCGATGATCTCGGCCTTGGTCGCCGCGATCGCCTCGATCGAGCCGAGCAGCTCGACGTGGACCGGCCCCACGTTGGTGATCACGGCGACGTCCGGCTCGGCGATCGCGCAGAGCTCGGCGATCTGCCCGGGGCCGCGCATCGCCATCTCCAGCACCAGCACCTCGGTGTCCGGTGCCGCGCCCAGGACCGCCAGCGGCAGCCCGATCTCGGTGTTGAAGTTCTCCGGGCTGGCATGGACCCTGGCCGGCAGGATCGCGCGGCAGACATCCTTGACCGACGTCTTCCCGGTCGAGCCCGTGATCCCGACGACACGCGCGGCCAGCTCCTCGCGCCACGCCCGGGCCAGCGACTGGAGCGCGGCCAGCGGCTCTCGCGCCGCCAGGATCCACGCCCCCTGCGCCTCGCCGGCCAGCTCGCGGGCCCGCTCGGGGGCGACCACCGCACCCCAGACGCCCCTGCGGATCGCGTCGGCGGCGAAGCGGCCGCCATCGTCGCTCTCGCCGCGGAGGCCGAAGAAGAGGTCGCCCTCCCGCGCCTCGCGGGAGTCGATCACCGCGCGTTTCGGGCCACCCCCGGCTCCACCCGCGACCACCTCCGCGCCCGCCGCTGAAGCAAGGCGGCCACCCTCGAACGAGATCAACTTGCGGCGCCCGCCTTCAGTTTCCGAAGCTCCTCGCGGGCGACGTCCCGGTCGTCGAACGGGATCTTCCGGCCACCCTCGAACTCCTGGCCCTGCTCGTGCCCCTTGCCGGCGATCACGACCGTGTCGCCGCCCTCCGCCCGCCCGAGCGCGAGCGCGATCGCCCGGCGCCGGTCGGGCTCCACGGCGACCTCCGCCCGGGGGTCCGGGGGTATGCCCGCCCTGATCTGCTCGATGATCGCCTCCGGGTCCTCCGAGCGAGGGTTGTCGGAGGTCACCACGGCGACATCGGAGAGCTCCGCCCCGGCGCGGCCCATCAGCGGCCGCTTGTCGCGATCCCTGTCACCGCCGGCGCCGAAGACCACAAGCACCCGCCCCGAAGTGACCCGGCGGGCGGCCCTGAGCACGTTCTCCAGCGAGTCGGGGGTATGCGCGTAGTCGACGATCACCGCGAACGGCTGGCCCTCGTTGATCGACTCGAACCGGCCCGGGACCTGCTCCGCGGAGGCCAGCGCGGCGGCCGACTCGCGGAGGTCCAGTGCGAGCGCGTGGGCGACGGCCAGCGCCGCGAGCGCATTCGAGACGTTGAACTCGCCCGGCAGCGGTGTCTCCACCTCGACCTCGCCCTCCGGCGTCAGACAGAGGAAGCGGGAGCCGCCGGCGTCGAAGGTGACGCCGCGGGCGCTCAGGTCAGCGTCGGCCCCGGCGGCCGAGTAGGTGACGCAGTCGCCGCCGTCACCGCAGGAAAGCTCGGCCGCGAGCCGCTGCCCGTAGAGGTCATCGAGGTTGATCACCGAGATGCCGCCCTCCAGCTCGATCAGCGGCGCGCCGCCCTCGCTCGAGAACAGCAGGCGCTTGGCGGCGAAGTAGTCCTCCATGTCCGCGTGGAAGTCGAGGTGGTCCTGGCTCAGGTTGGTGAAGACCTTGACCGCAAAGTGGATCGCGTCGGCGCGATGCAGCACGAGGGCGTGTGAGGAGACCTCCATCGCACAGGCGTCGTCGCCCGCTTCGAGCATCCGCGCGAAGGTGCGCTGCAGGTCGATCGCCTCGGGGGTGGTGCGCTCCACCTCCTCGGCCCGCCCACCGACGACCTGCTGGACGGTGCCGAGCAGCCCGCATCGCCGCCCCGCCGCCTCGAGAAGGTGCCTGACCAGGAAGGCGGTGGTCGTCTTCCCGTTGGTGCCGGTGATCCCGACGACGCTGAGCTCGGAGGTCGGATCGCCGTGGAAGGCCGCCGCGACCGGCGCCATCGCGGCCCTCGCGTCCGCGACCCGCGCCTGGGGCACATCGAGCTCGAGGGGACGCTCGACGACCAGCGCGGCCGCGCCCGCCTCGACCGCCTGCGGCGCGAAGTCGTGGCCATTCGTCTTCTCCCCCTGGAAGCAGAAGAAGAGCGTCCCGTCGGCCACACGACGGCTGTCGTAGGCGAGGTCGCGGATCTCCGCGGAGGCGTCACCGCGCATCTGCGCCCGGACGCCCGAGGCTCTCAGCAGCTCGCCCAGCTCCATCCCGACGCGATTCTAGGAGCGGCCCCGGCTTTCGTACCCTGGGCGCATGTCCACCGAGCCGTCGGCCCTGCCACGAACGCTCACTCTCGCCGGCAAGGAGCTCACTCGCATCGGCCTCGGCACGAACCGGCTCACGCCGACGCCGGAGAACAAGGCCTTCCTGCGCGAGGCCGTCGAAGCCGGGGTCGGGCTGATCGACACCGCGCACGTCTACACGGGCGGGGACAGCGAGCGCACCATCGGCGAGGCGCTCTCCCCGGCGCCCGCTGGGCTGGTGGTCGCGACCAAGGGCGGCTACAGCGGCAGCGGCAGCCCCGAGGCGCTGCGGGCGCAGATCGAGCAGAGCCTCGAGAGCCTGCGGACCGAGACGATCGACCTCTACTACCTGCATCGGGTCGACCCGGAGACGTCGCTCGAGGCGAGCCTGGGCGTGATCTCCGAGCAGCGCGAGGCGGGCAGGATCAGGGAGGTGGGGATCTCCGCCGTGGACGTGGCGCAGATCGAGGCGGCTCGCGAGGTCGTCCCGATCGCCGCCGTCCAGAACCACTACAACGTCGCGGAACGGGGCTTCGACGACGTCGTCGAGTACTGCGAGGAGAACAACATCGTCTTCGTCCCGTACTACCCGCTGAAGTTCGACGCGCCGCGCGCGCTCGGGGAGGTCGCTGAGCGACACGGGGCCACGTCGGAGCAGATCGCCCTCGCCTGGCTGCTTCACCGCTCGCCGCTGACCCTTCCGATCCCGGGCACGCTGTCGATCGAGCACCTCCGCGAGAACCTCGGGGCGCTCGAGATCGAGCTCAGCGGCGAGGACCTCGCGGCGCTCGGCTAGAGCCCTGCGCTAGCGGGGCGAGACACCGAGGTAGGGCAGTGCGAAGGCCGCGATCTGGCCGAACACGGGAGCGGCGACCGCGCCGCCGAAGTGGACGTAGAGCGGCTGGTCGACCACCACCGCCACGAGCAGCTTGGGGTGCTGGGCCGGGGCGAAGCCGACGAAGGAGGCGACGTACTCGCTGTCCGAGTACTTGCCGTCGACGACCTTCTGGGCCGTCCCGGTCTTGCCGGCGAGCACGTACCCGGGAACGTGCACCGACGAGGCGGTTCCGCCGGGCTCGAGAACGCCCTCGAGCATCCGCCGCAGCTGACCGGCCGTTCGCGGGCTGATCACGCGGTGCGGGTTCGTGTTCGCCTCGACCGCGCGGCCGCCGACGCTCTTGATCAGCGTCGGGCGCCGGAGGATGCCGCCGTCCGCGATCGCCGAGTAGGCGGTCGCCATCTGGATCGGCGTGACGGACAGGCCCTGGCCGATCGGCAGGTTGCCCATCGTGGCGCCGGAGTAGTTGTCGAGCGACGGGACGATGCCGCGCTCCTCACCGGGGAAGTCGACCCCGGTCGGTTGGCCGAAGCCGAAGCGGTCGATCCAGCGAGAGAAGCGCGTGGCGCCCTCTCGCAGGCCGATCGTGACGGCGCCGACGTTCGAGGACTGGGCCAGGATCTGGGCCGTGGTGAGCGTCTCCGGCGGGCGCGGCTCCGCCTCGCCGATCGTCCGGTCGTAGACGTGGATCTCCGAGGGCAGGTAGAAGCTCGAGTGCGGGGTGACGACGTGGTCCTCGAGGGCGGAGGCGACGGTGAAGGCCTTGAAGGTCGAGCCGGGCTCGTACGTGAAGCCCGTCGCCCGGTTCTCGAGCTCGTCAGAAGTCGCCTGCCGGAGGTCGTTCGGGTCGAAGCCCGGCCAGTTGGCCATCGCGAGGATCTCCCCCGTGTTCGGGTTCATCACGATCGCCGTCGCGCCCTTCGCCTGGTAGTGCTCCGCGGCCTGCGAGAGGGCCTCCTCGGTCTTGGCCTGGATCGCGGCATCGATCGTCGTCTGGATGTCCTCGCCGGTGCTGGCGGGGCTCACCGTCTCCATGCGGAGCGGATGCCCGAGCGCGTCGTGGACGACGTCCTGCTCGCCGTTCGTCCCGCCGAGGACCGAGTTCTCGGCGTGCTCGAGCCCGGTCAACCCCTGGTTGTCGGTCCCCACCGCGCCGATCACCTGTGAGGCGAGGTCGCCCTGCGGGTAGAGCCGGCGGCTGTCCGGCGTGGTCGAGATGCCCTCGATGTGCATCCGCTCGACCTTCCGGGCGACGGCCGGATCGACCTTGCGCGCCAGGTAGGCGAACCCGGAGCTGCGATCCGACAGGGCGCTCGCCAGGTCGGAGGTCGGGACGCCAAGGGCGTCGTGGAGCCGCAGCGCGACCTGGGCCGGGTTCTTGACCTGGTAGGGGGTGGCGATCACGTCCGCGGCATCCTCGGAAGCCGCGAGGACCTTGCCGTTGCGGTCGAGCACCCGCCCGCGCTGGCCCGGGATGGTGACGCGCGTGACCTGCTGGCTGCGGGCCTCGGCGCGCAGGGAGCCGCCCTGGACCCCCTGGAGCCAGAAGAGACGGAGCAGTGCAAACGTGAAGATCAGGCAGAAGCCGCAGAAGAGAAGCCCGAGCCGGCGGTCGATCAGCCTCATCGCCGTGCCCGCCCCGCCATCTAGAGGCCGACGCCTCCGGTCGAGCCGCCGGTGCTCCCCTGTGAGCCGCCGCCGCTCGTCGGCGAGCCGCTGCCCGAGGGCGGCGCCGTCGCCGGTGGCACGGTGCTCGTGGGAGAGCTCGACGGCGTCGTGGTCGTCGTGCCGCTGGTGGGATTTGCCGGTGTACTGATCGGGGCGTAGGACGTGCCGGCGGGCGGATAGCTAGAGGGCAGGCTCGGCGCCGTAAAGAAGCTGTTCGACTCGAGCAGGCGCGCCAGGCGCTCGGCGCTCCCCTCGCTCGCGTTCAGGTAGGTGATCGACTTGGGGTCGGGCACCGCGAGGCCGAGACGGGTGGCCCCCTGCTCGACGCGGCTGGCGGAAAGTCGCTCGTCGATCTGGGCGCGGAGGCCCGAGACCTCCGTCTTGAGCTCGTCGATCCGGAGGGAGAGGCGGCCCGACCCGGCGTTCAGGCTGAGGCTGAGCACGTTGAGGGTGACGATCCCGAGCAGCAGCGCGGAGAGGACGGCGATCCAGCCGCGCCCCCTGGTCAGGCGCATGATCAAGCCGGAATCCGAGATGTCGCGGACCGCCCCGACGCTTCGGACCGCGGCCTGGGGGAAGAGCGTTGCAGCGCCCGCCACCGCGGGCCTCAGGCGCGCCGCCGTCGCCTGCCGAGCGGGCGACCCCATCGCTCGCCGCGGCCGCTGCGCGGGCCGTCGCCGCGGCGCCGTCCGGGGCCGCCGCCTCGGTGCGGTGCGGACGGGAGCCGCGGCTCGGGCGGTCGCCGCCTCCATCAGGAGGCCCCTTGGGACTCGCGGATCTTGAGCCCGGCGCGCAGGTGCGCCGAGGATGCACGCGGGTTGCGCTCGAGCTCCTCGGGGCCGGCTGAGATGGCCCGTTTGGTCAGCAGCTCGGCCTCCGGCTCGCGGCCGCAGACGCAGACCGGCAGCTCGGGCGGGCAGATGCAGCCGCGGGCGCGATCCGCGAGGAAGCGCTTGACGCGCCGATCCTCGAGCGAGTGGAAGGAGATGGCGGCGAGCCTGCCGCCCACGGGCAGCAGATCCCAGGCGAGCGGCAGCGCCAGGTCGAGCGACTCGAGCTCGGCGTTGACCGCGATCCGGATCGCCTGGAAGGTGCGCTTGGCCGGATGGCCGCGCCCGAAGCGCTCCGCGGGCGGGATCGCGGCCTTGATGGCGGAGACGAGCTGCCCGGTCGTCTCGATCGGGCGACGTTTAGTGATCTCGCGTGCGATCGAGCCCGCGCGGCGCTCCTCGCCGAGCTCGCGGATGGCGCGTGCGAGCCGGTCCTGGGGCCAGTCGTTGACGACCTCGGCCGCGGAGAGGCTCTGCGACGGGTCCATCCGCATGTCGAGGGGCGCGTCGTAGGAGTACGAGAAGCCCCGCTCCCAAGCGTCCACCTGCATCGAGGACATGCCGAGGTCGAAGACGATTCCGTCGGGGCGAACACCCTCGGCCCGCAGCCCCTCGAGTGCGGCGACGAAGTCCGCGCGCAGAAAGCGGGTCCGGGTCTGTGCGTCAGAGGCGAACGCGCGCCAGCGCTCCTTCGCGGCCGGGTCCCGGTCGACGGCGATCAGCTCCCCTTGGGGGCCGAGCCGCTCGGCGAGCAGGCGGGCATGGCCGCCGGCGCCGAAGGTGCAGTCGACGTAGGTCTCGCCCGGGCGGGGACCCATCAGGTCGATCAGCTCTCTCGGGAGCACGGGCTCGTGGTCGCGGGGCACGTAACTAAGGTTCGCGGTTCGGGTCCCCGATCCCACGATTCGGTGTGTGGCGGTGATGGCCATGCTCAGCCTCCTCGCTCCTCGTCGGAGAGGTTCTCCGCAACGTCGGAAACCTCTGCATCCATCTCCTTCTCGTAAGCGGCCCACCGCTCCGCGTTCCAGATCTCGAACCAGTCGTCCGACCCGACGATCACGCAAGGGCCCTCCCCCAGTCCGGCGTGCTCGATCAGCTTCTTCGGCAGGCGGATGCGGCCGGCGGAGTCCAGGGTGTCGTCGAACGCGCCGCCGTGGAAGTGGCGGCGCATCATGCGCCCCTGGCGGCCGAGCGGGTTGGTCTTCCCCAGGAACTGGTCGGTGAAGCGCTCGTAGCCCGCGGGCGCGAACACCCAGACGGAGGGTTCGAGGCCCTTCGCGAGAACGACTCCGTCAGCGAGCGCCGCGCGGAACCTCGAGGGGACCGTGAGGCGGTCTTTGGAGTCGAGGCTGTGCTCGTACTGACCGAGAAACGACAAAGCGGGATTCCTCTCCGGAGTGGCTGGCCCTCCGAGGTTCGGAGCGGGCCGGGGTGGTGAGGTGGGAGGAGCCTCATCACCCCGGCCCTATGACCAACTCTTGGTCGCCACGCTACCCCACTCTGTCCCACTTTGCAACACAACGTGGGCCGCGGAATTGGACCTGATCCGTCGGACGGAATTGCTAGCCGCGCCGCCGAACCGCTGAAATCCGCATGACGATGCGGTTTGCGGGACCAATGTTCGCGGGCCGAAACGGGCCCTCGAAGCGGCCCGGGATGCAAGTCCCGTTGCAGCGAAGAGGATCGCGACCGAACCTTCTCGGTCGGACTAGAGACCGCTCATGAAGCGGTCCACGTTGGCGAGCAGGCCCGCAGCGATCATCAGCAGAACCGATGGCACCAGCAGGAGGGCGACCGCGAGCTGGATCTTGGGGGCGGCCCGCGCAGCCTGCTCCTCGATCCGTCGCCGCTGCACGCCACGAAGCGAGGTGGCCTGCGCCTGCAGCTGATCCGCCAGCGGGGAGCCGTAGCGGCGGGAGCGCTCGATCAGCCCGCACATCGCGGCGACCTCAGGCAGCGGCGCGCGCCGCCGCAGCGACTCCAATGCCTCGCTCTGGGGAAGCCCGCACGAGCTCTCCGCCGAAAGGATCGCCAGCTCCCGCGCCAGCGGGCCCTCCCCCGCTCCGAGCTCCGCGAGCCCCGCCATCGGGCTGCGTCCCGCCGCCGTCCCGACCGCGAGAAGGTCGAGCGCGTCCGGCAGCGCCGAGCGCAAGGTCCCGAGCCGCCGGCGAGCTCGGCGCTCGAGCCAAGCGTCGGGGGCGAGGAAGCCGCCCGCGGGCAGGCCGACCCCCACGATCCACCAGAGGCGGCCCGGCGCCGCGGGCGCGATCACTAGCGCCCAGAGCGCGCCCGCGAGGACGCCGGCGAGCTTGACGGCGAGCACCGCGGGCGAGGAGATCCGGTCGGCGAGCCCGGCTCTGGCAAGGCGCGGGGAGAGCCCGAGCCTGGCATCGGCCCAGGCGAGCGCCGTGCCCGGCGCCGCGCGAGATCGCGGAGCCTCGGTGTCATCGCCGGTCCGCCGGGTGCGTTGTTTCGGGATCAGATCCCGCGCACCGGCCAGCGCCAGCAGCAGGGCGCCGATGTCGAGCACGAGCGCGCCCCTCATTCCGAGGGTCTTCCCAGTCGGCTGATTACGGCGAAGCCGGTGAGCTGGAGCGCCGCGGCTGCGATCAGGAGGGCAGCGGACGAGGGCTCCGAGAGCACCCGCCCGATGAAGCCGGGCTGGAGCAGCTCGGCGAACAGCGCGGCGCCCGCCGGGAGGGCCACCACCAGCAGACCGGTGAAGCGGGCCTGTGTGGTCGCGGCGCGCGCCTCGTCGGCGACCCGGTCGCGGTCCGCGGCGGCCCTTGCGAAGCGGCGCATCAGCGCGGCGACGTCCCCGCCGGCCAGCTGCTGGCTGAGCAGCGCGGTCACCAGTGCGTCCACGCGCTCGGAACGCAGCCTCGCTCGCATCGCGCCGAGGGCCTCGCGCGTCGATGCCCCCACCTCCAGGTCCGCGGCCACCCGGGCGAGCTCGGTCGAGGACGGTCCATCGAGCGACGACGGCGCGGCTGCGAGCGCGCCACGGACCGAACGCCCGCCCGAGGTCGCGTCGGCGATCGCCGTGGCGATCTCAGGCATGGAGCGCTCCACCGCCCGGCGATAGCGCTCGCGACGCCTCGCGACCAGCATCCCGACCGACCACGGACCGGCGGCCGCCCCGACGGCGAGCGGCCCGGGGCCCGCCAACGCGATCGCCATCGCCGCGATCGCACCGCTGCCCAGCACGGCCAGCTTCCGCTGCTCCTCCGCGCTCGGCGCATATCCCTCACGGGCCGCGCGGCGCAGCGGGCCCACCGTCTCCCGCAGCCAGACCGCGACCTGCGGCGCGGAGAGCAGGCCCTCTCGGACCGCCACGACCAGCAGGCCGCCAGCCAGCGCCGCCGGCACGATCAGCGCGGGCTCGGCCACGGGCGCACCCCCTCGTCCCCGCCTACGCGATAGAGCTCCCGGACGCCGACGGACCCGGCTGCGCGGACGACCTCGGCGACCTCGACGACGCGCCGTGTGCCGTCGCTGAGGCGGGCGAGCTGGATGACCAGGTCAAGCCCGCGGCCGAGCTGTTCGCGGATCGCCTCGTGCGGCAGCCCGACGCCGGCCATCAGGGCCAGCGTCTCGATTCGGCGCAAGGCGTCCTCCGGCGAGTTCGCATGGACGGTCGAAAGCGCTCCCTCGTGGCCGGTGTTGAGCGCCATCAGCAGATCGAGGGCTTCCGCCCCGCGCACCTCCCCGATCACGATCCGGTCCGGTCGCATCCGCAGCGCGCCCCGCAGCAGGTCCCGGATCGTCACCCTTCCTCGTCCCTCGACGTTGGCCGGCCGGCTCTCGAGCCGGACGACGTGCGGCTGGCGCAGCCGCAACTCCGCGGCGTCCTCGATCGTGATCACCCGTTCGCTCGGATCGACGAACCCGGAGAGCGCATTGAGCAGCGTGGTCTTGCCGGACCCCGTCCCCCCGCTGACCAGGATGCTGCGCCGAGCCGCGACCGCGGCGGCCAGCTGGTCATGGAGCTCCTCGGTCAACGTGCCGAGCTCCACCATCTCGCGAGCACCCGGCCGGACCGCGGTGAACCGGCGGATCGAGAGCGATGGGCCGTCGACCGCGAGCGGCGGGATCACGACGTGGACGCGCGAGCCGTCCGACAGGCGAGCATCGACGATCGGGCTGAGCTCATCCACCCGGCGCCCCAGTGGAGTGAGGATCCGCTCGATCGCATCGCGAAGCGCCTGCTCGGAGGAGAAGCGGATCTCCGTCGCCTCGATCCTTCCGGCCCGCTCGACGTAGACGCGGTCGTGCCCGTTGACCATCACCTCCTCGACCGCGGGATCGGCGAGCAGCTCCTCCAGCGGACCGAGGCCGACCGCCTCCCGAAGGATCAGCTCGCGCAGCAGGTCGCGCGTCGGCTGCTCCAGGATCGCGGCTTCCTCGTCGACGAGCTCACGGACCGCATCCGGAAGCGGCGCCGGGCTCGGTTCGCCTGACGCGGCCTGCGTCCGCCGGCGATCGATCAGGCGCCGCCGCAGCTCGGCGGCCAGCTCGTCCATGTGCCTGCGGCGGACCCGCTCGTCCACATGGATGTAAGCGGCGCGCCGCCGGGCCTCGCCCCCGCGATAGCCTCACCTCGGTGGCCGAGATCGAGGTCCAGCAGGCGGACATCACGCGCCTCGAGGTCGACGCGATCGCGAACGCCGCCAACACGGAGCTCCGGCACGGCGGTGGCGTCGCGGGCGCGATCTCCCGCGCGGGCGGCCCGGCGGTGCAGGCCGAGAGCGACGAGCGCGCGCCGATCGGGCTCGGCGAAGCCGTCGAGACCACGGCGGGCGAGATGCCGTGCCGCTGGGTCATCCACGCCGCGACCATGGAGCTCGGCGGCCCCACCTCCGCGGAGATCATCCGGCAAGCGACCGCGAACACGCTCGCGAAGGCCGATCGGCTCGGCGCCAAGAGCCTCGCCCTGGTCGCCTTCGGCACCGGCGTCGGGGGCTTTCCCCTGGAGGAGGCGGCGCGAATCGAGGTCGAGGAGGTGCGGCGCCATCTCGACTCCGGCAGCGGTCTCGAGCGGATCGTGTTCGCCGTCCGCGGCGAACGGGCGGAAGCGGCGTTCCGAGCGGCGATGAGCGAAGGCGGCTGAGGGAGCCTCTTCTCCCAGCATGGCCCGTCATGGATGGCGTCGAGTCGGAGTTCCGCGACCCCTCCGGGAACGCGTACCGGCTCGGCAAGCCGGCCGTGAGCTGAGTCAGCCCCGCGGCAGCAGCCTGATCTCGCGCCCCGAGCTCTCGGCGCCAATCAGGGCGAGCGCCTGCGCCTCGCTCACCGCGAGGGTCGCCGACCAGCCCTCGCCGGGACTGGCCGGCGAGCGCAGGGCGAGCAGCCTGACGCCGCTCGCGGCGATCTGCGCCCGGGTGCCCTTGCCGAGTCCCGCCTGACGGGAGACGACCACGTCGACGCTGCTGCCCTCCGGCGGGCCGCCCGCAACGGTCAGGGCCTCCGCGCCGGCGACGGTCACCTCGACCGGGCGCAGGCCGTCGCTCACGTCGGCTGGGTGCGGGCGTTCGGGGTGCGGCACGGTCAGCTGGGCGGCGAGCAGATAGGAGCCCGCAGGAATCGACACCGCGGGCGCCCGGCCCAGCGCCTCCGCGGGGGTCGTCAGAGCCCCCGGTGGGACGAACCTCGCCGGAATCCGGCGTAGCGTCAGCCCCGAGCGGGCCTCTCCGAGCCCAATCGGCTCACCCGCGGGGAGCTCCGCGACCGCTACCACGACCGGTTGGAGCGGCCCGTAGCGGGCCTCGACGCGCGAGCGGTAGCGGCCAGCCACGCCCGCGGCCAGGGCCGCGCAGATCAGCGCCGCGAGCAGGAAGACGAGCGCCCGGGCCCGCCGGCTCACGCGGCCCGGGCGTAGCCGGGCTCAGCCAAGGGCAGCTCGAGCGCGGCCACGCAGCCGCTGGCGGTGTGGCAGAGCGCGAAGCGGCCACGGTGCGACCTGGCGACGCCCGAGACGATTTCGGTCCCGTGTCCGTGACGCGGATCGCCGTTCCGCCGAGCCGGCGCCCTCCCGAATCCGTTTGCGATCGTGATCCGGACGCGCCCCGCAACCCGAGCGCCGGTCACCACGATCGGCGGACCGCCGTGCTCGAGCGCGTTCGCGATCAGGTTGTCGAGCGCCTGCGCCATCCGGGCGGCATCCCCCTGCACCGGCGCGGGCCCCGCGTCCCAGTAGACGCGGATTCCGCCCACCCCGGCGGCGACGGGGCGCCAGCGCTCCAGAGACGCCATCACCACCTCCCGGCACGAGAAGCGCCGCTCCGGCGGGCGCACCGACCCGCCGTTGAGCGCCCCGTCGAGGTCGCGCAGCGCCCCCGCGGCGAGCTCGAGCAGCCCGCGCCGGCTCGCCGCCGGCGGAACTCCCACCGGGCTGCCTGAGGTGTCCTCCAGCAGCACCAGCGCCTGCAGCGGCCGGCGCAGCTCGTGCAGCGCGCGGTTGAGCGCCCGCTTGTGCCCGGGGGTGATCACTCAGCCCCCCAGCAGCCGGTAGCCGATCCCCCAGCAGTTGAAGACGTAGCGCGCCCCATCCGGATCCAGCTTGCGGCGCAGCCTGCTGGCATGCGAGTCGAGCGTGCGGGTGCGCCCCTGCGCCTTGAATCCCCAGACGTCCCGGAGCAGCTCGTCCTTGGTGAAGACGCGGTGGGGCTCGGAGGCGAGCGCCCGCAGCAAGGCGAACTCCTTGTGCGGCTCAGGCGTCAGGTGGCCTTGGGCCTCTTAGGAAAAAACGGCTCTAGAAAGCGAATCCTCGGGGACCGACTCCGGTGCGGTTGGGTCTATTAGGGTCGGTCGTGTTGTCACCGGCATTGTCACGGGAAGCTCATCCGCGAGCTCCAGCGGCGCAGCTCCCTCGCCGGGCATCAGGTGGATGTAGGTGTCCAGCGTGAAGCTCGGCGCATGATGCCCAAGCCACCGCTGAACCTGAACCACGTTCGCCCCCCTCGCAAAAAGGAGGCTGGCGCAAGTGTGCCGGAAGGTGTGGAACCCGGCCCACGGGACACCTGCCTCCTGAGCTGCCGGCTTCAAGTACCGACTCATGAGGTTGGCGTGATTCGGGAAGCCGCCGCGCTGGGATGCGAACACGAGCTCATCATCGCCGCCTCGCAGCGGGCGCAAAGCCGAGACAAGCGCCGGATCTAGCGGCACATCGCGTCGGCCGTGCTTGGACTTAGGCGCCTTCAACTCGCCCTTTGCAAAGGCGCGTCGGACCCGGACAGATGGCTCAGACCCATCCAACCGAAGGTCCCGCCACCTGAGCGCGATCAGCTCCGAGAACCGGAGGCCGGTCGCAGCCAGAAAGCGGAACATGAGCCGGTAGTCGGGATGAACCACCCGCAGGAACATCGCCAGTTGAAGGCGGGAGAGCGGACGCGCCTTCTCGTCTTCGGTCTCCTCGATCTGCGGACGGTGAGGGAGGGCCGCGCCGCTAGTTGGATTGCTGCGGATCACACCCTCGCGCTTCGCTGAGCCGAGACACGCGCTGAGGACCGCCAGAACACGGCGTACGGTCGCGTCCGAGAGCTTCCCATCCTTGTTGCCGTTGGGCTGCTCGCAGAGCCAGCCGATCCAGCGAGCCACGTCGAGTGGGGTGATCGTCGAGACCTTCCGGCCGAGCCTGTCCGAGAAGTACGGATAGAGGTAGCGGTCCAGGTCCCGGCGATAGGAACGCCGACTGCTCTCACTGAATCCCCGCTTGCCGTTCCCCATATACCGATCGACCCAATCGGCCGCGTACTCGCGGAATGGGGCATTGCTTCCCTCGAACAGCTCGCCACGGTCCCGGTCGGTTGTCCGGGCCGCTTTGAGTTTCCGCGCCGCTTTGAGGGTCCCGACCGTCTCGCGCTTCTGTCGGCCCCCCACGTAGTAGATGACGACAAAGCGAAGGTCGCCCCGGCTCGTCTTGCGTTTGAAGATGCCGGGGTGTTTGGTCTTCTCGAGTGCTGCCATGGTGCGCCCTCCTATCCCGCTGGCTCATCAGCGACCGGGAGCGGGAGCCCCGATCGGACGCCGCCCCGGAGGGCAGCGTTTCGCCGTCAGTCTGTGCCGCCGTCGCGGCGATCCGCAGAGGCGTGGAACTCCGATCCAATCCTCTCGATCAATGACCGGCCCGGTGACTCTCCCGGGAGTCGCTGCGCGATCTCATCAAGCGCCGTGCCGCAATCGCGGAGCGCGTCGGTCTCGGCGTCCAGAAGATCCGGCTGTTGAGTCGTGGCGTGCATTGGTTCTCCCTTCCCTAATCGGAACGAGCGGGCGCGTCTAGGCTTCCCTTGCGGCCGGCCCTCTGCGTGCCGGGCGCCGGGGGTGGGCCGTGTCAGCGGTGCCGCCCCGTATGTGTTGTCGGACGATCCTATGTCCGACTTCCTCGGATGTTATCGGGGGGAACTACGGAAATCTAGCGTAGCTAGACGGAACGTCCAGCGCTGTTAGACGCGGGTCCCGCGGATGATCTGCGAGACCCGCTGAAAGCTCAGCCCGATGTGCTTCGCGATCTCGCGCTGACTCATTCCGGCCGCGTGAGCTTTCCTGATCGCCTTATCGCGCTTCGCCGTGATCCGAGCTTCTTGCCGCTCGACGTTGGCTCGTCCCCGCGCGTACTCCCGCATCGCGGCTGTGAGGGATTGGCGGGGTGTCGGCATCGCTGCGCGAGAGCCTAGGACACAACCGGACGGTTCCGGACTGTGCCGGCTAGTCGGCTGCTACGAAGGGGACAGGCGCCTGTAGTTCATGGGCTGATCGAGGACGCCGACTGCGGGCTACCAAACGCGGTCCCAACGGTTAGGCGGAGGCGTGAGGAGTCGCCCCCTCGCTCTATCCGGGCGCTAGCCCCACGTCAACCAGTGGTTTTCCGTCCGACCTCAGCCGGATAGTCCTTGACTGAGGAGGAGGGTCCGCGGAAGAACATTCTTCCGTCCGAGCGAACCGATATCACAAGGTTCGCCCACCCACGAACTGAAGGACCCTCCAATGCCGCACGAACCTGTCCCTCTTCATCCCCAGAAGCAGATGCGAGTCACGATGATGCTGGCCGATTACGCGGTTGGCACTCCCGACGGCAAGCTGACCGTTGTCGGCGCCGGGTGGAAATTGATCGCCGTGGGTGCACCGTTCGCGGTGGCCGCGATCGTCGAGGTCCCCTGGGATCTGACCAACACCAAGCACACACTCCAACTTCGGTTGGTGGACGCTGACGGTCAGCCGCTGACCATGCCCGACGGCCAGCCGTTGGAACTTCCGCCTGATGTGTTTGAGGTTCCACGTCCAGCCGGCGTCAAGCCGGGCACGTCGATCGCCCACAACGTGGTCTTGAACTCTGGCCCACTCCCCTTTGAGCCAGGTCAGTACGTATGGGAAATCACCATCAATGGCGCGCAGCATGAGGAGTGGAAACTCCCCTTCACCGTCGTAGCTGCTGGCCCTCAGGCCCAGGCGGCATGATCTGATGATCGTCAAGCTCAACATCGAATACTCGGCCGAGGCAGACCGCGAAGGCGAGACCGATGCGGACGAACAGCGGGTGCTGGATGCCCTAAAGGGTTCGGTCGATCAGATCGCGCGGATCGTTCGTGAGAGCTGCGAAGCCGAGGGCATCACAGACATCACGATCCGCCAGTAGAGGGCAAACAGGCCCGCTAGTCAGCAAATCGCTTCCGCTGAATCTCGCGAAAGTCTTGCTCGGTTCGTTCGAGAATCGCTTCCCAGTCGGGCGAGATCGGGGCGATCTGCTGTTCATGGACCAAATGCCGAATCAGGTCCTCCACCGTCAGCCGGCCGGTCGGTAGGTGGAGATCGGGAAACGGTTTCTGCCCGCTATATGCCGACGGGGTCGCGTTGACGTGAATATGGGTCACCGGGTAGCGGTATGGCGCTTGCGGCTCTCGCTCGTACTCGTACCTGACGATCCATGAGTCCGGATTGTTGGCATCGGCCTGGTAGACGTAGCGATACTCCAGGGTCGTCAGGTACCTCTCCTTGCGGCGTAAGCAGACTCGATGCACGAGGTAGAGAAAGTGCCCGTTCTCCAGTGGCAGCGGCTTTGGCACTCGGTTGGGAGCGTGGGCAATGAAGCCGCGGAACTCCGGCGCGTCATCGACTTCTACAAACGCGATCGGAGCCCGAGAGACCGTCGCGTTGATGACCTCTCCAAGTAGGTCAGCAAAGTCACGCGCGGCCCGGCGGGCCTTCGGCTCAGTCCGTAATGAGCCTGGCGAGAACGGCAAGCTCGGCAGTCGCGGGGTCGGTCAGGTCCAATTCACCGGCCTTGAGTTGATTCAAAAACCGGTCGCCCGAAACTCCGAGCTTTGCGCGGGCTTGCTTATCCAACTCATCGGCGAGCTCAGTGCGCGTGATCTTGTAGGCGGCTGCTGCCATCAGCGCAACGACCGTAGGAACCCGGTCGGACGGATTTTTTCAGCCAGTGCGTTCGGGCACAAAGCTTGACCTCTCGTCGGCGCATGCGAACATGCGTTCGGATGACTTCAAAGGGCTCGATCGTCGGTCAGCTACAGCGGGCACTCGCTAAGCGGGACGTGTTGGCGGTGAGAAGTCTGGCCGGGGAGTTGCCCAGCGTTCCCCTTCCGATCGCCGCGGAGATCACAGTCTTGCTTCTGGAGCGCGAGCCGGAGTCGTACGCGCCGGCAGCGCGGAGGTTGCTTAGCCGCCTCGCGTCTGAGCGGGCCATGCCTTTACGCCAGCTCGCGGATCTCGCCGTGATGCTCGCGGAACTCGAAGCTGATCCCGCGCCATCGGTCGCAGGCAAGAGGCTGATTTCGCTTGTGCGGGCCGCGTGATAGGACTTGCTCAGCTCCCGGTGCCGCCAGATTCAGGCCGCACCGGCTGGCCGATGTACGGAGAGGCCCCCGGTCTAGCTGACCCGCCCACATACCTCATGAACGCCTGAGGGCCTTCGGCCCCCGGTTCGTAGAACCGGGGGCCGGGCCGAAGAGCCATCCGGGCCCATCCCGAGGCTTGGGGTCTTGCGAGA
>Ga0070741_10008544_pt1 | contig 20463 bp, 22 predicted proteins | sample Coa_R1_4_FD_66440 | JGI IMG/M metagenome (GOLD analysis project Ga0070741, IMG submission 66440) | Surface soil microbial communities from Centralia Pennsylvania, which are recovering from an underground coalmine fire - Coalmine... | ecosystem: Environmental > Terrestrial > Soil > Unclassified ...
GACGCACTCGGCCAGATCGTCGCGCGTCAACGGGAACAGGCGCCCTTTCGGCAGACCCCCGACGGCGTGACCGGAGCGCCCAACGCGCTGCAGCAGCGCGGAAATCGCACGCGGCGTCGAGATCTGACAAACCAGGTCAACGGCTCCGATGTCGATGCCCAGCTCCAGCGAGGAGGTGGCGACCAGCGCCTGCAGCTCGCCGCGCTTCAATCGCTGCTCGGCGTTGAGCCGCTGTTCACGCGCGAGGCTGCCGTGATGCGAGGTTACGCGGTCGGCGCCGAGCCGTTCAGATAGCGCGCGCGCGAGGCGTTCGGCGAGACGACGCGTGTTGACGAACACCAGCGTCGAGCGGTGCGACTGGATGAGTTCGGTGATGCGCGCGTAGACCTGCTCCCAGACCTCGGCCGACATTACCGCTTCGAGTGGAGATTCCGGCACTTCGATGGCGAGGTCGCGCTGGCGCGTGTGGCCGGTGTCGAGAATAGCGCAGCCGGCAACCGTGCTCAGCACGGTGGGCTGCGGTGCAGGTCCGGCATCGCGATCGAATAAATCGACCGGTGGGCCGACGCTATCGAGCAGCGTGCGGGCGGGACGGTCGGCCGCTCCGATCAGGAAGCTCGCGACCTGCTCGATCGGGCGCTGAGTGGCGGACAGGCCCACGCGGGTCAGGCGAGTCCCGGCGAGCTGTTCCAGACGTTCCAAAGATAGCGCTAAGTGCGCTCCCCGCTTGTTGGGCGCGAGCGCGTGGATTTCATCGACGATCACGGTACGCGTCGAGCTCAGCATCTCGCGCCCGGAATCGCTGGTGAGCAGGATGTAGAGCGATTCGGGCGTGGTGACCAGGATGTGCGGGGGACGGCGGCGCATGCGACTGCGGTCGGCTTGCGGCGTATCGCCGGTGCGGACCAACGTACGGATCTCGACATCGGTGTAGCCGAGTGCGACAAGATCCTCGCGAATGCCGGCCAGCGGCTCCTCGAGATTCTTATGAATGTCGTTGGACAGCGCTTTCAGCGGCGAAACGTAGACGACACGCGTCTCGTCGCGCAACTGCGCCCGCACGCCGAGCCGGATCAACGCGTCGATCGCGGCGAGGAATGCGGCCAGCGTTTTACCTGAGCCCGTCGGCGCCGCGATGAGCACATGGCGCCCGGACTGGATGAGCGGCCAGGCGTCGACTTGCGGCGGAGTGGGTGCAGCATAGGTGCGGCGGAACCAGCGCCCGACGGCAGGGTGAAAACGATCGAGGACGTCCATGTAAAGTTAGTCGGGATTAGCTGCCCCAGCAGGAGGGCACGGTCAACGTCGGCGCACGCCGTTGAAACGATTCATCTCATCCCCTGATCGATTCTGCCAGCTTACTGGCTCACGAGGTGAGCCTGTCACGGCTGTGCAACGATCAGCGGCACGTACATCTCCTCGGCCGATACGCCACCGTGCACGCCGACCTGTTCGTAGCGCTTCTCTCCGGGGAGCCAGTCCTTCACCGTGGCCCGATCCTTCGCCAATAACGTGTAATCGCCGACTGCTGAAGTCAGGCGCGCGGCAATAGGTGACGGTCCGAACCACCCGGCCTCGATCAGAACTGAGCTTTCCCAAAGCTCGACCCGATCGGACAGCTCACTGTGCACATAGTGCTCGAAATTTCGGAGTCGCTCGGGTCGAACGTGGCAGTAAGCGGCCCGCCGCTCGCCGCTCAACGGCTGTGCGAGCATTGCGGCCATGTGCGGATGATCGTCGAGAACGACTGCTTGGTCCGCTGCCGCATCGAGCAGGCCGTGGTCGCCGGTCACTAGCACGGTCAGCTCACGTCCGCGCAAGGCGCTCAGCAGTCTCTCGAACCCTTGGTCGAATCGATGCAGTGCTTCAGTCGCTTGCGCGCCGTCGACGCCGCGTTCATGCGCGACGCTGTCGAGCTCGGGCCAATACGCGTAGACGAAGCGACGTCCCGAGGTCGGCCGCAAACAGCGTTCGCATTGCTCGAAGAATTCAGCGAGGGTGCTATAGGCATGACGATGAGCGCGGCCCGCGTGCAGCACATTGAAGGTCGTATCGACGATGCGTCGAGGCGAAACCATGTGGCATTGGGCCTTCAGTCGATCGCCGAAAGGCGGGGCGGTGAACACGGCGCACGGTGGCAGGCCCAGCTGAGCCGGGGTCATTTCGCTGCCGCGCAGGTGAAACGGCAGAAGCGCGGCAATGCGATCGATTTCCTCCAGGTAAGCGTGCCAGCCGGTCAGACCGTGCTGGCTGGGCGCGAGGCCGGTGAGGAAGGTGGTGATCGCACTTGCAGTGGTCGACGGGAACACGGAGGTGAGACGGTCTTTGCGATGTGCCGCCAGCGCCCCGCCGGCTGCTTGCCGCCGCAACACCGCATCCCCGAGACCATCCACAACAATGAGCAAGACATCACCGTCCAAGGTCCAGGCGGTGGATGGCGCATGCAGCGGTGGGTACACCCACTGCGGCACCTCGAAGTGGCGCGCGATCGAGGCCATCAAGTTCACGATGCCGCCACCGGCGTAGTCCGGCAATACGGGCGGTGCTCGGTCGCGGCCCTCGCCAGATTGGCCGACAGTCATCTATCCTTGACTCCCAACAGCAACAACAAATCCGTGATCGAGCCGCCTCGATGACCAAATCCCCCAAACGATTCTCCGCCGGTGTCGTGATCGTGCGGCCCACGCCTGCGGGCTGGCGTTACTTGCTGCTGCGCGTGTATCGGACCTGGGATTTTCCAAAAGGGGGAGTCGAGGCCGGTGAGACGGCATTGCAGGCCGCGATTCGCGAGGTGCAAGAGGAGACTAGCCTGACGGATCTGTCGTTCGACTGGGGCGAGGTGTACTGCGAAACACGTCCTTATAGCGCGGGCAAGATCGCCCGCTACTACTTGGCCGTTTGCCGCGATCAGCCCGTCAGGTTGCCGATCAATGCGATGCTGGGCCGTGCGGAGCACCACGAGTTTCGCTGGGTGAGTTACCTGGATGCACAGCGTCTCCTGCCCGACCGCCTGCAGCCGGTTCTTCAGTGGGCGCACGGCTTGGTGGAGGGTGCGCCCAACTCGCGGTGAGGTTCTCCTGAGCGAGCTTTCTGCGCCTTGGTCGCGGGCAAGCCACAGCGAGCTTCTATCGAGTCAGCTTTCCACCAGTTACCCCAACACCACCCCGTCGCCTCCGGCGCCACCCCTCGTCTTGAGAGAAGGGGAGCAGGTTAGTGGTACTACTTCTTGCGGTCCGAATTGCTGCGGTCGATCTTCCCCGTTACCGCATTGACGGACACTGTCGCGATACGCCCATCGGGCAGATTGAATTTGTAGATGTAATAGGGATTGCCGCGCCAGTTCAAGTCGTATTCCATGTGCGTAAGTTCTCCGCCGTTGTATTCGGCTGCGGCAGTTTGGCGGGCTTCCGGCTCCTCGACGCGATGCCGCGTGCTCACCATCTCGTATTGCTTGAGGCCGGCTTTGCGCTCTTCCTTGACGATATTGCCCGCCTCACACCGCATCTGATAGACGCGGTTGTCTTGCGCGACGAGCTCGACGAGAAAGGCGAGTCCTCCTGGCCCCCACTGCAAGTCCCACCCAGTGGGCTGCCCGACATGTTGCTTGCGAGCCGCGTCGAGGCATGTGTTGATCGCTCGATCGACTTCAGGACCAAATTCCGCGGCGCTCAACGTCGTGGTGAAAAGGGCTCCCGCGAATCCCACAAGCAAACGTCGCATGTTTTTCTCCCAAAAAATTCGTTTGAAAATTGTCGTCACAAGGTGACCGATTGCATGGATGCAGATTCGAAGCATACTACCGCCGACAGCCGCCCTGCTGGGGTGCGTCTGCTCGATGCGCTCGATTTTCTTCGATCATCGCCGATGTCTTTTACCTACTTCGATCGCCTATCCCCAACTCGAAAGAAGATTTACCTGCGTAGCGATGCGATCGTGCGCGTCGATCTGCCGCCAGGTCCGCCACTCGATCGGCTTCTCGACGACATGGAGGCGGCGCTGCGCACGGAGAACCGGCCCGTCGTCGAGCGCCACGCGCAGGCGTTGTGCAACGACCTCACTGCGCGCTTGCAGGTGCCGCGCGTGCGCATGCGTGTTCTGTCCGTCCGCCCGAGCGGAAATTGGGGCGAGCTGCACGGGCTTTACGAGCCGTTCGAGGACGGAACGCCGCCGTTGATCAGCGTGTGGATGCGCACCGTCGTACGCAAGCAGCCGGTGGCGTTCAAGACCTTCCTGCGGACGATCCTCCACGAGCTGTGTCACCACCTCGACTACGAGTTGTACAAGCTGCCGGAAACCCTTCATACCGAGGGTTTCTACAAGCGCGAGTCGAGTCTCTACTACCAGTTGCGAGGGGAGCCGCCCGAATCCAAGCCTCGGCGGCGGGGCACCTAGCCGGGCAGGATCGGTAGAGGGTTCTTGGTGAGCGCCACGCCTACGATGTAGGCGAAGGTGATGAGCGCCAGGATCAGGGCAAGGAGACGGCCCGGTTGGGTGCGGGCGCGCTTGATGACGTAAGTCCCAGTCGCGATGTACACCAGCAACCCCACCAGCTTCGCAGTGAGCCAACTGTCGCGCAGTGGGGCTTGGCCGAGCTGGTAGGCCAACCAGATGGCCGAGGCGAGCAGCACGGTGTCGATGACGTGCGGCACGACTTTCGCCCACCGCTGCTGCAACCGCGGAGATCCTTGCAGGGCCCACGCGCTGCGCAAGAGGAAGAGCGTGAGCGTGAGCACGACGCAGGTGACGTGGATGAGCTTGACGCTCTGGTAGGTCATGCGCCACAGCATAGCAGGCGGGGATGCGGGAACGGGCGCTGGCGTTCGAGATGGGAGGAGCGTCGCGCTTGCCGGCAGCCGCAGGTGACAGGTCGCGAAACCTTCCCTAAAATCAAGCGTGAGGAGGCGAAAAAAGCGACCTTCGATTATGTTCGGCGGCCTGGGTCAGGGAGCGCGCGGCACGCCGACGGGCTCTTGCGCGCCGAAACGTGCGAAGAGGATGTGCAGTCCTCGCCCTCGGAGCCTAGCAAACTGGCGGAACGAAAGGACTCGAAGTGGCTCTGATTCTGGCGTTGGATGCCGCGGGCCGGCCCAACCGGTGGTTGTTCGTCGAACAGGCGATCACCTATTACGCGCGAGACATGGTGGCTTGGTCCCTGGGCAAGACGGTGTGCACGTTTCGCGGGGGGATCTCGCGGCTTACAGGGCAGCGCTCGTCGCTTTCCACGAAGAGCATCATCGCGATTCGGGGCGCGGTCGAATTCGCCCACGACCGCCAAGCAGAAGCCCATTTGACCAACGCTTCGTTGTACCGGCGCGACCGGCACATCTGCGCATACTGCGGCGGCCATTTCAAAGAGTACGATCTCTCGCGCGACCACGTGATCCCGCTGCATATGGGCGGGCGTGACCGCTGGATGAACGTGGTCACCGCGTGCCGGCGTTGCAATACCTTAAAGGGCGGGCGCTCGCCCGAGGCCGCGCGGATGCCGCTGCTTTATGCGCCTTACGTGCCCAATCGTCATGAGCATTTGATTCTGCAGAATCGCAGGATCTTGCAGGATCAAATGGAATACTTGATGGCCCGTGTGCCCAGGCACAGCCGCCTGCATCTGACCTAAAGCTGTCTGCGGCCCCGACGAGTTGAAAAGAGTTACGGGGGCTTGATCCTGGTCAAAGCCTCCGGGTGGGAGCGCCCCTAGGCTAGTTCGAAGAGAGGGTCGAAGGCTGAACAGCCGCGAGACTTGCCCACTTGCTCGTTCGAGCCACTCGAGATCGCGTGTCGGCACTTGATTTGCCGCAGCTCGCCCACAATGACTTCAGAACAAAGGAATCCACGTGTCCCATTTTCATGCCGTCGTTTGGCTCGATCATAGCGAAGCACACGTTATCCACTTCACCCCAGAGGAAGTCGAGAAAAAGGCAATTCACTCCAAGACGCCCCATCGGCACTTGCACGCCAAGCATACTTTGCATGAGAAGCACCATGACGAATCGGGCTACTACCACCAGGTGGTCGAAGCCTTGAAAGGCGCGAAGGAGATTCTGGTGACCGGTCCAGGCTCTGCCAAGCTCGAACTGGTGAAGCATGTTCATCGTCATGAGCACGACCTGGTGCCTTGCGTAATCGGTGTGGAGACGGTCGATCACCCGAGCGATGGGCAGTTGCTCGCTTATGCGCGCAAGTACTTCGATGCGGCCGACCGCATGCGCTGATCTGTCTCGATGAAATACAAGGACTACTACAAGATCCTCGGCGTCGAGCGCGGCGCCGCCGAGGAAGATATCAAGAAGGCGTACCGCAAGCTCGCGCGTAAGTACCATCCCGACGTCTCCAAGGAGAAGAACGCGGAGGAGAAGTTCAAGGAGGTCGCGGAGGCTTACGAGGTGTTGAAAGACCCCGAGAAGCGCGCAGCGTACGACCAAATGGGGTCCTACCAACCGGGGCAAGATTTCCGACCGCCACCGGACTGGGGCGAGCGCTTCGGCGCGGGTGGACCAGGCGGTCCCGGCGGCTTCGAGAGCTTCGGCGAGGCAGACCTGTTCGATATTCTGGCCGGCCTGGGCGGGCGCGGCTTTGGTCGCGCTGGCGGCCGCATGCGGTCCGCGGGGCAGGACGTGGAAGTGACGGTGACGGCCTCGGTCGAGGATCTCCTGCACGGAGCCGAGGTCGAGATCCCGCTGAGCTTCGCCGAGATCGGCGACGACGGTCGAATGCATCGTACGACGCGAACAACGAAGGTGCGCATCCCAAAAGGCGCCACCGACGGTCAGCGCTTACGCGTGCCGGGCAAGGGCGGACCGGGCAGCAACGGTGGGCCCCCGGGCGATCTCTATATCAACATCAGTCTGCGCCCCCACAATTTGTTCAAGGTGACCGGCCACGACCTGTACCTCGAAGTGCCGGTCACGCCATGGGAGGCGGCGCTGGGCGCGAATGTGGACATCCCCACCTTGACCGGCAAAGTTACCGTGAAGATTCCGCCTGGTTCGCGTGCGGGTCAGAAGCTGAGGGTGCGCGGTCGCGGATTGCCGCGACCGAAGAGCGACGAGCACGGCGATCTGTATGCCGTCCTGCAGGTGGTCACACCGTCCGTGTTGAGCGACCGTGAGAAGGCGCTTTATCAGGAGCTTGCCAAAGTGTCGGCCTTCAATCCGCGCGCGCATTTCGAGTAGAACATCATGACTTACGATATCGCCGCTTTGCTGAGCGAACATTTCGAGGTCGAGCTGGACGACCTCGCGCACGCCACCGGGTTGAGCGTCGCGGAGATCGTCGACTTGGTCGAGTACGGCGTGTTCGAGCCCGCCGGCGCTGTTCCTGTTGAATGGCGCTTCTCTGCTCGCTGCATCACTTTAGGTCGACGCGCCTCGCGCTTACGCTCGGACTTCGAGCTCGACACGCCGGGCCTGGCTTTAGTCGCGGCTCTCCTGGAGCGCATCGACGAGCTCGAAGCCGAAGCGGCAAGGCTGCGCGCGCAGCTCCTCGGCTAACCGACGCTCGAAACGCTGCGCCGCGCGGCTGATTCGCGACGGAAAGGGTAAATGGGATCGCCTTTGCGCTTTTCCGCACCTCGCTCGCCTCGCCGCACCCGATTCGTGTTAGTTTGCGCGCCATGATGAAAGGCATTAGAACACTTGCACTCGCGGCGCTTCTCTCACTGGTCGCGGTCGTGCAGTCAAACGCTGCGGCTGACACGCCGGAGGCCCGCCAGAAGGCGGCTGAACGTCTGTTCGACCTGCCCGTGTATCGGCTGCTCGCCACCCGTCAGCTGTATGAGGCGATCGATCAATGGCCGGAAGCCAACCGCCGAGACGCGACGGCTGCGCTGAAGGATCCCAAGGTGGTGAGCGCGTTGAAGGCGGCCATCGTGAAAAGCATGGTCAGCACGTTTACCGTGCAGGAATTGGAGTTCGTGGGGCGCGTGATGGCTGCTCCAGAGGCGCGCGGGGTGCTGGAAAAGTCCGACGATTTTCGCGCGGTTTTGCTGCGCGAAATGCTGACTGCGGGGCTGACCGATCCCCAGCTCGGGCGTATTCTGTTGCCGCGCTGAGCCAGGGCGAGCCGACCGCCCTGCGTGACGTGCTGCTAGCGTAGTCTTTGTGGTTCTCTTTGCCGGATTCCGCTTCGCTGCATCCGGGCTACGGGCGTGATCGATTTGGGAGCCCGGACGGGGCCGCAGTCCGGGGAGGTCGTTGCAGACACAGGCGCTTCGCTAAGTCGAGCGGGCCACTGCTGCTTCCCTCTCCCTCGCTAGGTTATGATTCCCCGCTGCACATCGCCAGCGGTAAGACGCGGCGATCATAACGACGACCTTCGGAGAGGAGAGTTCATGCAACGCGTCACCGCCACGCTGATGCTGCTATTGGCATCGGCGCTGCTCGGCACGGCACAGCTCTACGCAGCCGACAAGATCAAGATCGGTTTTCTCAGCACGCTGTCCGGGCCTTCGGCTGCGATCGGGATCGACATCCGGGAAGGCTTCAATCTTTTCCTGAAACAGAACGGCAATAAGCTAGGCGGGCTGCCCGCCGAAACCGTGTTCGCCGACGATCAGCAGAATCCGGACGTCGGCAAGCAGTTGATCGAGCGCCTGCTCAAGAAGGACAAAGTCGACTTGGTCACGGGCATCGTATTCTCGAATGTCATGACTGCCGTCGCACCCGCTGTGTTCGAGGCGCAGACTTTCTTGGTCAGCGCCAACTCCACACCCACGATCTATTCGGGTGAAGGTTGCAGCCCCTGGTTCTTCAGCACGTCCTGGCAGAACGACGGCGCGCACGAGGCTGCCGGCAAATATGTCAGTGACAAAGGCTACAGCAACATCGTCCTGATCGCCCCGAATTATCCCGCCGGAAAAGACGCGGCAATCGGTTTCAAGCGCTTCTACAAGGGCGCAGTCGCGGACGAGATCTACACCAAGCTCGGTCAGCTCGACTATGCCGCCGAGTTGGCGCAGATCCGGGCCGCGAAGCCGCAGGCCGTCTATGCCTTCCTGCCGGGCGGGATGGGCGTGAACTTCATCAAGCAGTTCGTTGCGGCCGGCCTCAATCGCCAGATCGTGCTGGTGGGGCCGGGCTTCATCGCCGATGAGGACATCATCAAGGCAGTGGGCGAGCCGATGGTGGGCATGTTCAATACCGCACAGTGGGCGCACGATCTGAACAACCCTCAGAACAAGCGCTTCGTTGCCGACTTCCAAAAGCAGTATCAGCGTTTGCCTACCGTCTATGCTTCGCAAGGCTATGACGCCGCCCAACTGATCGACGCGGCCGTGCGCGATGTCAAAGGCAAGATCGAGGACAAGCCGGCCCTGCGCAAGGCCCTGCAGGCGGCTAACTTCAAGTCGGTGCGCGGTGAGTTCCGATTCAACGTCAACCAAATTCCGATTCAGAATTACTACCTGCGCCAAGTGGTGAAGGAGCCAAGCGGGCGCATCACCAACAAGCTGGTGGGCACTGTCCTCACTAACCATGCGGACGCTTATGCGGCGGCGTGTAAGAAATAAGGGACTAGGGGCTGGGGGCTAGGGAGCACCGCGGAATGCAAGCGGTGGCGGTAAGGGCGAGGCGGCGACTTCCTGCGTTGCACGCCAAGCCGACAATGCCCCCTTCCCCGTCCGCCAGCGCCTAGCCCCCCAGCACCCAGTCCCCAGTCCCCAGTCGCTCGCCCCTGATCTATGGACCTTATCCTTCTCCTCGAGCAGGGACTCAACGGCCTGCAATTCGGCTTGATGCTGTTTTTGCTGGCGGCCGGGCTGACGCTCGTGTTCGGAATCATGGACATGATCAATCTCGCCCATGGCTCGCTCTATATGATCGGCGCGTATCTGGCTGCGGTCGTGATGGAACGAACGGGGTCGTTTGCGATTGCGGTTGTAGTGGCGCTGGTCGGAACGGCGCTGATCGGCATCGTGCTCGAGATCGTGCTGCTGCGCCGGCTTTACCGGCGCGATCATCTCACCCAAGTGCTCGCGACCTTCGCGCTGCTGCTGATCGCCGATGAAGTCGTGCGGATCGTGTTTGGTCCGCAAGCGCTCACGCTCAATCCGCCGGATGCGCTGTCCGGTCCGGTCGAGCTGATTCCCGGCTTCACCTATTCCTCGTATCGGTTGTTTATCATTGCCGTGGGCTTGATCGTGGCGCTTGCCCTGTACCTGCTGGTCACCAAGACACGTGTCGGGATGCTCGTGCGTGCCGGTGCGTCCAATCGGGATATGGCCTTGGCCATGGGTGTCGACGTCAATCGGCTCTTCACTGCCGTGTTTGGCGTGGGTGCCGCGCTCAGCGCGTTGGCTGGCGCGATGCTCGGACCGCTGCTCGCGGTCGAAGTGGGGATGGGCGAGGGTATTCTCATCCTCGCCTTTGTCGTCATCGTGGTCGGTGGCATCGGCTCCATTCGTGGTGCCCTCGTGGGCGCCATTGTGGTCGGGACGGTCGATACGCTGGGGCGCACCCTGCTGCCGATGTCGTTGCGCGCAATGCTGCCACCCAGCATCGCGAGCAATCTCGGCCCCGCCCTCGCCTCCATCTTGATCTATGTCTTGATGGCCGGTGTGCTTTTCTGGCGCCCGCAAGGACTCTTCCCGGCGCGCGGTTGATGCAGGTCAGGGCTGAGCAGGTCAGTCTCGAGCATCCGCTGCGCGCTTGGATTGCGTTGCCGCTGTTGCTCGCGCTGATCGCGTTTCCGCTCGTCATGCGCAGCATCGAGCAGCCCTTCTACATCGTACTGGTCACGCGCATCCTCATCTTCGCGCTGGTGGCCACTAGTTTGAATCTGCTGGTGGGCTTCGGGGGCCTGGTGAGCTTCGGCCACGCCGCCTTCCTGGGCGCCGGCGCCTACGTCGTCGGCATACTCATGTTCCACGGCATCCATTCGGCATGGGTCGTCTGGCCCATCGCGGTAGGCATCTCTGCCTTCGCTGCTTTGCTGATCGGGGCGATTAGCCTACGCACACGCGGCGTCTACTTCATCATGATCACGCTTGCCTTCGCACAGATGGTCTATTACGTCTTCGTGTCGATGAAAGCGTATGGCGGCGATGACGGGCTCACGCTGCTTGCGCGCTCGCAGATCGGATTCGGAATCGATCTGAAGTCCGACGTCGCGTTCTATTACGTCGTGCTCGCTGTGGTCGCGGTTTGCCTATTTCTGTTCGCGCGCTTGCTCAACTCGCGTTATGGCCGGGTGTTACAGGGCACGCGGGAAAACGAGATACGGATGGAGGCGGTGGGCTATCCGATCTATCGCTACCGTTTGGTGGCATTCGTCATCGCGGGGGCTGTCGCGGGCTTGGGCGGGGCATTGCTGGCGAATCTGAATCTGATGGCCAGTCCCAATACGCTGCACTGGCCGCAGTCCGGCATGCTGCTGATCATGGTCATTCTCGGCGGCGTCGGCACGTTGTGGGGCGGGGTCATGGGCGCAACCGTTTTGCTGCTGCTCGAAGAGATCCTCTCCACGTACACGATTCACTGGCAACTCGGTGTCGGACTGGTTCTGCTCGCGGTCGTGCTGTTTGCACCGAACGGACTCGCCGCGATCGCGCGCGCCGTGCGCGCGAATGGGCCCACGAAATGAACGAGCCGCTGCTTCAGCTCTCCGGTCTAGTAAAGCGCTTCGGTGGCTTGGCGGCGACCGACGGCGTCGATCTGGACGTGCGCGCCGGTGAGATTCACGCCTTGATCGGCCCCAACGGTGCGGGAAAGACGACCCTGGTGCAGCTGGTTTGCGGCGGCGTGCGCAGCGACCAGGGACGGGTCATTTTCGATGGCGCCGACATCACCGGCTTGTCGATGCACGAACGTGTGCGGCGGGGGCTCGCGCGCTCGTATCAAGTGACCAGCATCTTTGCGCGTCTCTGCGTGCTGGAAAACGTCGTGCTGGCGGTGCAGGCGCGACACGGTTCGAGCTTTCGCTTCTGGTCGGCCGCCGCACGTGAATTCGCGCTTGCGGAGGAGGCGATGGGGATCCTCGTGCGGATCGGATTGAAGGATCGCGCTCGAGTAGCGGCGGGCAGCCTCGCTCATGGTGAGCAGCGGCAACTCGAAGTCGCGCTCGCGCTGGCCACGCGTCCGCACTTGCTACTGCTCGACGAGCCGATGGCCGGCATGGGACCCGAGGAATCGGCGCGTATGGTCGAGCTGATCGCGCAGCTCAATCGCGAACTGACCGTGCTGCTGATCGAGCACGATATGGACGCTGTGTTCAAGCTCGCGACCCGCATCTCCGTGCTGGTGTCGGGCCGCATCATCGCGAGCGGTGCGCCGGAGGCTATTCGAAGGAACGAAGAGGTGCGCCGCGCGTACCTGGGCGACGAAGTCGGCGCGCTGTCATGACCGCCGCGATGCTGCTCGAAGTGCGCGGGTTGCAGGCCGGCTACGGATCGAGTCAGGTGTTGTTCGGCCTGGATCTGCGCATGGCGCAAGGCGAAGTTGCTACGCTGCTCGGTCGTAACGGCATGGGTAAGACGACGGCGGTTCGTGCCATTACAGGCATGTTGCCGGTGCGCGGAGGAAGCGTCCAATTGTTGGGAAAGCAGATCGACGGCTGGACGCCCGATCGCATCGCGCGCAGCGGCGTGGCCGTGGTTCCCGAAGGCCGCCAGATCTTTCCGAATCTGACGGTGGAGGAGAATCTGCGCGCATTCGCGGCCAACCGCTGCGCCTCGCCGAGTCCCTGGACCTTGGATCGCGTCTACGCGCTGTTCCCGCGTCTGGCCGAACGGGGACGCAACATGGGCAACCAGTTGTCCGGCGGCGAGCAGCAGATGCTAGCGATCGGCCGGGCGCTGATGACTAATCCCTATTTGTTGATTCTGGACGAGGCCACCGAAGGCTTGGCGCCGCTCATTCGCGAAGAGATCTGGCACTGCCTGCGGGGTTTGCGCGAGGCCGGGCAGACGATTCTCGTCATCGACAAGTACGTGGAGCGCCTGATCGAATTGGCGCAACATCACACGATCGTGGAGCGCGGACGCGTTGCGTGGCGCGGCAGTTCGGAGGAGTTAGCCAAGGATCACGGGCTTTGGCACCGCTATCTCGGACTATGAGAGGAGGAAGGCGATGGAGTACGTAAGGTTTGGTAGGACGGGGATGAAGGTGTCGCGGCTATGCTTGGGCTGTATGACCTACGGCGACCCGACTCGTGGTCGTCACGGCTGGACGCTGGACGACGCCGCGAGCCGGCCCTTCATTCGCAAGGCGCTCGATCTCGGTATCAACTTCTTCGATACGGCGAACACGTATTCGGACGGCTCGAGCGAGGAAATCGTGGGCCGCGCGCTGCGCGATTTCGCCAAGCGCGATGAAGTGGTGCTGGCGACCAAGGTCTTTTTTCCGGTGCGCAAAGGGGCGAACGCCGGTGGCCTTTCCCGCAAAGCAATCTTTGCCGACATCGACGACAGTCTGCGGCGGCTCGGCATGGATTACGTCGATCTTTATCAGATTCATCGCTGGGACTACAACGCGCCGATCGAGGAGACGATGGAGGCGCTGCACGACGTGGTAAAGGCGGGCAAAGCGCGCTATATCGGCGCCTCCTCGATGTTCGCTTGGCAGTTCATGAAGGCGCAGCATGTCGCGCAGCAGAACGGCTGGACGCGTTTCGTTTCGATGCAGGACTACTACAACCTGATTTACCGCGAGGAAGAACGCGAGATGCTGCCCATGTGCGCGGCCGAGGGCATCGCCGTGATTCCGTGGAGCCCAATGGCGCGCGGGCGGCTGACCCGCAACTGGAACGAGCAGACCGAGCGCCAACGGACCGACGACATGATGGGCAAGCTCTATCCGCAGAGCGACGAGGCCGATCGCAAGGTCGCTGAGCAAGTGGCGGCGATCGCCACCAAGCGCGGCGTGCCGCGTGCGCAGATTGCTCTGGCGTGGGTGTTGTCGAAGCCCGTCGTCACCGCCCCGATCATCGGCGCATCGAAACCCAATCATCTCGACGACGCCGTCGCCGCGCTTTCCATCCAGCTGACGCCCGAGGAAATCAGCGCGCTGGAGTCGCCCTACGTGCCGCACGCGGTGGTCGGCTTCTCGTGATCGAGGATCGAATGCACATGACGGACAAATCGGAGTTGAACGCGCGCTTGCCGAGCTTTCGGCTCGACGGTCGGCTGGCATTGGTGACCGGCGCGGGTGCAGGCCTCGGCGCGGCGATCGCAATCGGCTTCGCCGAGGCTGGAGCGGAAGTCGTGTTGCTCGCGCGCACGCGCGAAGCGCTCGAGCAGGTGCGCGCGCGCATCGCGCGGAACGGCGGGCGCGCCTCGATCGCAGTATGCGACGTGACGAATTCAGCCGCGCTGCGTACCGTGATCGCGGATCTGCCGCGGCTCGACGTGCTCGTCAACAACGCTGGAACGAACTTTCCCGAGCCGGTCGCCGAGGTGAGCGACGAGCACCTACAGGTCATGCTCGATCTCAACGTGCGCTCGGTTTACGTCGCCAGTCAGGCGGCCGTGCGCAAGATGCGCGAGGATTTACAGCGCAAGCAACACGGCGGCGCCATCCTCAACATGTCTTCGCAGATGGGGCACATCGGTTCGCCGAATCGCACCGTCTACTGCATGACCAAGCACGCGGTGGAAGGTCTGACCAAGGCGCTCGCGGTGGAGCTGGCGCCGGAGAACATCCGCGTGAACAGCATCGCGCCGACGTTTGTCGATACGCCGCTCGCGCGGCGCGTGGTCGACACGCCGGAGAAGAAGCACTTCGTGCTGAGCCGCATCCCGATGGGCATGCTGGCCAACGTCGAAGACGTGATGGCGGCCGCGCTGTATCTCGCTTCGCCTTCGGCTTCGATGGTGACCGGGACTTCGCTCGTGGTCGACGGGGGGTGGACAGCACAGTAGGTTCCGCTGACTCTCTCTTCAGCACCCCTCGCTCGCCAGCGAGCGTTCGAGCCACCTGCGGCGCTCGTTGAGGTTGTCCATCGTGCTCGCGTCCCCGCCCGCGCGCTGCTGGCTGCGTGTAGTGGCCATGTCCTCGCGCAGTCGCGCACAAGTTTTCAGGTGCTGCTCCTCTCGGAAGCGTCGCTCCGCTGCCTCAGCAGCTTTCTGATCGCCTTGCACGACGCCAGGCGCCGCCGCGCCGGTCGAGACCGTAGCAGGCGCGGGGGCCGGACGCATGTCGGAGGGGACCTTTTCCATCATCTGCGCTGCCGCTGCGGCCATTGCTTGCGCTTGCTTGAGCTTCTCCTTTTCCGCCATGCAGTCGGCCTCGATCGCAGCGCGGATCTCCGGTGCACTTCCCCGTTTCTCGTAGACTGCGGTGACCAGCCGCTGCTGGTCCGGCGCGCTGCTTGGAACTTCGGCGAGTTGCTGTTCGGCGGTCGCGCCGGTCTCGCGTGCCCATACGATCTTGAGTGCCCGCTCTCCACGCCGAGCACATTCCGCATCGCTTGCCGGCGTTGCGGCTGATGCCGTGCGTTTCGCACCGGCCGAGATGCGCTTCGCCGGCTCGCCCTTCTCGCACGGCTTGTCCTGGTACTGGTTGCCGCAGCGGTACAGGGTCTGGGCGGTCGTGGGGTTGGAGAGCAGCAGTGCAGCTGTGATGACCCACAGCCGGGCCAGCGCGAAACGCATCATCAGTCTTCCTTTTTGGTTTAGTCGAGCCGCATGCAAGGTGGGGTACCGGCCTATGCGGCGGACATGCGAGCACGCGCGAAAGCAAGGGCTGAGCCGATCGCGCTTGCGGCCATGCGCAAGCCGCTGCGTAGAACGACGCCGAGGACGCACGGGGAAGTGGCCACCGTCGCAAAACAGCCAATGGCGCTATCATCCGCACGTCTTCAACGTCACGCGCTCGCCGCCCCTTCGAACCATGGACCGTTACCACGTCCGCGATCTCTCCTCGCTGGTCGAGCCAGACCGCGTCCGCAAAGAGGTTTACACCGATCCGGCCATCTTCGATCTCGAAATGCAGCGCATCCACGAGCGCGTGTGGATCTATTGTGGGCATGTGTCGCAGATCCCGAATGCCGGCGATTACACCACGGTGCAGATCGGGCGCCAGCCGATGATCATGGTGCGCGCCAACGACGGCGGCGTGCACGTGCTATACAACCGCTGTCCGCATCGGGGCGCGATGTTGTGCGGCGATCGAGCGGGCAATGCCCGCGACTTCTTCCGCTGTTCGTATCACGCCTGGACCTTCGAGCACGACGGGCGGCTGCGCAACATTCCGATGATGGAGTCCGGTTACGCGGGCACTCGTTGCGGACGCGACAATCCCGACTGCAATGTCAAGCGGGCCGCGCGCGTCGACGTCTATCGCGGCTTCGTGTTCGCCAGCCTCGCGAGCGACGGCCCGTCACTCCCCGAGTTCCTCGGCCCGGCAAGAATCGCATTCGACGACATGTGCGACCGCTCGCCCAAAGGCGAAGTGGAAATCGTCCCCAGTTGCTTTCGTGTGATTCAGCATTCGAATTGGAAGATCTTTCTGGAGAATCAGCTCGATGCGCTGCATCCGTCCGTCACGCACCAATCGACCGGACGCGCCGCGCGCGAGGTCGAGCAAGAGATCGAGCAGCGGACGGGCGCCGCGCCGCTGTCCTATCACATGCTTTCAGCATTCGCGACGGTAACGATCGACAAGTGGGACAACTTTCAGACGCTCAATTACCCCTACGGCCATTGCATCTTGACCGGCTATATGGGGCTGCGTCCGCGTGATCCTGACACGCTCGAATACGAGCGCGTGCTCGCGGCGGCGTACGGTGAACAGCGCAAGGAGCAGATCCTCTCGACAGACATCCACCATGTGCTGCTTTATCCGGGCCTGTCGGTGCAGCCGCCGCTGCAGCAGCTGCGTGCGGTGCGTCCCTTGTCGGTCGACAAGACCCTCACCGAGATCTGGCACTTTCGGCTGAAGGGTGCGCCCGAACCGATTTATCGTCGCGCGCTGGCCTACTACAATCTGGTGAACTCACCGTCGACGATGATCAACGCGGACGATCTGGAGAACTTCTGGAAGTGTCATCAGGGCCTGGAATCGGAGGGCGGCAATTGGGTCAGCTTCCATCGCCACTACGGTAGCGATGTCGCACGCGACGGCGGGCTTGCTTCCGCGCCGGGTAAGGGTACGTCCGAGGCCCCGATGCGTAATCAGATGAAAGCATGGGTGCAGCTCATCGCGGAGCAAGGCGACGGGCAACAGAGGCGCTGAGATGACAGCCGACATGCAGCTGCAACACGAGGTCGAACAGTTTCTCTACCTTCAGGCCGAGCTGCTCGATGAAAAGCGCTGGCAGGAGTACATCGATTTGTTTGCCGATGATGGCATTTACTGGATGCCGGCGCGGCCCGAGGACGTCCACTGGGAAGGCGTCCCCTCGATCTTCGCCGAAGACAAGGATTTGATGACGGTGCGCAGGAAGCGCCTGCTCCATCCCGATGCATGGTCGCAGAAACCGTTGTGGATGACCAATCACGTGGTAAGCAACGTGATCGTCGAACAGGCGCAGGACGAAGAGGTCGTCGTACGCTCGCGTTTCCACATGATGGAGTTACGACGAGACACGGTGCGGCATTTCGCCGGAGCGTATCGCCACCGGTTGCGCAAGAATCGGAACGCCTTTCGAATCACGCTTCAGCGGGTGGACATGACGAATGCGCAAGCGGCATTCGACTACGTGTTGCAGGTGTGGGTATAAGGGCTGAGAGGCGAGGTCGCCGCCGCCCACTAGCTTTCCAACCACCCGTTAGCCAAGCGGCGTCCCCACCGCAATGAGCGTAGGAAACGTGACGTGCAGCACCCCATCTAGCACGCGCGCGTTCATCCCGAGCCGATCCACGCCCACGTCCGACTCGTATCGCTGGAGAAGCTTCGTCTCGTCCCCGGGCAGCGGGAACGATCGATCGAGCAGCGCTCGCGCGGGAACTTCCCAAGCATAGAGATGCGAGGTGGTGATATCGAGCCCGGCGGCGTGCATGAGCGCATGCAGTTGGTCAGGAGTCAGGGCGCGTGTGTGGGAGGGATCGCGCATCCGCTCGCTGTCGTTGAACGCATCGGCCTGCTCGGCCGGTGGCGCTGAGTCGATCAGCATTACGCGCCCATTCGCTCGGCATACCCGCGCCATTTCTCGCACAACATCTTTGGGTTGCTCAAAATGGTGCACGGCGTAGCGTGACACGACCAGCGAGAAGGTGCCATCGGAAAACGGTAAGCGAGCGACATCGCCGAGGCACCAGACCAGATTGTGCAGCCTGCGCTCGCGCTGCAGATTCCTGGCGTGCTCGAGCATGGCCGGCGTAATGTCGATGCCGATGACGTGTTGGGCGATGCCAGCGAGGGCACTGGCCACGACTCCCGGCCCGCATGCCACGTCGAGCACTTCGTCGGCCTCACTGACTTGAGAAAGCGCAACGGCCAGGCGAAGGGCGCTTTCGGCAGACCGATGCGTCTGCTGAAACGGGATGGCTTGGCGGGTGAACTGATCCACGATCTGGTTTCGGTGTGACGGGCGATTGTTCATCTGGGCTAGGCCTTGGCAATCGAGGAACTGCGGCACAAACCAGTCATCCTAGGTTGAAGTCGGTTGGTTTTCATGGACGTGCGTTTGTCGGGCGTCTGTCGAGACAGGAACATCCTTTGCGGAAACGATAATCTCAAAGCGCGGCAAGTGCCATTGAAATGTCCGCCGTGACCCGCATATCGCCCGGGTAGAGGTTCAATCCAGCAAACGAACAAGGCACTCCACCAATGAGATCACGTTTCCCTGCCACTTCGATGTGGGCGCACGCCCTCGAGATGCTGGAGCAGGCCGATCGCTTGCACCGACAGTTTTTTCAACCGGGCATCGGTGCGGGAGCGCCAAGCTGGGAGCCCCCCGTCGACGTGGTGGAGACTGGCGACGGTCATCGAATCATCGTCGCGCTGCCGGGGGTGGAGCCCGACCGAATCCGGGTTTACATCGACGGCGGGGCCCTGGTGATTACGGGCGAGCGCCCATTGCCCGCGCAGTGCCATGGTGGCGCGATCCGTCGTCTCGAAATTCCTTACGGCCGCTTTCAGCGCCGCATTGCTATTCCGTCCGGACAGTTCGAGTTGTACGAGCAGCGCCTCGAGAACGGATGCCTGCTCCTTGGGCTGCGGCAGTTATCGAGGATGACCAAATGAATAACTTCAGCATGGACGCTCACGCCATGAGCGGTGAACCCGCCGCCGCGCCGAGCGGCGCTCCTGAGCAAAGCAAGCTCGCGCTGCCGGAGGACGCGATCATCATCGTGCCGGTGCGCAACCTGGTGCTCTTCCCTGGCATGATTTTGCCCTTGACAATCGGCCGCGAAGGTTCGATCGCGGCCGCTCAGCAAGCCGTGCGCAGCGAGCGACCGATCGGCTTGCTCCTCCAGAAGGACCCGAGCGTGGACAATCCCACGCCGGATCAGCTGCATCGGCTCGGCACGGTCGCACAGGTTCTGCGCTATGTGACGACGCAGGATGGTGGCCATCACATCATCTGCCAGGGGCAGGAACGCTTCGTCGTGCGTGAATTTCTGTCTGGTTACCCGTTTCTGGTTGCCCGCGCCGATCGCTTCGCCGATGGCACGACGGCGAGCCAAGACATCGAGGCGCGCTTCATCCAGCTGAAGAAGCGGGCAGGCGAAGTTCTCGAGCTGCTCCCCCAGACTCCGCAAGAGCTGGTGGGCGCGGTGCAGAACTTCACTTCGCCGGGTGGACTGGCGGACATGGTTGCTGGCTTCATGGACATCAAGCTCGAGGAAAAGCAACAGCTGCTGGAGACGCTCAACGTCCAGCAGCGGTTGGACAAGGTGCTCGAACTCCTCGCACGCCGGCTGGAAGTGCTGCGGCTATCGAAGGAGATCGATGAGCGCACCAAGGAGTCAGTCGACAAGCGCAACCGCGAGTACCTGTTGCGCGAGCAGCTCAAGACCATCCAGAAGGAGCTTGGCGAGGACGAGGAAGGCAACACCGAGCTGCAGGAACTAGAGAAGGCCATCGACGAGGCTGGCATGCCTGAGGAAGTCGAAAACCATGCGCGCAAAGAGCTCAAGCGCTTGGCGCGCATCCCAGAGGCCTCGGCCGAGTACTCGATGGCGCGGACCTACCTCGACTGGCTGGTCGAGCTGCCATGGAAGGCGGGGGAGCCGCCGCAAATCGATCTGAGCGAAGCGCGTCGCATTCTGGACGAGGATCACTTCGGGTTGGAGAAGATCAAGAAGCGCATCCTCGAGTTCCTAGCCGTGCGCAAGCTCAACCCGCAAGGCAAGTCCCCGATCCTGTGTTTCGTCGGCCCGCCCGGTGTGGGAAAGACGTCGCTTGGCCAAAGCATTGCCAAGGCGTTGGGACGCAAGTTCGTGCGGGTCGCGTTGGGCGGCGTGCACGACGAGTCAGAAATCCGCGGCCACCGGCGCACTTATGTGGGTGCACTGCCCGGCAACATCATTCAGGCGATTAAAAAGGCCGGCAGTCGGGAATGCGTGATGATGCTCGACGAGATCGA
>Ga0070741_10008545_pt1 | contig 20462 bp, 15 predicted proteins | sample Coa_R1_4_FD_66440 | JGI IMG/M metagenome (GOLD analysis project Ga0070741, IMG submission 66440) | Surface soil microbial communities from Centralia Pennsylvania, which are recovering from an underground coalmine fire - Coalmine... | ecosystem: Environmental > Terrestrial > Soil > Unclassified ...
GAGCGATGACCGTGACCTCCTGCAGCAGCCTCTCCAGGATCCAGCCGGTCGGTGTCGGCCAGTCTGCGCGCCCTGCCTGCACGACCGGCTTCCCCGCTGCATCGATCACCGCGAACTTCGTGTAGCTCCAGCGCCTCGCGGGATGATCACGCAGCGATTCAAGCTGCCGCTGCAGTTTCTCGGGCCGCCACAGATCATCGGAGTCGAGGAATGCGATGTACTCGCCGCGTGCCTCCCGCAGTGCCCGGTTGCTGACGAGCGAAGGCCTGCCGGTATGCGCAAGCCAGATCCGCTTCACGCGTCGATCATCGATGGATCGCAGATAGGCTCGCGTATCCTCGCCGGACCCATCGTCGGCGATGATCAGTTCCCAGTCCGAGAGCGTCTGGGCAAATACCGACTCGATGGCCGCGGGGAGAAACTCCAGCCGGTTGTACGTCGGCATGATGACCGACACGGCAGGTGCTGGAGAGAGGGCGTGCATGAGCTAGGGTTGCGGCACGCCGCGCGCGCGGCCGGCGCTGGCCGGTCTGCGGCTGCGCAGCATCTGCAAAACCGGCTGGGGGGCAAGCGCCCGCGCGGTTGTGATCAGCGTGCCGAGCCACCAGCGCCGGTATCGCCAGGACTGCGGAGCACTCGCGATCAGAGTGCGCAAGCCGCTGAGGCGATCTCCGCAGGCGACCTGACTTCTTGCCAACCCGATGGCAACCTCGGCTGACTTCTCGTTCAGAATCGCATGCAGATGCTCGGTGCCCCGCGTTTTCCGTACCTTCGCGAAGACCCGCGCGCAGTCTTCAAAGGAGATGAGCTCGCTGCCCGAATGCTCCGCATGGCGCGTGACGAGCGTGCACGGCTCATCGATGACATCGACTTCGCTCTGGGCGGCAAGACGCAGCCACAGATCATAGTCCTCGCACATGACGAGGCTCTCATCGAACCCTCCCACCTGCTGCAGCAGCTCGCGGGACGCCACCACGCTGGGCACCGCGATGACCGTCTCCGACCTCACCAGCTTGTCGAAGATCCAGCCCTCAGGAACCGGCCAGCTGCGGGCGCACTGCCAGGCAGTGGGATTGCCGGAGCCGTCCACGAGAACAAATCGAGTGTAGCCCCATCTGCGGTTGGAACGGCTGCGCAGGGAGTCCATCTGCTTCTGCAGCTTGGTCGGCGTCCAGAGGTCATCCGAGTCGAGAAAGGCGACGTATTCACCCTTTGCTGCGCGCAGCGCCGCATTGCGTGCCACAGCCGGCCTGCCGGTGTGGGGCAACCAAAGCACGCGCACCCGTACCGGATCCTGCAGCGACTGCAGATACGTCCGTGTGTCGATGCCGGAGCCGTCATCGGCGATCAGCAGCTCCCAATCCCGAAACGTCTGGGCAAACACCGACGCGAGGCTCTTGCGCAGGTATGTCAGCCGATTGAACGTGGGCACGATGATGGAGACTAGCGGCGACACGAGACCTCTCCGCCAGTGGGGCCGAGCCCCCCCTCATGAGCCGGCCACGCTTGCAGATCCTGCTTCCCGCCCGCGATCTGCAGCTGGTCCCGGTACATTTCCGCAAGCTTTGACCCCAGGGCCGACAGAGACAATTCGCGCTCGAAGTGCAGGCGTGCGCCCGCGCGCATCCCAGGTCCCAGTCGCCCGGCGATGAGCTGTAATGCATCGCAGAATGCCCGTGAGTCACCCGGCTGCCAGAGCATGCCAACCTCGCCACCCGCAGTGAGTGACCGGAACGAGGGGATGTCCGTGATCAGCGGCGGCAAGCCGCAGGCCAGCGCCTCGATGACCGAGTATCCCGTGCTTTCATGATGGCTGCCGAGCACAAAGAGGTCTGCTGCGCGCATGAGCCGCTCCACTGCAGCGTGCGGCACCTTCCCCAGAAGGTGCACGCGGTCGGTCAACAGCGGATCGCCCTCGATATGACGTCGGACCTCCGCTTCAAGGGGCGCACTGCCGAAACAGCACCACACCTTGAGGCCCGGCAGAGTTCGCGCTGCCACACTGATGCCTGCCAGCATGGTCAGCGGGTCCTTGTTGGCATTCAGATGCCCGACCCAGAGAATGGCGGGATCGCCCGCGATACCCGTCAGTTGCCGCGCTTGCTCGCGATCCCCGGGAGTGAACCGGCTGGTGGACTCCGGGATCGCATACAGGCGCGCGCCGGAGCTGATGAGTCCCACCGCCTGGAACGGCCTGGCCTGCTCTGCAGAGCAGAACGTGATCGCCGCAGCACGTGATATCGCCCTCCGCCAGAGCGCGCGCCGCCAGATGCGCGGCGGGCGATCGGCATGATCCTGCAGGACGATCGGAATTCCCGGGGCGACTTGCGCCAGGTCCAGCACATGGCGGGGAAATCCGAGACCGTGCACATGGATGACATTCGGTGACAGCCGGCGAAACAAGGTGCCGAGGGGTTCCGCCGCCCCAGCCATCGGCGTGGCAGCCCCGAAGGGCAGGAAGTAGTAATCCACGCCGTTACGGGTCAACTCCTGCGAGTGTGTGGATGCCTGGATGACCGAGACGCGAACCCCTGCGGCGCAGGCAGCCTCGGCAACGGCGACCAGAGTCGGCCACGCATCGAGCAAGGCAACCGGGTGCCGGTCCGCAGGGTCGTTGAAGAAGCTGATCTGGGCGACGTGTGGGAAGGAGCTCGCCATGGTGCTCACAAGCTCATGACGCGCGGGTCCCAGTGACGGATGATCTTGCGCGAGGCGCGCAGCTCCCACGGGTCATCGTAGCGTTGAAACCGGTAACGCCAGGACGCCAGGGCGCGCAGTGCGCTCTTGCCCCAAGCCGAGGCTCGGATATCCATGACGGTCGGGAAGCGGCAGCCCAGCACCGTCGTGAAGTCAACAATGCGCCGCCGCAGTCGCGCCGAGAGCCACGGGGCATCCTGGTGACACCAGTAGCCAAGCCACTGCGGCGCGGCCCATTCCTCTGCGGTTTCCGGAAAGACGATCGGGCGTCCGGCGCAGTCTCGCATCTCGCTTTGCAGGCGCACGGCGGCCGCGTACTTGCTCCCCGGGCGTTGTGGCAGCGGCGTGTAGATATAGATCATGACTTCGGTCGCCGGGTGTGCCCGCTTGATGGCGCGGATGAAGTCGAACGTCCGCTCCGTCTCCCCTTCGGGATCCTGCGGCGGGGCCAGCATGAACGACAGCTCGGGAATCACGCCATGGCGGCGACAGGCCTCGATGGCCTCCATCGTTTGATCGGAGCGCGTGCCCTTGCGGATATCGTGCAACAGCCAGTCGCTCGGCGACTCGGCGCCGATGTAGGCCATGCGCAGGCGGCTCTTCTTCACCAGCGCCCATGAGCTCTCCGACAGATTCACGAGCGCATCCGAGCGGGCGAAGCACCACCACGACAGCTCGAACCGCGCCAGGATCTCCAGCAGCGGGACCATGTCCACTTCGCGATCGAAGAAGTTGTGGTCGTAGAACTGAACCGCATTCACGCCCAGTTGCTTCGTCAGGAATGTCAGGTCCTCCTCGAGCCGTGCCGCAGGCGGCAGTGCCGTCTTGCCGCGGAACATCGTCGCGACGCCGCAGAACGTGCAGCGGAAGCGGCACCCGAGGGCCGCCTGGTAGCCCATGGTGCGCTGGCCGAGATAGGTATGGGTCAAATACTGCTGTGGATTCTCCAGCTGGCCGTAGGGCAACATCCGTTTGAGACTCGCGCCGCTGAAGAGCCGATCCCTGTTGTGTACGACCTCACCGTCCACGCGCCGGGTCAGGCCGGCAATCGATCCGAGATCGGTCCGGTGGCCGCCGGACAAGGCATCGAGCAACTCGTTGATCGTCTCCTCACCCTGTGCGCGGACGGCATAGTCCACATAGGGAACACTGACCGCCGCATCAGGACAGACTGTGGGGAACGCTCCGCCCCAGATGATCGGTATGGCGGGCCGGCGTTCGCGAATCGCTTTGGATACGGCGATCGCCGAGGTGAGCTGAGGCCCGCCCATCACGGTCACGCCCACGGCATCAACCTGATCCTGCTCCACCGCGCGCAACGCAGTGGCAACGAAATCCCGATCGATATTGCCATCGAGAATACGTGTCGTATGCCGGCCCTCGAGCGCGGCGGACAGGCTCATCACTGCAAGCGGAAAGCGCGCGTGACGCTTACCGGTGATGGTCGGGTTGATCAGGAGAATGCGCCTCGCATTGCTCATGAGAGCCTCTGGGCAGGCAGTACCCAGCGCTCGAGCAGCATCTCGACCGGCCACTGGTAGTTGTCACGTCGACAGCGATAGCGGGCGAGCCGCTGCAGCAGGGCTTTGCCCAGGTAAACGCGCTTCCAGGCGAGCTCGTGAAAGAACTTGAAGCGCTCGATGAGCCTGAACTTCTCGGGAGAGACCCAGGGGCCCGGCAGCCCCGCGACGTAATCGAACTCCGACCAGGCCTCGAGCGTGTCCGGCAGTCGAAAGCCGCGCGCGACCGCCTCGATGACCAGCTCGCTGCCGGGATAGGGCTTGAAGTAATAGATTGGTGTCTGAAAGTCGGGACTCATCGAGCGCAGCCGCTTGGCGCAATCGAGCGTCGCCTGGATGCTGGCATCGCTCTCCTCCGGAAAGCCGACGATGAAGGGAAAGTGGCCGGCGATCTCATGACGCAGCATCGTCTCGGCGACCTGATAGACCTGCTCGATACGGATGTCCTTGCGGATGCGCTTGAGCATCTCGTTCGAGCCGGACTCGACCCCGACCAGCAGGCGGCGCAGGCCGGACTGCTTGCACAGCGCCCACACCTCCTCGGGAAGGCGGATACCCTGATCCGCGCGCATCGTCGCGGCCCAGGTGATCTTCATGCCGGATTCGACGATCCGCTCGGCAAGCGCCTGCACGCGACGCGCTTTGGTAAAGAAGGTCTCGTCCTGGAAATTGACATCATCGAAGCGATACCGGTCCCACAGCTCTTTCAAACGCAAGGCCATGCGGGTCGGCTCGAGCCCTACCCACTTGCGGCCGTAAACGAACGGATCCGAGCAGAAGGCGCAGCGGAAATTGCAGCCCTGTGAGGAGATGTAATCGAGCTGGCGCTTGCCCTTGAGCTCGTAGTAGCGCTCGACCGGGATCAGGCCGTAGTCGTGGGCACGGAAACGGTCGACCGGGGCGAGCGGCCGCGGCGGATTTTCATGGATGCTGCCATCCGCCAGACGCACGGTGCAGCCGGCGCACCCGAGAAGCGATTGACTGCGCACCAGCCGAGCGACGATCTCAACGAAAGTTTCCTCCCCCTGGCCGCGTACCGTGACATCTACCGAGGGCTCGAGCAGACATTCGCTTGCGAACATCGATGGATGCCAGCCGCCCCATACCACCGGTAGGTCCGCCCTTGCGCGCTTGGCCGCCCGTGAGATTCGCAGCGCATCGGAGATCGGTGCACCCGTCAGCACGGTGACACCGAGACAGACCGCTTCGTCGATGTGAGACCGCAGCGTCTTCTCGGGGTCAGGATCCAGACGGCCATCGACGATTATGACTTCGTAGAGAGCGGGATCCAGCTCGGAACCGATGGCGAGCAGTGCGAGCGGCATCGTGAAGAAGACCGCTTGCGGGTTGTAGAGCAGCACCTTGCGCCGTGGACTCGTGTTGCTCATGCGAGGCTCGTCAGGCGAAAAATGACCAGCTTTTCGTTCACGAAACGGCGCTCGGCATGCACCGCAATCGCCAGCGCTTGACGGCGGAACTGCTCGAGAAAGTGCTCAGCACCGCCGAATGTCGAAAGCAGCACCAGTGCTGCGCCTGCGGGTTTCAGATGCTGCGCTACCCCCGCAGCAAACCGCTCGGCCACATCGCTCGAGCGCCAGGCACGCTCGCGATCATCGCTGGGCGTTCCCCGCAGAAAAGGTGGATTGAACAGGATGAGATCAAAGCGCTCATCCCTGACGGGCCCGAAGAGATCGCCCTGACGCACTTCCACCCTGCCCTCCACACGATTGAGTCGTACATTGATGCCCGCGCAGCGGACCGCTTCAGTGTTGATATCGACTGCCACGATGCGACGCGCATGCCGTGCGGCGATCACGGCACCCACTCCCGATCCGGTGCCCATATCCAGCACTTCCGCATCGCCGCCTGGGAAAGCGGGTGTCAGCTGGCGGGCCAGAAACTCGCCCGTACGCGGCAGTTTCGGATTGAAGACGCTGGGCATGACCACGAGCGGGGCTCCGAGCACGCGCTCCAGGCGATAGTCGTCGTAGCGGTGCCGGCCCAGCAGGCGGTAGCTGTATGTCAGCACCTTGCCGGCGAGCCGCGAGAACACCGGAAAGCGCGAGGGGCGGAGCGAGCCGCGTACTTCCGGCGTCAGGGCAGCGTCCGTCAGATCAAGCATGGGCGTTGCGCTGCAGGAGAAAGTCAGGCACCTCGCGGCGCTCCGGATCGCGCCACAGGGAGCACACACATCGGGCGCATTCGGGCCGGGCACCGGCGCGTATTCGCCCGCGCAGGGTTCTCATCGGCTCATCGTTGAGCGCGCTCTGCAAACCGCCTCGCCAGTGGCTGCTGGCAGGCCCTGGAATGAAGAAGCAGGGATTCACCTGCCCTCGCGCATTGATGACCGCCGAGAACTCCGGCGCATTGCAGCGGACCGGAGGATAGGCACCCTTCCCGCAGACCGCACTGAAATACTTCAGGATGTGCCGCAGGCGACGCGGGCTCTCCGCAATCAGCCCGGACTCAAAATCGGCCGCCTGCTCGCGCTCGAGGGTGCACAGGATCCGCTCGAGGACCGGCAGGTCCTCCGGCGCAAGAGCCAGGTCCGAGCTGAAGTCTCCTTCGCGGGCAAACGCGTGTGGATTGGCAATATCCACTGCGATGAAGGACACCTCGGATGCCCCCAGCGTGCGCGCCAGGTGGACAAACTTCGGGATCTGCCGGTAGTTGGCACGCTGCAGCGTGACCCGAAGGCTCACGGACACCCCCTCGCTCGCGGCCAAGGCGGTGCCTTCACACACCTTATCGAAAGCATCCAGACCCCGAATCGCTGCGTAGGTCTGCGCATCGGTCCCGTCCAGCGAGACGGTGATGGCGTCGAACAGGCGGGCGGCTCGCGCGGCGTGCTTGGCCAGAGACAGACCTGAAGTCAGCAGGTAGAGCTTGAGACCATGGGCGCGCAGCAGTCGGGCGATCTGTTCCCATTCCGGATTGAGCAGCGGCTCGCCGCCTGAAATCAGCGCGACGCGCGTCTGCAGCTCGAGCAGCTGCGGCAGCAGCTGTTGCACCGAATCAAGGTTGAGATCGGCGCGTCCATGGCGCCAGTAGTCGCAGGTCACGCAGCGGGAATTGCAGCGCTCGGTCAGATACAGAGTGACCAGCGGCAGACGCTGCAGCACGGCGGAAGCGGCTGGCACGACCGGAGCGGTCACTGGCAGGGCTCGTACGGACAGATATCCCCCGGTCGGGCGTGGAGAAAGGTTCTCGATGCGTGAGTGACGCGTTCCCGTTCCCGGGTTCAATCGAGGCTGCAGCCAGCGACGCCCGATCCCGCATCCCGGCCCTCACAGAAAAAAATCGTACAGGGCCGAAACCTTGCGCCCGCCGCTGCGGCACTTACGGCTGTCTCAATTGCGTGAGCATTCGCAATGTCCCCGCGCGGGTTCCCCTTCGTGGCCGGCTCCCTGGCCCTTGCCCTGTCCGCCTGTGCCGGCAATGGAATGGGGCTGGACGCCAATGGCAATCCCATCACGGCAGGCGGTGGCAGCACCGGGCCCCTGACGGCCGACTTCAAATCCATCCAGGACAATGTCTTCACGCCGATCTGCACCAAGTGTCACATCGGCGCCGGCGCGCCCGAAGGCCTGCAGCTCGATCAGACGCACAGTTACGCCATGCTGGTGGGCGTGCCGAGCGCGGAGCAGCCGAATGTCCTGCGCGTGGCGGCGGGCGATCCCGATTCCAGCTATATCGTGCTCAAGCTGCAGGGAAGTGCGGGCATCAGTGGCGCCCGCATGCCCTTCGGCGGCCCGTATCTTCCCCAGTCCACGATCGATGTGATTCGCCAGTGGATCTCGGCGGGCGCGGCTAACTCGACGAGCGCAACCAATGCCGCCACGGCCAAAGCCGCGCAACGCTTCACGGTTACGGCCTCCTCACCCGACCCGGATTCCATCGCGACGACCGTGCCGAACATCGTCGTCGCATTCAGCAGCGATGTCGATCCCAATCTTCTCAATGCCACGATGGTGAGTTTGGAGAAGCTGGACGCCTCGAACATGGACTCGACGGAGCCGATGCCCATGAGTCCGATGCCGATGAGCCCCGTGCCAGCCGGGGCGGCTTCGCGGTCGGTTGCGATCACCCTCGCAGTCCCCCATGGGGATGGAACCGCCCTGCTCATCACGCCCCGCACCCTGCTCAGCAGCGGCACCTATCGCCTCACCATACGAGGCAATTTCGCCGACATGAATGCACAGGCGCTCGGTGCCGATTACGTCCTCAAGTTCACCGTGGAAGCTCCATGACGCGCTTACTGCGTTTCCTGTGGGTGCCGGTCTTTTTCAGCGCCCTCTGCGCTCACGCCGAGCCGTACCTCGCCGTTCAGATGGGATTGAAGTGCGGTCAGTGTCACGTCAATCCGACCGGGGGCGGCGAGCGCACCGCTTTTGGCAACATCTTTGCGCAAACCCAGCTCGCCGCGACGCGTCTCGATACCGGATCGGATGTGTGGACGGGGCAGGTCATGAAGTTCCTGTCGATCGGCGGTGATGTGCGCTTCGATGCCACGTATTCCCAGGTGCCTCACGCCTCCTCCACCGACGATTTCGAGGTCCAGCAGGGCCGTGTCTATGCGAGTGCAAACGTCATCCCGGAGCGCTTCTATGTCTACGTGGACGAGCAGGTCGCACCCGGTGGCGCGCTGAACCGCGAGGCCTATGGCGTGTACTGGTCTGCGAATCACGACTGGTACATCAAAGCGGGCCAGATGTACCTGCCCTTCGGCTTCCGCCTCCAGGACCAGAGCGCCTTCGTACAGCAGATCTCGGGAATCAACATGACCACGCCCGATCAGGGCCTGGAGTTTGGCTTCGAGCACGGCAACTGGGACGCGCAAGTCGCGGCGAGCAATGGCACCGCCGGGGGTCCCGAGACCGATCACGGCAAGCAGTACAGCGCGCAACTGCAGTACGTCATGTCACGCTGGCGCTTCGGCGTCGCGGGCAATTTCAACGATGCCTCCGCAGGGAGCAAGAGTGCGAGCGGGCTGTTCGCGGGCCTGCGCACCGGGCCGATCTCCTGGCTCGGTGAAGTGGACGTGGTCGATGACCGCAGCACCCCCACCCTGAGCGGGCGTCAGCTCGCGACCCTTCTGGAGGCGAACTGGCGTATCGCACAGGGTCACAATCTCAAACTCACCGACGAATACCTCGATCCCAATCGCAGTGTCGCCAACGATGCCGAGACTCGTTACAGCCTCGTCTACGAGATGACGCCGATCCAGTACGTGCAGATACGCGCCGGCTTTCGCTGGTCGGACGGTATCCCGCAGGACCCAGCCGAGCACCTGAAGACGGGATTCGTCGAGCTGCATGGGTTCTTCTGAGATTGCAGAAAGTCGCCTACGGCGCTTTCTGCCCGCGGGCGAGCGCCCTGTCACGACCCTTGGCGACGCTGCAAAAGGCGTGGCTTTTGCAGCTCAACGCTCCGCGCTGGAGGTCTGCGTTGCGAAAGTCGCCTACGGCGCTTTCTGCCCGCGGGCGAGCGCGCAAAGCAGCGGAGCTCAGACGGCTGTTAAGATGAGCCGGTCGGGCGCGAGACGCGCCACGCATGCCGGAGAGACTTGTGTCAGACCTGAAGCAGCTGCTCGGCGTGGACTTGCCGCTGATTCAGGCCCCGATGGCGGGCGTCCAGGACAGCGCGCTGGCGATTGCGGTATCCAACAGCGGCGCGCTCGGATCCCTTCCCTGCGCGATGCTGGATGCGCCGACGATGCGGCGCGAGCTGGCTGCGATTCGCGCGCAGACTCCTCATCCCGTCAACGTTAACTTTTTCTGCCACGCGCCGCCGAGCCAGAGCCCGGAGCAGGAGGCACGCTGGCGCGCGGCATTGGAGCCGTACTATCGGGAGTATGGAATCGAGACGACGCAGGTGCGCTCGGGAGCGACCCGCAAGCCCTTTACGGCGGAGGCTCTCGAGGTGCTGCGGGAGTTCCGCCCCGCGGTCGTGAGCTTTCACTTCGGACTGCCTTCCACGGAGCTTCTGGCTGGCCTGCGCTCCTGGAATGCCACGATTCTGTCCTCGGCCACCACAGTCCAGGAAGCGTTGTGGCTCGAGGCTCATGGTGCTCACGCCATCATTGCCCAAGGTCTGGAGGCAGGCGGCCATCGGGGGCATTTTCTGAGCGACGATCTGACCGAGCAGGTTGGGACGTTCGCATTGATTCCGCAGCTCGTGCGAAAGGTGGCAGTGCCGGTGATCGCCACCGGCGCGCTCGCCGATCGGGCCGGCATCGCCGCGGCGCTTCGCCTTGGAGCCGCTGCCGTACAGGTCGGCACCGCGTTCCTGCTTTGCCCCGAAGCCCGTACCGGCGCTGCGCACCGGGCTGCGCTCAAGAGCGATTCGAGCGCTCATACAGCGATCACCAACGTATTCAGCGGCCGGCCGGCGCGCGGAATCGTCAATCGGCTGATTCGAGAAAGAGGTCCGATGAGCGCACTCGCACCGGCCTTTCCGCTGGCCAATGCTGCGGTGGCGCCCTTGCGCGCAGCGGCCGAGGCTCGCGGCAGCGGGGACTTCTCTCCGATGTGGGCGGGCCAGAACGCCACGGGCTGCAAGGAGATTGCAGCCGCCGCGCTCGTGCGCGAACTCACCTCGGCGTGAGTTGACCCGCGTTCGCTATCGCACGCCTTTCTTGGTCCCCGTGCCGGCAGCGGCCGTCTCGTGACCGTGAAATTGCTCGCTCTCGGTGCTGTCCTTCAGCGCAGTGATCGAGGAGGTGCCGGCCGTGATCGTCTGGGTGACATCGTCAAAATACCCGGCTCCGACTTCCCGCTGGTGCTTGGTCGCGGTATAGCCGCTGCTTTCGGCGGCGAACTCGGCCTGCTGCAGAGTCACGTATGCGGTCATCTGGTGTGACTTGTAGCCGCGCGCCAGCTCGAACATGGAGAAGTTCAGCGCGTGGAAGCCCGCCAGGGTGATGAACTGGAACTTGTAGCCCATCGCCCCCAGCTCGCGCTGGAATTTGGCGATGGTTGCATCGTCGAGCTTGCGCTTCCAGTTGAAGGACGGCGAGCAGTTGTAGGCCAGGAGCTTGCCCGGGTAGTGCTTGTGGATGCCTTCGGCGAAGCGGCGGGCCTCCTCCAGATCCGGCTTGCCGGTCTCGCACCACAGCGCATCGACGAAGGGTGCGTAGGCGACCCCACGCGCGATCGCCTGATCCAGGCCGGCCTTGACGCAGAAGAAGCCCTCCGCGGTCCGCCCTTTCGAGGTGTCAATGAACGAGCGATCCCGCTCATCGACGTCCGAGGTCAGTAGGTTCGCGGACTCCGCATCGGTGCGGGCGATGAGGACGGTCGGCGTATTGCAGACGTCCGCTGCGAGCCTGGCGGCAGCGAGCTTGTTAATGGCTTCCTGGGTCGGTACGAGGACTTTGCCCCCCATGTGGCCGCATTTTTTCGCCGACGAGAGCTGGTCTTCGAAATGCACGCCGGCAGCACCGGCTTCGATCATCTGTTTCATCAGCTCGAAGGCGTTGAGCACGCCGCCGAAGCCGGCCTCGGCATCGGCCACGATGGGCTTGAACCAGTCAATCGAGTCGTCCCCTTCCGCATGATGCAGCTCATCCGCGCGCTTGAGCGTCGAGTTGATCCGCCGCACCACGGCCGGGACGGAGTCGGCCGGATAGAGCGACTGGTCCGGATACATCTCGCCGGCGAGATTCGCATCACCTGCGACCTGCCAGCCCGAGAGGTAGATGGCATCGAGCCCCGCCTTGACCTGCTGCATGGCCTGGTTGCCGGTCAGGGCTCCAAGCGCATTCACGAAAGGCTTCTCATTCATGTAGCGCCAGAGCTTCTCGGCCGTCAGCCGCGCTATCGAATGCTCGATGGCCACCGTGCCGCGCAGCCGGATGACATCTTCTGCTCTGTAGGTGCGCTCCACACCACGCCAGCGGGGGCTGTCGCGCCACGTGTTGCGCAACTCATCGGCCGTGGGAAGAAGCGATCGCTGCAACGTCATCTGTGAGTCTCCCTCGAAATAATGTGGTCGGCTGTCAAGCCAGCAGATCGTATGCCGGAAGCGTCAGGAACTCATCGAACGTGTCCTGCTTGATCATCTCCGCGAACAGGCGCGAGGCGGTCGGGAACACTCCGCCGGCGAGGCGCGCCGCGCCGACCTCGTCGTGAATCCTGTCGAGCTCGTCGGTCAGCAGCGCATCGAAGCGCTCAACGCTCACGGTGCGCCCATCGCTGGTGCGCGCGCCGTGGCGGATCCACTGCCAGAGCTGCGCGCGGCAGATCTCGGCAGTTGCCGCATCTTCCATGAGATTGTAAAGCGGAACGCATCCGTTGCCTCTCAGCCAGGACTCGATGTACTGCACGCCAACCCGGATGCAGGCCCGCAGGCCCTGCTCCGTGATGTTGCCGTCCGGGACCTTGAGCAGATCCGCCGGGGTGACCCGGACTTCCGAGCGCATCACCTGGAGCTGGTTGGGCCCTACGGAGTCGAATGCCTCGCGGGCAATGGCTGCGAGGCCTGGGTGCGCGATCCAGGTGCCATCGTGACCTGCGCGGACCTCACGCAACTTATCGGCCCTGACTCGTTCCATGGCGGCTTCGTTCGCCAGCACGTCATTGCGAATCGGAATCTGGGCGGCCATGCCGCCCATGGCGTGAGCTCCGCGGCGATGGCAGATCTTGACCAGCAGATCGACATACGACTTCAGGAAGTGACGGTCCATGGTCACCGAGGCGCGATCGGGCAGCAGCAGATCGGGCCAGTTCCGGAACTTCTTGATGAAGCTGAAGATGTAATCCCAGCGTCCGCAGTTCAGGCCCACGCAATGCTCACGCAGCTCGAACAGGATCTCATCCATCTCGAAGGCGGCGAGGATCGTTTCGATGAGCACTGTTGCTTTGATGGTTCCCCGCGGGATGCCGAGCGCGTCTTGAGCTGCGAGGAAGACATCGTTCCACAGCCGTGCCTCCAGATGGCTTTCCATCTTGGGCAGATAGAAGTACGGACCGGTACCGCGGCGGGCCAAGGCTTCATGATTATTGGCGATGAAGAGCGCGAAATCGAACAGCGCTCCGGAGACCACTTCCCCGCCTATGCGCACATGCTTCTCGGGCAGATGCCAGCCGCGCGGGCGCACGATCAGGGTCGCAGTGCGCTCGGCAAGCCGATACACCTTGCCGGTCTGCGGGTCCGCGTAGCTGATGGTGCCGCGTACGGCATCCATCAGGTTGACCTGCCCGCGCACGATGTTGTCCCACGTAGGCGCGCAAGAGTCCTCGAAGTCCGCCATGAACGCCTGCACGGGCGCATTCAGAGCGTTGATGATCATCTTTCGGTCCACCGGACCGGTGATCTCGACGCGCCGATCGAGCAGGTCAGCTGGAATGGCCCCAACACGCCACTCCTCAACCTCCTCGCCAGCGGCCAGCGCCGCGGTGCCGGGCAGGAATTCCGGTACGGCGCCGCCGTCGAGCTCCGCTTGGCGGCGCTCACGAGCCTCGAGCAGCTCCAGGCGCTTCGGGTTGAAACGGCGATGCAGGCTCGCCAGGAGTTGCAGCGCCAGGGGCGTCAGCACCTCCTCGGACCGCTCGACCCAGTGACCGGCGATCTCGACGCGGGGGCCGGCCTGCTCACGTGAATAAGTCATGTGCTGCGGTTGCGCGTTCATCCTGCGAGCATAACTCGCTCGTAGCGGAATTTGACGACGGAAACTTCACACTGTTAATTTCACAAGGCCGGCGGACGACTGCAACGCTACCGCCTGCGTCAGGAGGTCATGATGTCTACGCTGCTTCGCAAGGGACACTTCCTGGGTCCCAAGCTGCGCGCCATCCGCAAGCGTAACGGTTTGACGCTCGAAGAGTTGTCGGCACGCTGCATCCAGCGCGATGTGACCCTGGCGCCTTCGGTTTCATACCTGAGCATGATCGAGAGTGGCAAGCGCGCCCCCTCGCAGGAGCTGCTCGGTCTCCTGGCCGCAGTCTTCCAGCGCAGTCCCAGTTGGTTTCTCGATGAGAACGCGGATGTCGAAAGCACTGGCGTCGCAGCGCCCGCCGGTGGCGCGGCACAGGTTCCGCTGGAGCCCGCTTTCCTGTTCTCGAAAAACGTCCTTCAGGCAGCGATCCCGGAGCTGCTGGTCCAGACGGGCACTACCGGTCGCCAGTTCGCCCATCTTCTGATCCGCTCGCACCAGGAGATCTCGCGGAACGACTTTCCGGATCTGGAGCGCGCCGCAGACAGCATCGGCGAGCGCCGCTTCCCACTCTCGGTGGACGATCTGATGCGGCTGTGCAAGCGCCATGGGCTGGAGATCCGTTGGTTCGAGCGCAAACCGGTGCTCGTGCGCGACAAGGATCGAGACGTGCGCAGCATGGTGCGCTCGTTCTTCGAGGCGCCGAAGGTCGTGTATGCGAACCGGGCTCTGCAGTCGGACCCTGCGCGGCTGAAGTTCGACCTCGCGGCCCATCTGGCGCACAAAGTCCTGCATGGCGGTGACGGTCTGAAGTCCGCCCACGCCACCGGGGGGGAGATGGGCGGCAGCCCGGAGAGCGGCTCGAGCGCGGCCGGCATGAATGCGCAGGACGTGCTGCATGCCTGGCGCGACTTCGAGTGCAGCTTCTTCGCGGGTGCCCTCCTCGCTCCGCGCGCACCCTTCCGCCGCTTCCTGATGCGCGAGCGATATCGGGTCGAGGCTGGGGTCAAACTCGAGCTGACACCCGCGGTCATCATGCGGCGCATGACCAAGGTCTCGCCGTACCCCTACTGGCACTTCTTCGATGCGTATCCCCCCGGCTATCTGCGGGCCGTGTACCGCGGCAACGGCATTCCGCTGCCGTGGGGAAATCTTGCGCAGGTGAGTGACCCGTGTCCAAACTGGGCGGTGTTCCGGATGATCGACGACGGCCACCGCGGCGAATCCGGCTCGCAGATCTCCGTGCTGCGGGATGGGGAGCGCTCGCTGCTGTACTGCTGCCACTCGCTGCGGGCCCGCGACATGGCCGGCAATCCGCACGTGCTATCGGTCGGCGTGGATCTCGCGCCCGCTCTGAACTCGAACGGGACGGGCACCGAGGAGCTGATCGACTCGATCTTCCGGGAATGCCTGCACCGGCGCGGCGAAGCCCGTATCCCTCGAGCCGCCGTGCAGATGCTGGAAGCGGTGGCCAACGTGCTCAACATCGCCTGGGTCGCGGATGCGCTCACTCAGCCGGCGCGTATCATCTGCCCACGCAGCACCCGCTGCCCGCGTCCCGAGCGCTGCGAAGGCGCCCCGCCTTCGCGCGCACGCGAAATTGCCGACGTGCGGGAAGAGATCCTCGGAAGACCGGAATGACTCCCGGGTGAATTCCGCGGCGGCCGCGCTTTTTCTGGCAACTCTCGGATCAGTGTGCGCCGCTTGCGGCCGCGGCTGCCCCGGCCGACCCGAGCACGGGCCGCGCAAACCAGATCACGACCACGAGTGCGAGAAACAGCACCCCTGAGGCGTAGAAGATATCGTTGGCGGACAGCATGAAGGCCTGCTGATCCACGAGCCGGTTCAGCAGGTCATAGCTCTGCTGCGAACCCAAACCGCCGGACTGAAGGTTGGCCAGCGCCTGCGTCGATGCCGTGCTACCGGTGGTCAGGTGCTCGACAAGCTGCGCGTGGTGCAGGGTTGCACGGCGGTCCCACAGCGTGGTCGTGATCGAGGTCCCGAAGGAGCCGGCGAGAATGCGGGCGAAATTGAACAGCCCCGAGGCCGAGGGGATCCGCTCGGGCTCCAGTCCCGAGAGGCTGATGGAAATCAGCGGGATGAAGAAGCACGCCATGGCCACGCCCTGAATCAGGGTCGGCACGAGCAGCGTGCCGATGTCCGCATCGGTGTTGAAATGGTCGCGCATGAACAGCACGAGGGCGAAGACACCGAATGCCCCGGTCACCAGCACTCTGGGGTCGATCCGGTTCACGTAGCGGCCGATCACGGGCGTCAGGAAGATCGCGAGCAGCCCAACAGGGGCGAGCACCAGGCCAGCCAGGGTGGCGGTGTAACCCATGTATTGCTGCAACCACAGCGGCAGCAGCACCACGTTGCCGAAGTACAGTCCATAAGCGAGCAACATCGCGATCGTGCTCACGAGGAAGTTACGTCGCGTGAGCAGACTCAAGTCCACCACCGGATGCTTCTCGGTCAGCTCCCATACCAGGAAGAACGCGAACCCGATGACCGAGATCACCGCCAGCGTGATGATCTGTCCGGAGTTGAACCAGTCGAGGTCCTTGCCCTTGTCGAGCAGGACCTGCAGGCATCCGACCCACAATACGAGCAGCGCCAGGCCGATCTTGTCGATCGGGATGCGAGCGGTCGGGCTTTCGCGCTTCTGGTAGATGAACCAGGTGGTGAGGCCCGCGACGATACCCACCGGCACGTTGATGTAGAAGATCCAGGGCCACGCGATGTTATCGGTGATCCAGCCCCCGAGCACCGGCCCCACGACCGGTGCGACCAGAGTCGTGATGCCCCATAGCGCGAGGGCAGCCCCGGCTCGAGCTTTCGGATAGCTCGACAGCAGCAGGGCCTGGGACAGCGGCATCATGGGGCCTGCCACCGCACCCTGCAGCACGCGAAAGAGGATCAGCATGCCGAGGGTGGGCGCGAGCGCGCACAGAAAGGACGCCAGGGTGAACAGGCCGACTGACCACAGGAAGAGCCTGACCTGGCCGAACCTTCGGGTGAGCCAGCCGGTGAGCGGCAGCGAGATGGCATTCGCGACGCCGAAGGATGTGATGACCCACGTGCCCTGATCGGGCGAGACGCCAAGGTCGCCCGCAATCGCGGGAATCGACACGTTCGCGATCGACGTATCGAGCACGTTCATGAAGGTCGCGAGCGAGAGTGCGATGGCGCCGATCGCAAGCGTTGCACCGGTCAGAGGCTGCAGCTCCTGTGGACGCCCTGCTGCCTGCGCAGTCGGGTTGCTCGTCTCAGCCATGTCAGCTTCCTCGATGTGCCTGGCGGGCCTGCCTCAATGCCCACGCTGCCGGCGTACCTGCGCCAGCAAATCCGGGTCCGTCGCCTCGCCCGAGCGTGCACCGGCCGCATCGCCAACGCGAGACTTCGTGGTGGCTACCTTGTCGCTCGGCTTCGCAAGGGCCGCAGACTCATTCTCCGCGATGATCGCCCGCACACGCGAGTCCGCCATCGCATCCGGCGACTGGAACACGTCCGTCGAATAAGCCGGCGCGGTGTGCGCCAGCTCCGGCAGGCGGGCTCCGTTGTCCTGCCGTACTGAGACCTCAGCCTTCATCGACAGCCCGATCTGCAGCGGGTGCGCCGCCATCTCACGGGGATCGAGAGCAATTCGCACCGGCACGCGCTGCACGATCTTGATCCAGTTGCCGGTGGCATTCTGTGCGGGCAACAGGGCGAACGCCGAGCCGGTCCCGGCTCCGAAGCCCTCCACCTTGCCGTGATACACGGTGCTGCGGCCGTACAGGTCGGCGGTCAGCTCGACCGGCTGCCCAACGCGCATCTTCGCAAGCTGCGGCTCTTTGAAATTCGCATCCACCCATACCTGATCGAGCGGCACGACGGACATCAGAGGCGCCCCCGGATTGACGCGCTGTCCGAGCTGCACATTGCGGCGGGCGACGAAGCCCGACACCGGTGCCGGCAGCACCGTCCGGCTGTACTCAAGATAGGCACTGCGTACCGCGGCCGCGGCGTTGCGTACGTCCGGATGATCCTCCACGGTGGTCCCATCCACGCGTGCCTGATTTCCGGCCAGCTGCTGCTGGGCGGCCAGTAACCCGGCCTGTGCGCTGGCATAGGCATCGCGCGCATGCGTCAGCTCTTCGGCCGAAATCGCCCCCGAGTTGCCGAGACGCTCACGCCGCTCGAGATCCTTGCGCGCCATATCGAGATCGCTCTGGCGCAGTTGCACTGCCGCTCGCAGCTGGGCAGAGGTAGCAAACAGGTTGCGCACCTCACGCACGGTGCGCGCGAGCTGGGCTTCGGCCTGATCGAGCGCCACTTTGGCATCGGCCTGGTCAAGCCGCACGAGCGGCTGTCCACTCTTCACGAACTGAGTATCGTCCGCGCCGATCGCGACGACGGTGCCCGAGATCTGCGGGGTAATTTGCACGACGTTGCCATTGACATACGCATCGTCTGTCGTCTGCCGATAACGCAGCACCGTTGCCCAATACGCGCCGTACCCTGCGCCGATGAGCAGGAAAGCACCGCTCAGGATCGACAGCCAAAGCAGGCGACGATTGCGGGCAGGCGCTGTGGCGGTGCTCGCGGGCGCCGTTGCCGCAGGGCTCACGGGGGCCGCTGCGGGAGAGGAGTTCGAGACCTTCTGGGTATCGTTCTGAGCGTTCATACTACTGCTCCAGCTTCTGAAAGCCCCCGCCCAGGGCGCGGGCCAGATTGATGGATAGATCGAGCGAGCGGGCGCGCAAGTCCGCATCGAGACTGCGCTGCGCCAGGAGCTGCGTCTCCGTCGTCAACACTTGCAGGTAATTGCCGACCCCTTCCCGGTAGCGCATCGTCGCCAGGTCGTAGGCGTCCTGCGCCGTCGAGAGGCCTTCGCGCTGCTCGTGCCGCTGCTGATCGATGCTCTTGAATGAGGCCAGTTGATCCACGACCTCGCGCATTGCATCGGCGAGCGCCTGGTTGTACTGCTCCACGGCGATGTCATATTCGGAATCGCGCACTGCGAGATTGCCGCGCCGCCTGCCCGCATCGAATATCGGCAGGCTGATCGCCGGGCCCGCGCCGACCTCGCGATTGGCGGCGCTCACCAGTGCGGTGGGACCCAGGTTCTGAAAGCCGACGAAGGCGCTGAGATTGACGTCGGGATAGAACTGCGCGCGGGCATTGTCGATCCCGTGGCGGGCGGCCTCGATGCGCAGCCGATCCGCGAGGATGTCCGGGCGGCGACCGAGCAGCTCGGAAGGAATGCGGCTTGGCAGCGAGACCGTGGTCAGCGCATTCGCCGCCGGCCTCGTGATGGCCAGCCCGCGATCGGGACCCTTGCCGAGGAGCGCCGCAAGCTGATCGCGGGTCAACTCGATGCTCTCCTCGAGCTGGGCGATCTGCTCCCGCGCCGCCGGCAACGCCGACTCGGCCTGACGCAGCTCGAGCTTGGAGTCGACTCCAGCCTCATTGCGGTCCTGTGTCAGCTTGTAGATCTGCTCACGCTGCTTGAGGGTCGCCTGCGCGACATCGAGCTGCAGATAAGCGCGCTCGAGCTGCACATAGGCATGCGCGATGTTTGAAGCGAGGATCAGCCGTGCTGCCTGCGCATCAAGCTGTGTGGCGCGCGCGTTGCCGAGGGCCTGCTCGTACGCTGACCGGTTCTTTCCCCACAGGTCGAGCTCCCAGGAAAGCGACGCCTGGAGCTCGCTCATCGTGTCCCAGTTGCCGGCGAACGGCGGCGGATAGATCGAGTGCTGGGCGAAGCGCTCGCGTGTCGCGTCGGCCTGTGCATTGATCTGCGGGAAGCGTGCAGCGCCTGCGATGCCGGCCTGGCCGAGTGCAGCGCGGGTTCGCGCTTCCGCCACACGCAGCGAGGGGCTGCCTGCCAGGCCTTCGGTGATCAACTCGTTCAGCTGCGGATCGCCGAACTGCCTCCACCAGCCCTCCTGCGGCCACGCCGTGTCAGCGACGTTGGTGCCGGCGAGGACCTGTGAAGCGGTCAGGTTGTCAGCTTTCTGCTCAGTCGAATGCGGCGCGAGCCCGTGAGTGCTCGCACAGGCCGCCAGGAGAGTTGTCGCGATCGCCGCCGCCGCAAGTCCAGCGCGACGGATCAGTAACAAATGGCTGGCCGGATGGCGCTTCGCGTAGCGGCGATAGAAGTAGAGGCTCAGAGCGAGCACCGAGCCGCCGGGCACCAGAAGCTCAACCGCCGCGTAGGAGCCCAGCTCGCGTAATCCCGCGATGCCCCGAGTCATCCACTGCATCACTTTCGCATTCACGGCGGAGTCTCCTCTTTGCACCGGAACCGCTTCGAGAGCTGCTCCGGCTCCGCGCCCGCGCGCGGTCTCATCCACTTCTTACTGCCGCGGCTAACACTGCCTGGGCAAACATATAGTCAAAAAAACTCACTCGCTGGCGGGTGCGTTCTCCAGCATCCGCAGCAGAAAGGACTCGAGCTGACGCGCCTCGGCCTTGCTGAATCCCCGCAGGAAACGGTTGAGTACTCGCAGGGAAATCTCTCGCATGCGCGGAAAGGCCGCCCTGCCCGCATCGGTCAGCTCGAGATAGACCAGCCGTCGGTCCTGCGGGCAACGCGTCCTTTG
>Ga0070741_10008546_pt1 | contig 20461 bp, 21 predicted proteins | sample Coa_R1_4_FD_66440 | JGI IMG/M metagenome (GOLD analysis project Ga0070741, IMG submission 66440) | Surface soil microbial communities from Centralia Pennsylvania, which are recovering from an underground coalmine fire - Coalmine... | ecosystem: Environmental > Terrestrial > Soil > Unclassified ...
GCCCTCGCCCAAAGTTTCGTTATACAGGCTAACGTTGCCGCCGGTAATCGGCGTACCCAGCGCCTGGCAAGCTTCGCTCATGCCATCGATGGCCTGCGAGAGTTGCCACATGATCTCCGGCTTTTCCGGATTGCCGAAGTTTAAGCAGTTCGTGGCTGCTACCGGGGTTGCGCCTGTACAGGCCACGTTGCGGGCGGCCTCGGCCACGGCGTGCATGGCTCCCAATTTAGGATCGAGCCAGCACCAGCGCCCGTTGCAATCGAGCGACATGGCCAGCGCGCGCTTCGTGCCCTTGATCCGCATCAGGCCGCCGTCGCCGCCGGGACCATCCACCGTGTTGGTTTGCACCATGGTGTCGTATTGCTCATGAATCCAGCGCTTGGAGCAGATGTTGGGCGAGCCCAGTAAAGTTTTCAAAGCCGAAGTAAGGTCGCTGCCGGCTGCGAGCTTGATGTTGGCCGGCGCCGAGCGCGGCACGTCTGCCTGCCACTCCTTCATAGGCCGCTGATAAACCGGGGCATCGTCGGTCAGCGCCTGGTTGGGAATCTCAGCCATGACCTCGCCATGGTGCAGCACTCGCATCTTGTTCTCGTTGATTACGCGGCCAATGGCCACCGCATCGAGCCCCCACTTGGTAAAAATCCTGAAGACCTCTTCTTCACGCCCTTGCTCGGCTACCAGCAGCATGCGCTCCTGCGATTCGCTCAGCATGATCTCGTAGGCGGTCATACCGGTTTCGCGCTGGGGCACGCGGTCGAGCTCGATTTCAAGGCCCACGCCCCCGCGTCCGCCCATCTCGCAGGTGGAGCAGGTGAGGCCCGCGGCGCCCATATCCTGAATGCCAATGACGGCGCCAGATTCCATTGCCTCCAGGCAAGCCTCCAACAGCAGCTTTTCCAGAAAAGGATCGCCGACTTGCACATTTGGGCGCTTCTGCTCCGAGCCTTCGCTGAACTCCTCGCTGGCCATGGTGGCCCCATGGATGCCATCGCGCCCGGTCTTGGCGCCCACGTAAATTACCGGATTGCCCTCGCCCGCCGCGCGCGCGTAAAAAATCTTCTCCCGCCGCGCCAAGCCAAGGGCAAAGGCATTCACCAGCGGATTGCCCGAGTAACACTCCTCAAAGCGCGTCTCCCCGCCCAGATTGGGCACCCCAAAGCAATTTCCATAAGAAGCAATGCCGCTGACCACGCCTTCGAGAATCGAGTGGTTTTTGTGAATGGTCGCATCCGCATCGCTATTTGACTCTGTCTTTGGGCCGACTGCTGAGCGCTGACCGCTGAGTGCTTTTTTTACCGGCCCAAAACGCAGCGAATCCATGACGGCCAGCGGACGCGCGCCCATGGTAAAAATGTCGCGCAGAATCCCGCCGACGCCGGTGGCGGCGCCCTGGAAAGGCTCGATGAACGAAGGATGATTGTGCGACTCGATCTTGAAAGCGCACACCCAGCCATCGCCAATGTCGATAATCCCGGCGTTTTCTCCCGGCCCCTGCACCACCAGCCGGCTGCGCGTCGGCAGGCGCTTGAGATGCACCCGCGAGGACTTGTAGGAGCAATGCTCGCTCCACATCACGCTGAAGATGCCCAGCTCGGTGATGGTGGGCGTGCGCCCCAGGTGCTTGAGGATCTTCTGGTACTCCTCATCCGTAATGCCATGCTCGCGGATGACTTCTGGAGTGATTTCGGGTGCTTTTGCCATGAGGGTAGACATAGCGGGAACTAATATTTTCGCACGTCCTGGGAGCAAAGCACAGCTAACCTTTCAAACCAGCACTGCATCGTATTCTCAAATAACGCAAGACCGCCCTGATAGGCTATTTATCGTCAGGTCACCCAAGAGCCGTGAAACTGCGGCTGCTTGGGGTTTTTATTTATACCCCTCAAGTTAGCCGCTTAGCTACAGCTCTCAATTTTTAGCATTCAATTTTGAATTGGAAGCCAGCACTGCCTTAAGCTGGTAAGCGACACTTTGCTGGGGATTTTCTCCCACGATCCTTTGCGTAATGATCCCTTCTTCATTGATCACAATATAGGTTGGAAAAGAATTCACGCCGAAACTCCTGCGGATATCACCATCGCGGTCCCAGAACTGGTGCCAATCCATCTTTTGCTTGGCAACAGAAGTCGCGCCACTTGGTTTCATCTTCATCCGCGCTGATGCTGATCAAGGTAAGTTGGTCGCGAGAATATTTCTTTTCCAGATCCTTCAAGTCGGGAACTGACGCCCGGCAAGGCGGACACCAGGTCGCCCAAAAATCAAGCACCACAATCTTGCCCGCCAATTGCTCTGAAGAGATGTTTTCTCCCTGCAGCGTGGTGAAATGAAATTCGGGAGCGTAGTTCTGGCGGGCCCGCCGCGGATTGGCGATCATTTTTTTGGCCGTCTCGGCGAACGGACCTTCCGGCGCCTGAGCCAGATAGTTGTTGAGTTCCTGAACCCCCTCCTCGTCGTGAGACTCTTTCAACAAAATAATGCCCAGATTCAAACGATAGAGCGGAGTCTGTGGATCCAGTTGAATCGCGGTGCGGAATTGCTGTTCGGCGGCTTGCATTTTCCTGGCGTCAGAAGCTGAAAGGCCCACGAGCGCCTCGCCTTGCAAGGCATGCGCTTGCGCTCGAATTGCGTCGTTCGAGGCAGCTTCCAAAGCCTTTTGCGCGCTTTCCAGCATGTGCTGACGGTCGCCTACCTTGGAGTACAACAACGCCGCCTGCAGAAAGCAGACATCACAATGGTTATTTTTTACTCTGTTTGCTTCCTTGAGTTCCTTGAAGGCATCTCCATATTTGTTCGAAGCTGCAGCCTCCCGGGCGCGGCGAAGATGGTTCTGCAACTCGACATCACCGGCGTCACTTTGCGCCCAAGCGCCATAAGCCAACCCCATCAAAAGAAATGCCAAAAGCGGCTTCACGACTGGTCTCCATTATTGCAGGAGCCATTCTACAATGATTTTTTACGACCCCAGAAAGATTGAGATTCCAAAACCTTGAAACGCTGGTCGAGCAGGTTTATGGTCATCTCAAGACCGCGGGGCTGGTCTTATTGTTCGCGGTCGGCCCTAATGCGCTTGAGTTTGCCTTCTCTACCGGCGGGGTTGGACTTTCAGGAGTCGGCTATGGTCTATTCGGTCTGCTCTGGGTGCTCTGCAAACGTGACGAGCGCTTTCGTGATGCTATTGATCAAGGCACGATTCAGCTCTTCGTTGTGTGGTTCTTCATCTGTATTGCAACCACGGTGACCAATATTATGCCGGTAGGCAATATTGCGCACGGCGTTGGCTGCGCTCTCGGCATTCTCACAGGCTGCGCCATAACTTTGCCGGAACACCGTACTCGCATCGCCGTCAGCATCACGGCGGTTCTTGCATTCGGTCTCTGGGCAGCTACTCTCGGACGCCCTCTGGTCAACATGTCGGGAACGGCGGGTTACAAAGAAGGCAAGTGGGGCTACGATGCCCTGATGGCAAATCATAATCAGGAGGCCGTACGCTGGCTGCGCGATGCCGCCAGGTATCAACCGAAAGAAAATGCGTATTGGTACAATCTCGGCATCGCATATGAACGCCTCGGCAACCAACCTGCCGCCACGGCCGCTTTTGCTAGAGCAGCCAATCAGAATGACGCTCATGGAGTATTATCTCGGCGAGATGTATGAGAATGGCTACGGAAGTCTGCCCAAAGACGGTACGCAAGCCGCTTCCTGGTACCGGAAGGCCGCCGAGTATGGGGACCCGCAAATGCAGAACAATGTAGCATGGAGTTTTGCCACCAGCTCCGATCCGGCAATTCGCAATCCGGCTGCAGCGTTGGAATATGCCCGCAAAGCTGTTAACGCGGAGAAAGATCACCCCGACCCCAATCATCTCGACACGCTCGCCGAAGCCTGCTACGTGAATCAGCAGTACGACGAGGCCGTCAAAACCGAACAACAGGCACTTTCGTTGGCGTCACCCGAATTGGTGTCCCCGGAAAATAAAAGTGAGTTTGAGAAAAGACTCGAGAAGTATCAGCTCGCCTTACAGACAAACAAGCACCCGCTGGCGGCGAAGTAATTGCTCATTGGACGTAGCGTCGCCAAAAGCTTGAAATCACACTTTCCAATAAACCATGCTTCGCAGTTGCCAGTTAGTATGTTACTGCGAAATACTATTAGTTTACCTTCGTCCAAGTCCGTAACTGGCAACTGACTATGTCCTGGTTTAAACGAGAAAACACGGAGCTGGAAGCGTCCAGCGAAAAGCGGGTTCGCACGGAAGGCCTATGGGTCAAGTGCGAAGGCTGCCGCCAGGTGATCTGGAAGAAGGACCTTGACCAGAACTGGAACGTGTGTCCCAAGTGCAACCGCCACTTCCGCATTGATGCGCGCACGCGCCTGGCGTTGCTGCTCGATGACGGCGAGAAAGATGACAGCTTCAGCGTGGAAGACGAAAACCTGGCCTCTACCGATCCGCTGAAGTTTGTGGATGTGCGGGCTTACTCCGACCGGCTCCGGCAGACGCAGTCTTCCATCGGCTTGAAAGATGCCGTGGTTAACGCCGAAGGCAAGATGAACGGACGCTCCGTGATCGTGAGCGCCATGGAATATTCCTTCATCGGCGGCAGCATGGGTGCAGTCGTAGGCGAGGCCATTACCCGGGCGATCGAGCGCGCCACGGAGGAACGTACGCCGCTGATCATCGTTTCCGCTTCGGGCGGAGCGCGCATGATGGAAGGCGTTGTCAGCCTCATGCAGATGGCCAAGATCTCAGCCGCGCTGGCCCGCCTGGACGAGGCGCGGGTGCCTTATATTTCTGTCCTTACCGATCCTACGACGGGAGGGGTGACCGCCTCCTATGCCATGCTGGGCGACCTGAACATTGCTGAACCCGGCGCGCTTATCGGCTTTGCCGGCCCGCGAGTCATTGAGCAGACCATTCGCCAGAAGCTGCCGGAAAGCTTCCAGCGCAGCGAGTTTTTGCTGGAACATGGAATGCTTGACGCCGTGGTGCACCGCAAAGAAATGAAGAGCTATATATCGAGGGCGCTGGATTTTATGAGTGTGAGCAGTTAGCACTTAGCAATTAGCATTTAGCCATAAAAGAATAAATTCTGGTGTGGGAAATTCGAGCGCGCGCCCGATGTCGTGTCCTAATATTCAAATATCTTCGTCTCAACTTTTTAAGGGCCAAATGCTAATTGCTAACTGCTAAATGCTTTCTTACGATAACGCCATTTCCGAATTGCTAAAGCTTGGCCACGAGCTTGCGCAGACACCTTCGCATAAGTTTGATCTGGCTAATATGCGTGTGTTGTTAGAGGCGCTGGGCCATCCTGAACGGCGCTTTGCCAGTGTGCTGATCGCAGGAACCAACGGTAAAGGTTCTACAGCCGCATTGCTGAGCTCTATTTTGCAAACAGCGAACTTCCATACGGGTCTCTACACCTCCCCGCATCTTACGCGTGTCAATGAACGCATCCGGGTTGATGGCGAGCTGATCAGCGATGCCGAGTTTGCCGAGACGCACTCGCGGGTGGAGCAGGCCACGCAGAAGCTGCTGGCGCAAGGCGCGTTGCCCTGGCATCCGAGTTTCTTTGAGATGCTGACGGCCATGGCTTTTGAATATTTCGCCAGCACGGGGATACAAATCGCGGTGCTCGAAGTCGGCATGGGCGGCCGCCTGGACGCAACCAACGTTGTTGATCATTGCATTTCGGTCATCGCCGATATTTCTCTCGATCACCAGAATTTTCTGGGCAATAGCCTGCGTGAGATTGCAGCCGAGAAAGCAGGGATCATTCGTCCGCGCGGGGTGGTGGTCACGCTTCCGCAGCATCCGGAGGCCAATGATGTTATTGGCAACACGATCCTGGAACGCGATGCGCGTGGGGTGACCGCTGTGCCCTATGTTCCTCCGGTGTCGCCGGGCTCCCCGGTGGTCTGGGCTGAAGACGGGTCGTATCCGCTCACGGTTTTAGGAGAGCAAATCTGCGTTGAACTGCCATTGCCAGGGCGGCACCAGCTGCGCAACGCTGCATTGGCGATTGCCACCACTATAGAACTGAAACAATTTGGATTCGCGATTACGCCTAAACAGATAGAATCCGGCATTCGCCAGGCGAAGTGGCCTGGGCGCTTCCAGATTTTCCCTGCCAGGGGCGGCGCGCCTGAAGTTGTGCTTGACGTGGCCCATAATCCGGCGGGAGCCTGGGCATTGCGCGCCGCGCTTTCGCAGCACTATGAAGGGCGGCCACTCTTAATGATTTTCGGGGCCATGCGCGACAAAGCCATTGCGGAAATGGCTGAGGTCCTGTTCCCCCTGGCAGATAAAGTGATTCTGACCCATGCCGAAACCCCGCGTGCGGCCACTCCGGAACAGATCGAGCAGGCCGCCTCTCATAGCAACGCGGAGACCATTCTTGCGCCTGACGTTGAAAGCGCCTGGCAGCGCGCCCGCGCTCTTGCCGGCAACGACACAGTGGTAGTAATCACGGGTTCGATTTACATTGTAGGAGAGGCCTTGCGTATTCTTCAGGGCCGGTACTAATTTTCTCGAAGCTTCCCAAACCGTGGCAGAACAGGAATCCAAACTCAAGTGGGCGATCACCGGCCTGCTGTCGTATCTGATCATTGATCCGCTGATCTTCGTCTATACGGGGATTTTGGGAAGCCTCTCGCTGTTATCTTCCTTGTTCGACCGCAAGGGCCGCCTGCAGCATGGCTTTGCCAGGCTGTGGTCCTGGCTGATCCTGAAGACGTGCCTGACGCACGTGACGGTGACCGGGTTGGATCGTGTTGATACCAGCAAACCGCATCTGTATGCCGCCAACCACATTTCGGGGCTGGATATTCCCGTGCTCTATACCCAGCTTCCATTCCAGTTTCGCATCATCGCCAAAGAAGAGCTGTTTCACTATCCATTTTTGGGATGGCACCTGCGGCGTTCACGGCAGATTCCTGTGGATGCCACCAGCGCAGCCTCTTCAATGCGCAGCCTGAACCGCGCCGCTGAGACCCTGCGCGCCGGCATGCCTATGGTGGTTTTTCCCGAAGGTGGACGCTCTGCCAGCGGCCAAATACGGCCTTTCCTCTCCGGCGCTTTTTATGTCGCGATCAAGACGCAGGTGGAGGTGGTGCCTATTGCCATTGTCGGCACCTTTGAGATGCTGCCCATTAATTCCTTCCATATGCGACCGCGTCCGCTCAAGATGCTGGTGGGCGATCCCATTCCTACCCAAGGTTATACCGTGCGCGACATGGAAAAACTTGCCGCCATCGCGCAAAAGGCAGTGGAAGATTTGTATTACGCGCACGCCGAGGTCATGGATCACCGCCAGACTCTCGCCGCTGCACAGCCGGCCAGTGTAAAGGAAGATGGATAGCCGTGAGACCCAAGATCGCCATTCCCGACCTTCACTCGCGACATCCGGAGTATGCCCAGCGCGCCTTGCCACAGTATATTGCCGCCATCGAGAAAGCCGGGGGCGAAGCCGTGGTAATCCGCCTGGAGCAAAGCTCGACGGAAATCGCTAAACAACTTGCATTTTGTCATGGCGCTCTTTTGCCTGGAAGCCGGGCAGATGTCGATCCGCAAAAATACGATGCGCCCAGGCATCCAAAAACAGAGGAGGCTGATGTTTTGCGCGATGCAGCCGATGAACTGCTGCTGCAAGACGCGCACAACTTGCGTAAGCCGATTCTTGGCATCTGCTACGGCTTGCAATCGCTGAATGTCTGGCGCACAGGCACCCTGGTGCAGGATATTCCCTCGCAAGTCAAAACCACGGTGAACCATGCCGCCGGGCGTAGCGTGATCCACGCTCACCGCGTGCGCATTGACCCTTTCTCGAGTCTCGCGCGAATGCTGCATCACGATCCGGAAATCGGGACTCATCTCCAGGAAGCAGCGCACGAGTTGAATTCCTTCGATCTGGAAGTCAATTCCAGCCACCACCAATCGGCAGACGTGGTTGGCGACGGCCTGCGCGTGAGCGCCCGCTGCCCGGACGATAACGTGGTCGAGGCGCTGGAGGGAACCGCGCCTGGGCACTTTGTAGTAGCGGTGCAGTGGCATCCGGAGCGGAGTTACGATGACGAGCCCTTGTCGCGGGCGCTATTTCGGGCATTTGTTAAGGCCGCAGCCGAGTATAAGTAGTTGGCAGCCGCCAGTTGCTGGTTGCCAGTTTAAGATGTGACAGACTCCTTGAGGTCAAAAATGGGCAGGTCATATCGTGATTTGGTGGCAGAGGCGCAAAAGTTGGGACAGCACCGCACTAAGAAAGAAACCGTCACCGCCGCGCTTGACGAGTACATTAAGCGCCGCAAACAACAGGCAATTCTGTCAGTTTTTCATTCGATCGAATATGACAAGAACTATGACTACAAACGCGAGCGCAGAGCCAAACGGGGATGAACGTTCTACTGGCAACCGGCAACTGGTAGCTGGCAACTCGGGAAGAGTATGTCCATTCAATTAAGCGTAAACAACCAAGTCGCCCTCATCACCGGCGGATCGCGCGGCATAGGCGCTGCGGCAGTCAGAATGTTCGTGGCCGCCGGAGCCAAGGTCCTCTTCAACTATCAGCTGGCGCGGAAAGCGGCGGAGCAGTTGGTGCGCGAGTGTGGCGAGACGAACTGTGCCACGATGCAAATGGATCTCCACAGTGCGGCGAGCGGTGGCAAGCTGGTGGAGGCCGCAGTCGCGCGTTTTGGATCCCTTGATACCGTGGTCGCCAATCATGGAGTCTGGCCTGCGGGTGACGCTCCGATTGATGAGATGTCTGAAGAACAATGGCGCAGCACCATGGCTGTTAACCTTGATGCCGTTTTCGGGCTGGTGAAGTATGCGGTAGCACAAATGAAAGTTCAGGCGAAGAAGCAGCGGCCGGGCGGGAGCATTGTACTGGTGAGTTCCACCGCCGGGCAGCGGGGCGAAGCATTTCACTGCGATTATGCCGCCAGCAAGGGCGCGCTCATCAGCATGGTGAAAGGGCTTTCCACGGAGCTGGCGTCTGAGCAGATTCGCGTCAACTGTGTTGCCCCCGGATGGGTAGCGACGGAAATGTCTGCGCCGGCCTTGAACGATCCTAAAGCCAGAGAGAAAATCTTTAAGAGCATTCCACTGGGGAGGGTGGCTACGCCGGAAGAAATTGCGGCGCCTATCTTGTTCCTGTGCAGCGAACATGCCGGCTTCATTACGGGCGAAGTCTTCAACGTGAACGGCGGGGCTGTGCTGGTAGGATGAATGTTGAACGCAGGCAGCTACCCTGCCGGATTTTGCTTCTAAGTAAACAGGCCCACATGAAAATCAGCGTGCTGATTCTGCTGCTATCTCTCACTGCTGCGGCGCAGAGCCCTGCCCCCGGGACGGCAACGCCAGCAACTAAAAATTCGTCTGTGTCAAAGGACTCCCTGGCCGCGGCCAATGATCAAAAGGCGCGGGAGCTGATCAATAAGGCGATTCAGGCCCTGGGAGGCCAAGCTTATTTGACCTTCCAGGATATGCAACAGCAAGGGCGTGTCTATAGTTTCTATCGCGGCGAGTCCAACAGCGTGGGCACACTGTTTTGGCGCTTCTGGAAGTGGCCCGACAAGGACCGGGTGGAGCTGACCAAGCAACGCGACGTCATTTACATCGAGAATGGCGACAAGGGCTACGAAACCACTTTCAAAGGCACGCGACCGCAAGAAGACAAAGATATGGTCGAATACTTGCGCCAGCGCGAGTATTCGTTGGACTATGTTTTGCGGCGCTGGCTCAACGAATCGGATGTCGCCCTGTTTTATGAAGGACAGACCGTTGCCGATAATCATGAGGTAGAACGGGTCACCATCATGAACAAGCAGAACCAAGCGGTTACGCTTGACCTGGACATGCAAACGCATCTTCCCATCAAAAAAACTTTCATCTGGCGCGAGCCGGATACGCGCTACCGCAATGAAGAAACTGAGATCTACGGAAATTACCACGTGGTGCAGGGAATCAACACGCCCTACGACATCGTCCGCATGCACAATGGCGAGATGACGCGGCAGCGGTTTCTCACCGATGCCAGGTATAACACTGGAATTGCCGATTCGCTGTTCGATGCCAAAGTCACCTACGATCCTGACGCCAAAAAGCATCCGGGTAACTGATCAGTAAACAATATTTGCGTCGTATGTGCATATAAGACACGTAGTGTGCTGTTTTTGCCACATCTTGTTTTCCACAGAAGCGTGTAATCTACTTATTTGCAAACACATAGTCGACCGAGACTTTCTAAATAAAAACGGGTTAGGTTGAGCAACACCCCCGTGAGTATCTGACTTCTGAGTACGACAGACTGCTTTACGAACAGACAATTCGTAGTTCAGTAGAGTGCAAAGGCACAGGATTGCACAGCGGCGCGCCAGTTTCGCTGCGCATCTTGCCGGCAACTGCAGGGAGCGGGATTGTTTTCCGCCGCGCCGATCTGGATGACTACCAGGTTGAAGCCATCTGCCGCAATGTGGCCAAAGTAAGTTATGCCACCAGCCTGATGAAAAAAGGCGTCCTGATTTCCACCACCGAGCACCTGCTTTCCGCCTTTATGGGCGCGGGCGTTGATAACGCCATCGTTGAGCTTAACAATCTCGAACTGCCGATTCTGGATGGCAGCGCGCAACCGTTTATCCGCATGATTCAGAACGCGGGCATCCGCCAGCAACGGCGGCGCCGCACCTATCTGCGAATCTGCAAGGAAGTAGAGGTGCGCGATGGAGAAAAGTTCATTGCTGTTTATCCGGCGGATGGATATTCAGTTTCTTACACGATCGATTTCCCCGAGCCCATTGGCCAGGAGACTTTTGAAGTGGAACTCTCCGGCAGCTCATATTTGCGCGAGATCGCTCCAGCGCGCACCTTTGGTTTTCTTCAGGATGAAATTGCCCTGCGCAACATGGGCCTGATCCGCGGGGCCAATGAAGAGAATGTAATTGTGCTGACGCGTGAAGGCATTAAGAATGGGCCCTTGCGCTATCCCGATGAGTTTGTGCGCCACAAGATATTAGACCTGATCGGCGATCTCGCCCTGCTGGGAAAGCGCATCCTCGGCAAAGTCGTAGCCTACCGTGCTGGACACGCCATGCACACCGCCCTGGTCTCGCGCATCCTGAAAGATGAATCGGTCTGGGAAGAGACGATTGTCGATGGTGCGCGTAAAGCGGCAACCCCTGGCGTAGCATTTGCCCATACCAGTACAGCCACTGCGGATTAGTAATCCTCATCGTGTCATCCCGAGCCACCAGACGAGGGACCTCGGATGGAGTTGGAACCGCCTCACGGCTGAATCGGGGCCACCCCGGATGCCGCCATCTCCATGACTCAATCCAGACAATCTTCAGGGAAGTCAACACAGCCAGACAGCTTCCAACCATCTGCTCACAAAATAATCCGCACATCGCCCTCGCGGCGGGTAATGCGTTCGCGGTCGAGGTATTCCAAAAGGGGAATGGCATATTTTCGGGAGACGCCGGTCAGGTCCTTAAATTTGGCCACATCAATCTTGTGCGATTTGGCTTTTTGTTCGGCCAAAGACCGCCGCAGGCGTTGCAGGGCCTCCTGATGAAACACAAGATCGTCGCCCAGTTTGACCAGAGTTTTTTCGCGCAGCAACAGGGTAACCAGCCGCTGGGCGCGGCCTTTGTCAATTTTTAATCCGGCAAGAATCTCTTTCAGAGCGGGAACTTTCAATCCGGCCTGAGCAAAAGCCCGTTCGATGATCAGCTTGGATTCGATCTCCTCATCCTTCATCACTACGCCGCGCCCGGCGGCGCGAACGTGCTCGCCGGAAACTTCGATTTTTTTAAGTCGAACCAGGTCTGCAAGCACGCACTCAAGAACCTCGCTGCGGATTCCCAGGCGTTCCCGCAATGCTTCTTTGCTGTAGCCCGCCACTAACGGGTTTTGCTGCTGGAAGCTTTCGATCTCGGCAAATGCTCGCTCTTGCAAATCTGAGAGCGCGGAGGTAGCGATGAATACATTGCCTGCACGCGCTATTTTCCCCTGGTCCACCAGCGAAGCCGCTATGGTTTCAACTGTTTTCACTAACCATCCGGTTTCGGCGACAGCCCGGGCAGCGTCGAGGCCATTGCCATTCTGGCGGGAAATGCGGGCCTCAAGAACCTGTTCCGGAGCTCCGTTGGCCATGGTCTCCAGAAATCGCAAGTGCGGCTCCGGCTTCAGCCTTATGGGAGCCGCATCCAGCACAATGCCGCCGCCAATGGTCACCACGGGCGAAAACTGCCGCACAATAAAACGGTCGCCGGGCAACAGGAGCACAGATCCGCTTAAGCGAAGCTGGGCATACGCATCTTCCCCGGGAGCGAGTTGCTTTCGGCCATGCAGCAGCACATCTGCAATTGCCTCGGAAGTATGCGCATAGAAGTGCACCCGTGAACGGTCTTGCAGGGGCTTGGCCGAGCGCAGCAACGACAGCTTGACGTCAACAATTCGGGTTGGCGCAAACAGCCCCGGCTCAACGATCACCATGCCGCGCGCCAGCGCTTCGGTAGAAACCCCAGGGCCGGCTAAGTTCAACGCCGTGCGCTCGCCCGCGACCGCTTTCTCGCAGGCAACGCCATGCACCTGCACGCCACGCACCCGTGCCCGCAACTTTTGCGGAAGAATTTCAACCTCGGCGTCTTTGCCGATGCTGCCGGAAATCATGGTTCCGGTCACGACCGTGCCGAACCCTTTCATGGTGAAAGCACGGTCGATAGGCAGGCGAAAATAAGCGTCCGGATTCTTGGGAGGAATTTCAGCGGCAACCCCAGCCAGGGCGCGCTTCAGATCTTCAAGACCTGCTCCTTCACGCGAGTTGACGGCGACGATAGGCGATGTGGAGGGATCGAGAAAAGAGCCTCGTAGGAAGTCTTGCAACTCGGCCCGCACGACTTTCAGGGTGTCAGAATCAACCAGATCAGATTTCGTAAGCACAGTGATGCCACGACGCAACGAGAGCAAGCGGCAAATATCAAAATGTTCGCGGGTCTGCGGCCTTATGGATTCATTGGCGGCGACCACAAACAGCACCAGGTCAATGCCGCCAACGCCGGCTAGCATGTTGCGCACAAAGCGCTCATGTCCGGGAACGTCAATAAAGCCCAGCTCCAGTTTTTCTCCATTGGGGGCCGGCAGTTCAAGGTGAGCAAAGCCGATATCGATGGTAATGCCCCGGCGTTTTTCCTCGCCCAGGCGGTCGGCATCAATGCCAGTCAGCGCTTTGACCAGCCGGGTCTTGCCGTGATCGATATGACCCGCCGTGCCTACGATGACCGACTTCATATTGGCAGTTTACGCGCCTTGGTTCTCCGCATCTAGTTATTGTGTTGTTAAAATCGCGTGTTGGCCACTAAAAAAAGCGAATCTGCCGCATTAGCGGGGGATATTCTCAAAATGGCACTCTTCCATAAGGGGAGTGGGGCTGAGTAACCGCAGAGAACGCCGAGGTCACGGAGGATCCGAAAACCTAGAGCCAGTAGATGTTGAAAATGAGATGCAAAAGGCCAAGATGCGGAAAGATACTGGTCACCAGCAGCCAAAGCTCTCCGCGCCGAATCATCGCGGTTTCAAACAGCAGCGATGCGTCTATCAGTTTGGCCCACCAGGCGAGCGTTACGACGATGGCAATGAGTGAAGTTCCCGCAATCACTGGATAGCGATAGAATTCCGTTAATTGGGGAGGGCGACGCATCAGGTACACGCTACGCGAATATGCGCGGTTCGTCCAGCATTAGCTCAGGTAGCGCAGAGCCAGAGAAAAACGGCATAATGGAAACTTGAAAACGAAGACAGAATCAGCAACCCGGCTCTACGCGATTCTGGCGCGGAAGGCGCCATACGCTGTCATTTTTCGCCGTGGGCCATCGAAACGCGTGCTGCTCATCCGCTGGAACATTGACGACGACACCTTCGAGTGCGGCCAGTGGTTCAAAGGCAGGATCTACGAGCGGCGCTGTGACCTCTCACCGGAGGGAGACCTCCTTATTTATTTTGCCGCTAACTACCGGAAGCCATACTATTCATGGACTGCAATCAGCTGTCCGCCGTTTCTCACAGCACTGGCGCTTTGGCCGAAAGGCGACTGCTGGGGCGGCGGAGGCCATTTTCTCTCAAGAAAGCGGGTCGCACTAAACCACCGCAGCCTTCAACAAGAGACGACCCTCGGCAAGGGTTTTTCGCTTCCGAAATGGATGAGGGTTCAGCTGGTCGGTGTGAACGAGTAGGCAACACGTTGCGCTTCTATTCTCCAGATACATCCTGAGCTGAAATGAATTTCATGCACAACGTTCCCCTTAGAACTCAATGAAATTTCGTCCGCCATCCAGTCTTCGTGTTTTGGCGGCACCGGCTTGCCATCCCACACGCGGATACCGGGTGAGAAGTTCAAACCATAAGCAAACACATTAACGTATGTGAGGTGAATATGGCCCCGATGCCCCGATGAGAGCAGCCGGATTCTGATGCTTGTATCCCGATTCTCTTTTCGCTCTCCGCTAAAATTCTCAAATACCTCAAAGCTCTCGACCCATGCATCGTGAGGGCACTGTCCTCGTCGGAGTAGTACCAGTCGCTAAGAACAAAGTCCCTTGTTTCGACAGGAAGAAACGCAGAAATTGCCTTCAAGTAGTCTTTATAAGCCTCGGTTCGTTTCTTATGTCTCTCCAGGTTATGGTCAGACACTATATCTGCGTAGAGTGGCATCCAGAACTCCTTCAACGGACAATCGCGGTTAATTCTAGCTGAAGTCTGTATCGCGAATTGCTGAGTTCGCTTGTTTCACCATTCCACTATGCGTGTTCGGACTCAGCTTATGGGCCTCGTCGCTGATTGAACATTTCGTAAAGGAGAACGCCGACGGCCACAGCGGCGGAGTATGGCACAGCCGTCCCTCGGCTGTGTTTCTGAATAGCTTGGAAAGAGTTTCGGCCGGCTTCAAATCCATATCATCTGAGGCGAAATTTCTTTTTGGTCCCAAAATTACATTGGGTTACCGGCAACCGGCCGCTGGCAACTGCTTTTCAATATTCAATTCCCCGTTGCGCCATCACACCTTTGTCGTATGCGTGTTTCACCTGCTTCATTTCGGTCACGGTGTCGGCAATCTCTACGATGCTGGGGTGTGCGTTGCGGCCGGTCAGGATTACATGCACCATCTCCGGTTTGCGCTTGAGAGCTTCCACCACCGGGGCGGGATCGAGCAATCCATAGCTGATGGCGTAGTTGATCTCATCCAGGATCACCAGGTCCCACTGGCCTGACATGATCTCGCGCTCGGCTTCAGCCCAGGCCTCCTGCACCATCTTCACGTCTTCCGGATCGGTCTCTGCCCCGCCAACTTTTACGAAGCCTCGGCCCATCTGCTTCATGATGAACTTGTCGCCGAAGCTCTGCACGGCGTCCAGTTCGCCGTAATGCCATGAGCCTTTCAGGAATTGCAGCATGAGGACGCGCATGCCGCAACCTACGGCGCGCAGGCCCGTGCCCATGGCGGCGGTAGTCTTGCCCTTGCCCGGACCGGTGTTGACGATGATGAGACCTTTGCGAATGTCTGTCATAGTTTTTCACTGCGCATAATATTCGGGTGATCGCTGATTTGCTTATTTCGCCAGAATTCTCGGATCAGCAGTTAGCAGTTAGCACTTAGCATTTAACCCCTGCGCGACTCTCTGCTTGGCGAAATGCCAAGTGCTAACTGCCAAGTGCCGGTATGCAAGCCGCCGGTGAAATGCACTCGCTTCGAAACTCTGGTCCTCCGCAAATTGACGTCAGTGCCCGCTATGATACGGATGTCCTTTTAGGATTGTAAATGCACGGTAAAGCTGCTCCAGCAAAATCACCCGCGCCAGCTCGTGAGGCAGCGTCATCTTGCCCAGCGAAATAGAGGTGGAAGCGGCCTGGCGGGCGTTGTCGCTGAAGCCATCCGCGGAACCAACGGCGAAGAGTAGTGTCTGCGTCCCGCGGGCCTGGTGCTGCTCCAGGAACGCAGCGAATTCCTCTGAAGTGAGCTGCTTTCCACGTGAATCAAGCAGAACTATGGCCGGCGGCGTGCGCGAGGTGGATTTCTCGATCTGCTTCAGCAAGGCCGCTTCGCTGGTCAACTCCAGAGGCTCAATGGGCGTGTAGCGAGCCAGGCGCTTAAGATACTCCGCCGTAAGCAAATGAATTGCGGGCTCTTTGGTTTTACCGATCCAGGCAACTTTCAGCTTCACAGAGATGGTTTATCACAGCAACGGCTGTAACCCAATCTTTCCTCTTGACCTTTCCTCTTGACGACTGGGAACCGAGAACTGCTTTTAGAGATTCGCGGTTAGCTTTTTTTCTTGTGCGCAGACACTTTCGCGGTTTTTTTCGAGCCAGTCCGGCGCGCCGGCTTACGTTTTGGGGCAGAGGCTTTCACCGGTGCTTTCTTCTTGGCGACGCCCCTCTTCGGCGGGGCAAGCACCTCGCTTGGGGCCAGGCGTTTGGCAGACTTCCATAGCCGCTCCAGATCATAGAAGCGGCGGGAATGCTCGCTGAAGATGTGGACCACGAAATCCACGTAGTCCATCAGCACCCACTCAGCCTGGTTGTAGCCTTCGACGCTCTTGGGGGCAAACGTCATGGCATGCAGCCGCTCGCGGATATCGTCGGCAATGGCCTGGATTTGCCGCGGATTGCTCCCGCTGCAAATCACAAAATAGTCGGTGAAAGCGCCCGCGTTTTTATCCATCTCCAGAATGGAGATGTCGGCGGCCTTTTTGTCTTCGCAGGCCTGAATTGCGGCTGCGACCTGTTGTTTCAGGGCGGTATTGGCTCTCATTCCACCTCGCCTGCAGCTTGGGTGTACAGATTCATCTTTTTAATGTACTCGGCAACCGCCGGATTGACCAGCTTGCCGAGTTTCTCTCCCTTGCGGATGGCCGCTCGGATGTTTGTGGCCGCAGCCGGAACCCGCACGCCTTCCAGCAGGTGCAGCGTGACGCCGCGGACCTTCAACGTGCTGATGGATGGCGCACGCAGAGCGCGCTGCACCACAGTCCTGGGTCTCAGGCTTTCGGGCAGCGCATCGAGCACGTCAGCCAGATAATAACCAGGCCTGCTGACCACAATGAATTCGCATTCCCGCAACAAGGCCTCGGGCTCGTGCCATTTGGAAATATCCAGGAAGGCATCAATGCCCATAATGAAAAATAGTTTGTCCGTGGGCGCGAGCGAAGCCTTGAGCCGCTGCACCGTATCAATCGAATAGTGAACCCGGCTTTCACCGGTAGGGTACTTCTCCAGCGGCGCCTCCAGCAGCGCCGGGAAAAACTTTTTTTTGCCCTGCAGCGCCAGCGTCACCATGGCATAGCGATGAATGAAATCAGTAACAGGTTGTTTGCGCTTGTGCGGAGGAATGTCGCCGGGAACAAATAGCACCTTGCCTAGTTTGCAGCGCTCCAGCGCCGCCTGGGCCACAGCAAGGTGACCATTGTGGATCGGATCGAAGGTGCCCCCCAAAAGGCCGATATTCATGTGTAAAAAACTTACCACGGATTGCGCGGATGACGCGATTTTAAAAAGATTGTCTGGCACAGCCGCCCCCGGCTGTGTGCTGACAAAACCATCGCAGTGAGTTCACCAGATTCCGGGAATGAGTCTTCTTGTCCGGGCCATATAATCCTGGTACGGCTCCCCGAATTTTTCTATCAGCATTCTCTCCTCCCGGCGCAGGCGCAAAGTGAACATCAGGGTGAAGGCGGCCAGGGCACTGGGGCCGGCGATCCAGTTGGGGAGCACCAGGGCCTGGGCGAAAACACCGAGAAAGATAGCGGTATACATGGGATGGCGGATGGATCTGTAAATTCCGCGAACCACCAGTTGATGGTTTTCACGAAGCTCAAGCGTGGGCGACCAGCTTGTGCCCAGGTCGGCGTGCGCCCGGTAAAAGAGCCACGTTCCCAGCGCGTAACAGACAATGCCCGCTGAGAAGGCAAGCGGAGGAAGAGGATGATCGGCAAAGGATAAAAGCGGAGTCAGGATAAAGATCATGGGAAGCACAAAGCCGGCGAGAGTCATGGAAGACATAAGGGTTCTTTCCAGAAGGCTCTTGCGGCTTTCGCTGACTTTCGTTTCTTTGCTGCGCTTATTATGCGGGGCGCGAATGAGGAAAAACATCGCCAAGCCCGCGAGAAACGCAATTTTTCCTGCCCATGGATTCATCGGTCAATTTTGCAGACGCAGCTTCTGCACTTTTTTCGCCAGCGCGTACTTGAGCGCGTCAATGCCTTCGCCGGTAACGGCGGAGATGGGAAACAACTCCAGTTTTTTCTTCTTACAATATTTTTCCAGCCGCTGCAACTTGTTTTCTAATTTTCCGGGAGCGCGCCTGGCGGCGGTGCTTCGGCCCGACGTTTTCGCCGAGCCCGACTTTTTTGCAGATTTCTTCTTCGCCGCCGTTTTTTTGCCAGGGAGTTGTTCGGCCGGCATAGCCGAAAAATTCTGCAGCGCGTCAATCTTCGAAGCCACTACGATCATGGGCTTTTCTTCCAGGCCGGCGCCAAAGCTTTCAAGCTCGCTCTGGATGACTTCAAAATCCTGCACCGGATCGGGACGGCCGCTGCCGTCGCTCACGTCAACCATGTGGACCAGCAGCCGGGTGCGCTCGATGTGGCGCAGGAACTGGGTGCCGAGGCCGGCGCCGGTATGCGCGCCTTCGATGAGGCCGGGGATATCGGCGACCACAAAGCTGTTGTATCCCGGCTGTGAGGGATTGCCGATGGAGACCACGCCCAGGTTCGGCTCCAGCGTAGTAAAAGGATAGTCGGCAATTTTGGGCCGCGCCGCGCTGATGCGCGAGATCAAGGTTGACTTTCCCACATTGGGATATCCCACCAATCCCACGTCGGCCAGCAGCTTCAGCTCCAGCCGGTAAACGCGCTCTTCGCCCAGCTTCCCCGGCTCGTGCTCGCGCGGCGCCTGGTGGGTGGAGGTGGCAAAGCGGGCGTTGCCGCGTCCGCCGCGGCCGCCGCGGGCGATGACAATGCGCTCATCAGGTCGGGAAAAATCGTGGATGCGCTCGCCGGTATTTTCATCGTAGAGAATCGTACCCACCGGGACCTTCAGGGTAATGTCTTCGCCCTCGGCGCCGGTCTTGTTGGAGCCTTCGCCGTGGCGTCCACGGCCGGCCTTGTACTCGGGATTGAAACGGAAGTGGACGAGCGTGTTGTGGCGCTCGCTGGATTCCATCCACACGTCGCCGCCCCGGCCGCCGTCGCCGCCCGAGGGCCCGCCGCGGGGGACAAACTTCTCGCGCCGGAAGGCCACGCATCCGTTGCCGCCATTACCGGCTTTGACTTTAATTCGTGTTTCATCAATGAACATGTAGGACCAGTTCTCGGTTCTCAGTTCTCAGTTCTCAGTTCTCAGTTCTCGGTTCTCGGTTCTCGGTTCTCGGTTCTCAGAAAGTGCAAAATATCAGAGGAGGAGCAGTTCGCTGTTTTGAGATGCATTTATTTCTGAACTGGAACTGACCACAAATAGAAAGGCCCCGCACGGCGAGGCCCTGATTTGCCCCACTCAGCTTTGGGGCTAAATGCTAAGTGCTAACGGCTAACTGCTGCTTTTCTCCGGCTCAATCATGACGTATTTGCCCATGCCGCCCCGGTCCACAAACTTGATGACGCCTGTGACCTTGGCGAACAAGGTATCGTCTTTGCCGCGGCCCACATTGAGGCCGGGTTTGATGCGGGTGCCGCGCTGGCGCACGATAATCGAGCCGCCCGGGACAAGCTGCCCGCCAAATGCTTTTACTCCCAGCCGCTGCGCGTTCGAGTCGCGGCCGTTTCGTGATGATCCTAATCCTTTTTTATGTGCCATTGTTTTAGTTCTCGGTTCTCAGTTCTCGGTTCTCAGACCGGAACTGGCTTTTTCTAGCTACTAGCTTCTAGCTGTGGCTATTTTTTCTTTTTCCCAGCCGATTTCTTCGCCGGGGATTTCTTTGCCGTCTTTTTATGCGCCGGCTTCTTGTGTGCCGGGGCGGCGTGTTTGGCCTCGCCCTCTTCGGTTGCCGGCTTGGCTTTCCTGAGCTTGGGCTCTTTTACCGGCGTTTCCAATTCCGGCGCGGTAAACTTCTGCCCGTCGAAGGCAATCTCGGTGATGCGCACCTGGGTGAAGGGCTGGCGGTGCCCCTGCAGCTTCTTATATTGTTTTTTGCGCTTGTAGTGGAAGACCAAGATCTTGTCAGCGCGCCCCTCTTCGAGCACCTGGCCGCTCACCCGCGCGCCCTCGCCCTGCGGACGGCCAATTTTGCCCTCTTCAGCGCTGACGGCCAGCACGTCGGTGAACTCAAGCTTGCCCTTTTCGGCAAGCTGCTTCTCAATGCGAATTACGTCTCCGGGAGCAACACGATACTGTTTTCCCCCGGTGCGGATGACCGCGAACATAGAATTCCTCCGAGTTTCGAGCTTGCAAAATCCATCCTGCGCACAGGCAGCGCGCAAG
>Ga0070741_10008547_pt1 | contig 20459 bp, 22 predicted proteins | sample Coa_R1_4_FD_66440 | JGI IMG/M metagenome (GOLD analysis project Ga0070741, IMG submission 66440) | Surface soil microbial communities from Centralia Pennsylvania, which are recovering from an underground coalmine fire - Coalmine... | ecosystem: Environmental > Terrestrial > Soil > Unclassified ...
CGCAACAATTCTGTTCATGGGACGCGTTCTTCCCGGCACCATGGCTTTCGCCTTATAGCACGCGCTGAGACCAGCGCTCATCTGCGGCGCAGAAATGCGATCGCCGCGTCTGCTGCCGCGTCGGGCTGCTCGATCGCCACCGCGTGGCCCGCCTCTTTGACGATCTCCAGGTGCGCCTTCGGAAGCCCGGCCGCATAGGCGTCGCCGTGCGCGCGCGGCACCATGCGGTCGTGCTCGCCCCAGAGCACAAGCGCAGACATTCTCGCGCGGTGCAATCGTCCGGCGAGCGCGCGGTTATAGTAATAGGGCGGCTTGAAGCCGATGAAGGCGCCGAGCCGCAGCATCTGATAGCGGCGCACCTCCTCCTCGGTGTCGCCGCGGCCGTCCGGATAGAGCCGCAGCGCCGCCGGCACATCGAAGCGTGCGAACAGAAGCTCACGCAAGGTGCGGAAGTCGGTGCCGCGCTCGGGCTGCGAATGCATGAAAATGTCGCCGATCGGATGGCCCGGCACGAACAGGCCGCAGGCGCCGATCAGCGTCAGGCTGCGCACCCTTTCGGGATGGCGCACCGCAAGCTCGGCTGCGAGCCAGCCGCCGACGCAGTGGCCGGCGAGATCGAAGCGATCGAGCTTCAGGGCGTCGAGCAGTTCGAGGTAATGGAACAGCACGTCGTCGAAGGTAATGCCTTCGCCAAGTTCGGCGCTCCCCGCGCAACCCGGATGGGCGGGCGCGATCACGGTGGCAGCTGCCGCCAGACGACGGTGAAACGGCTGGAAGTCGGCGGCCACGCCGTGAACGTCGGCATGGCCGTGCAGATAGAGCAGGGGCTCCCCGCTGCCTTGTTCGAGCAGCTCGACCTTGCGACCACGCACATCGACGGAGCGTCGGCTCACTTCGCCATCTCCGGCGCGAGCTGGCGCTCCATCTCAGGAAATTCGCGGCCGAACAGCTTGGCCGAATCCGCGCGCAACCGCGGTGCGACCTCGGTGGCGAACAGCCGCATGCTCTTGCGCGCGAGCGCGTCCTTCATGTTGCCCATGTGGAACTGGATCAGCAGATGGCCGGCCTTGGCGTGCACCAGGATGTCCATGAAGCGCTGGTAGACGGTCTCCGGGCTGCCGACGATGATCGAGCCCGAGCGCACCAGATCATCGAAGTCTTCGGCGTCGCCAAGCAGCGGCTTGGTCGGATCGGTGAATTTCAGATATGAGCGGAAATCGTCGACCGAGAAATACGGAATGCCCGCGCCGAAGGTGAGCTGGCGGCCCTCGCGCCGCACATGGCCCTTGAGGCAGTTCTTCAAAAAGTACCAGACGCCTTCCTTGGCTTCGGCCTTCGCCTGCTCGTCGGTTTCTGCCACGTAGGTCGACAAGAGGATGCCCATGCGGAACGGATTGAATCTCTGCCCGTGGTCGGCGAGGATTTTCGCGAACTGCACCTGCGCCTTCGCGGTCTCGCTGCCGTGGCTGCGCGAGGAGAGGAAATACGAGTAGCCGCGCTGCGCGATCTTGATCAGCGTCTCGGTTGATCGCGAGCTGGGAATCCAGATTTCCGGGTGCGGTTTCTGTGTCGGTTGCGGCCATGGATTGACATAGCGCAGCGGATAATGCCGGCCCTCATGCGCGAACGGGCCAGGCTCGGTCCAGGCACGCTGGATGAGATCGACCGCCTCCCAGAACTGCTCGCGCGCGATCGGCGATGACACGTCGTAATTGAAGGTCTCGGGTCCGGCACCGGGCGCGAAGCCTGCGATTAGGCGGCCATCCGACATGTTGTCGAGCATGGCATATTCCTCCGCCACGCGCAGCGGATTGATCTGCAGCGGCAGAAGATTGCCCAGAATGACGATCTTGCCGCGCTTGGTCTTCTGCGTGAGCGCGGCGGCGATCAGGTTGGGCGAGGGCATCAACCCGTAGATGTTCTGGTGGTGCTCGTTGAGCACCATGCCGTCGAAGCCTAGCTCGTCGGCGGCCACGAGCTGGTCAATGTACTGCTGGTACAGCCCGCGCGCCTTCTGGCGGTCGAAGAGCGAGTTGGGCACCGTGACCCAGCCGCTGTCGTACCGGTCGTCGAAGTCCGGCGGCAGATACGGCCAGGCCATGAAGTGCCAGGCGTAGAGCTTGACGGCGTTTTCCATGCTTGCTGCCTTTCGGCGGTGATAGAGGCGCGCGATACGCGGCGCGAGAGAGCGCCGCGGCCGGAAGCCGCCCGGCGAGGCTCGCCTACTGCACGAAGACGCGCCCCGTGATGTGTGCCGATTCCGGCCGCGTGAACCAGACCACCAGCTCGGCTGACTGCTCGGCCGTCGGCAGTTTGCCGAACGGCGCGCGCCGCCGCTGCTCCTCGATCTCCTCGGGGCTGTGATTGTTGCGCACCATCGGCGTGTCCGTGGCGCCCGGCCCCACGGCGTTCGCCGTGATGTTGTACGGCATCGCCTCGCGGGCGAGCACGCGCGTGAAGCTGATGATGCCGCCCTTGCCGGCCGCGTAGGCCGCGCTCTTCGGCGCGCCGGCGGCGGCCAGCCCCGAGGCGAGCGTCACGATGCGCCCGTAGCGCTGGGCCATCATCGTCGGCAGCACCGCCTGGCAGCACAGGAACGTGCCCTTCACGTGCGTGGCGAGCACGCGGTCGAACTCCTCCTCGGCCAGTTCCACGATCGGCGTGCGGGGATAGATGCCCGCACTGGTCACGAGGATATCAATGCGGTCCCAGGCGTTGCGCACGCGCTCGACCATCGCCTGCACCTGCGCTTTGTTCGTCACGTCCACGCCGATGGCGAGGCTGCGGCGGCCGAGCGCCTGGACCGCGTCGGCCGTGGCGGCGGCCGTCGCCTCGTTGAGGTCTGCGCAAGCCACGTCGGCGCCCTCGCGGGCGAGCTGCAGCGCGACCGCCCGCCCTAGGCCGCTCCCCGCGCCCGTCACGATTGCCGTCTGTCCGTCCAGCGCCATCGTCGCCACCTCCCCGCGCCCTTGCCGGCCCGTCCGTCGCTGGAGTCTAGCCCGCGCGCGCGGCGCACGCAATGGCGGATTGACCTAACCCCCCGTCCCCCCTTCCCTGCGAAGGAAGGGGGGAGCCGGCGCAGGCGACCGCCGGTACTCCCCCATCTCGCACCGGGGGCAGGCCCCTCAACTCTCCCCGCATCGGGAGGGCACGCGGGCGCCAGATCTGGCCCACTCCCCCTTCCCTGGTAGGGAAGGGGGTTGGGGGGTTAGGTCCCGCCCCTCCTCCAGTACACTGTGGCGGACAGCGAGCAGGCGGCGGCCGTGCGCCCGCCGACGCCGCCGGCCAGCGAGGAGGAGCGAGTGACCGAAGCAGAGGCGCGCGCCTTTGTGGCGCGTTATCACCGCGGCGTCCTGGCGACGATCAAGCGCGATGGGCGCCCGCAGCTCTCCAACATCTCCTACGCGCTCGACGAGGCGGACGGCCTGATCAAGATCTCCACGGCGCGGCCCCGCGCCAAGGTGCTCAATGTGCGGCGCGACCCGCGCGTATCGTTATCCGTGCAGGGCGACACCTGGCAGCAGTACCTGGTGGTCGAGGGCACGGCCGAGCTGCACGAGGACGACCCGATCCCGGCGCTGCGGCGCCTGTACGAGATGATCCGCGGCGCGCCCCACCCGAACTGGGCCGAGTTCGACGAGGCGATGCGCCGCGAGCAGCGGCTGATCCTCGCCATCCGCATGGAGCGCCTGTACCCGCTCGACCGCGAGCGCTAGCCGCCCGGGGGTCAGCTTGTGGCCACGTGGCGCAGCCAGTCGGAAAAGACGGCCACGACGGGCGCGGCGGCCTCCTCGTCGCGGCGCAGCAGGCCGTAGTCGGGGCCGGCGGGCGAGGCCGGCAGGAGCAGCGCCCGCAGCCCGGGCAAGGCGGGCTCCCGCACGTAGGGCGGCCAGAACGTGCCGAGCACGCCGAGGCCGGCCTGCGCGGCCAGGATGCGCGCCTGGATGCCGTCCACCTCCAGCGCCACGCGGTACTGGCGCAGGCCGGCCTCGCGCAGCACCGCGCCGTAGTATTGCCACTCGACGCTATCCAGCGGCGCCGCGATGAGCCCGGCGCGGGCCACGTCGGCGAACGAGACAGCCGGCGCCGTGGCCAGCGGGTGCCCCGTGGCGACGAAGAACACCACGCGGCTGGCGTGCAGCGGCTCGTAGCAGACGTCGCCGGGGACGTGCCACCGCGCCACGTATGCGAGGTCCACGTCGCGGGCGCGGACCGCCTCGGCCATGTGGACACTGTGCCCGAAGCGCAGCGACAGCTCGACGTCCGGATGGGCGCGCTGGAACGGCGCCACGATGGTCTCGAAGAAGAACGCCTGCTCGAAGGCGATGCTCGCCCCCAGCCGCACCCGCCCCGCGCGTCCGGCGCCCAGGTCGGCGATCTGGTCGACCAGGGCCTCCGCGTCACGGAGCGTGCGCCGCGCCAGCCCGTACAGCGCCTGGCCGGCCGCCGTGAGCTGCACGCGCCGGTCGCGGTAGACGAGCAGCCGCGTGCCGAACGCCCGCTCGAGCGCCCGCGCGTGAAACGACACCGTCGGCTGGCTCAGCGCCAGGCTGCTGGCGGCGGCCGAGTAGCCGCCCTGCTCGACGATGGCGGCGAAGATGCGGAGCCGCGTCAGCGACAGCTCCGGCAAGGGGGCGCGCTCGTCGGCCACCGGGCCTCTCCACGGCGCGGGCGGGACGCTAGACCGCCGCCACGGCCTCGATCTCCAGCAGCAGGTCGGGGTGGACGAGCCGGTCGACGATGAGCAGCGTGTTCGGCGGGTACACGCCATCCGGGAAGAGCCGCGGGTAGTGCTCGGCGCGGCACGCGTTGAACACCGGCAGGTCCTCGGCACGCGTGAGGAAGGTGCGCAGGCTGACGATGCTGGCCATCGTGCCGCCCGCCGCCTCCACCGCCGCCTGCAGGTTGGCGTAGGTCTGCGCGAACTGGGCGCGCATGTCGTTCGGCCGCACGATCTGCCCATCGCGGTCCATGCCCACCTGGCCGGCGATGAACACCAGCCGGGCGAAGCTCTGCACGTCCACGCTGAACACGTGGGAGTAGGGGCCGATGGGGACGCCCAGCCCGGCCGGCTGCACTACCTCGCGGTGCATCGCTCCCTCCTACTTCGCCACGGGCGTCGCGAGCACCTGCAGCGCCCGCTCCAGGATCGCCCGCCGGATCGCGCGCTCCTCGGCGGGCGTGCGCGCGGCATCGCCGACGGGGTGCACAATGCCATTGCCAGGCACCACGCGGTTCGAGCCGACCATCTCGGCCACCGGGGTCATCGTGCAGATGTGCGCTACCGGCAGGCCCGCCTGCTCCAGCTCCGTTACGATCGCTGCACCGCAGCGCGTGCTGGTCCCTCAGGTGCTGGTCAGGATGACGGCGTCCACGCCGGCGGCGCGCAGGTGCTCCGCCATCTCGCGCCCGAGGCGCCGGCTGTTGTCGAGTGGGTTCGCCAGGCCAGTGGTGCTCAGGAAGTGATCGTACAGCTCGCCGATGGCGCCGGCCGCTTCCAGCTCGCGCGCCGCGTCGACCGGCACGAGCCGGTCCGGGTCCTCCTTGACCAGGCTCGTGTCGTAGCCGCCGTGTACCACCTCGTAGTCGGCGCTAGCCAGGTCCCTCACGCCACCGATGGGGTAGCTGCCCCACTTCGTCGCGGCCCGCGACTCGATGTTGTCGGGGTTGCCGGCCGGCACGAGCCCGCCATCGGTCACGAGCGCCACCCGCGCGTGCCGCAGGTCGGGCACGGGGGGCGGCGCCGGGACGGGCCGGAAGCGCGGCAGCCGCACCTCCGACTCGTAAGGCTGCCCGCTCAGCTTGGCGAGCAGCATGTCCACCGCGCGCTCGGCGGCCGACTTCGGGGAGATCTCGGGGACGACGCGGCCGCGCGGGAAATAGCCCTCGGCGCTCGGCCGGCCCAGGGGCTCGCCGGCGACCAGCTTCCGGCCCAGCCGCAGCATTGCGGCCATGTCGCTCGCCATGTTCCGCGCGCTCTCGCCCGTGCGCAGCACGTACACGTCGCGGTGATACAGCTCGACGCCAGGGTTCTCCTCGTGCATTCCGGTCACCGCCGGGATGCCCAGGTCGCGCGTGACGGCCTGGCAGAGCGCGCCGCACGCCTGGCCGTAGCGCCCCGCGTTGAAGGCCGGGCCGGCCAGCGCCAGGTCGGGCGCGGCCGAGCGCACCAGCTCCACCAGCTCGCCCACGGCCTGCTCGGTACGCTCGGCGACGTAGTTGTCGCCGCAGATCACCGTCGCGACGACCGCCTCGCCCGGGGCCAGAACCGGCGCGAGCGCGCGGCCCGGCCCCACCGCGCCCTCGACGAGGCGCGGTCCCATCCCGGCGGCCTCCTCGCTGCCCAGCCCGCCAAACATCTGGTTGAGGAAATGGACGATGCGCAGCGGCCGCTCCGCCATGGCTCACCTCGCGCCTCTTGCTAGCCGCAAGTGTAGCGCGCGATGCCGTCCGCAGACTAGCTCGGTGCGGCCACCAGGCGCCGGCGCGCGGCCGCGCCTAGCAGTTTCGTCGTGATTCGCGCATAATGAGGTCCACCGCTCCCCTAGCGCCGGCTGCCGGCGCGTCCGGCGAGCCCAGCCTAACATGGGAGGCGCTATGCGTCGTCCGAGGCCCCGTCGGTTGCTGCTCGCCCTGGTCCTGGCGCTCGGCGTCTGGGGCAGCCAGGCGCCCGCCTCGCGCGCAGACGGACCGGCCCTCGTCGTGGACTGGCCGAGCGATGGGGCGGCGGTGGCGGCGTCGATCGCGGTGACCGGCTGGGCGGTGGCGCCAGGCGGAGCGGGCGGGACCGGGGTGGATGCGGTGCGCGCCTACCTCGACGGCCCCGCGGACACCGGCACGGTCGTCGGCCGCGCCACCTACGGCCTCACGCGGCCGGACGTGGCGCGGTCGCTGCGCGAAGCGCGCTACGGCGCCTCGGGCTGGCGTATCGACGCCGACTTGCCACCCGGCGCCCGCGCGCTGTTCGTGTACGCGCACCTGGCCGACCAACCAGAGGATCAAGGCTGGGTCGGGCCAGTCCAGGTCAACGTGCGCGTCGACGGCGGCGGCGCGCCCATCGGCAGCGGCGCGACCGAGCGCCCCGCTACGCCGGCCGGGCCAGTCCCGTCGACTGGCGGCTGCCTTGGCCGCGAGGCCGGCGCGACACCCTGTACCGCGAATCCAACGCCGCCAGGCAACTGCGCCATTCCCGACCGCGACAGCGGGCGCTGCCTGATGCGCACCCCGAGCGCCAATGCGCGGACGAACGGTGCGGTGGTGCCGGGGAGCTGGACGGCTCCGGACCCTGCCGCTGGGCCGGGTAGCAGCGGCGCGAACGGCGGCGCGTTCGGCCGCATCGGCTACCCGGTAGTGGCCAGCGGCGAGCGGACGCCGAGCGATACGGCGAGCGGCGCCACCACGCAGCCGAGCCCCACCGGGCCGGGGATAGCGGCGGCGACTGGTGGGGCGCCTGGGGCGACGAATGGCGCGGCGAGCGCAGCGGGGACTGGCCCGGCGAGCGCGGCCGGCACCAGCCCGAGCGCGACGCGGCCTGGCGGCAACGCCCTGAGCCTCACCGCCGCGGCGATGGGCGCGCAACAGGTGCAGCTCACCTGGAACGCCTTCACCGCCGGCTCCCCGGTGACCTACGAGGTGCGCCGCTGTGCCACGCTCTCGAGCGCGGCCGCCACCTGCGGCGTGGTCGCGACGGTGCAGGGTGGCGGCTTCCGGCTGATGCAGGCCGACGGGGTCTATTTCGTCCGCGCGCTTGGGCCGCAGGGCCAGACCGAGGGCGAGTCTAACCGCGTCCGGCTGAGCCGCAGCTAGCGCGGCCGCTCGTCCGTGCCCGCCTGGATCGTGGGGTACAATCCAGTATGGATTGGAGCCCACCGTGAGTTACGCTGCGCCTCTACCGGACTTCACACGCCTCGCGCTGGCCGGCAGTTTCGAGCTGGCGGGCCTGCCGTGCACTCTGCAGGTCGGCCCGATCGAGCACTTCGCCGACTATGGGCCACACTTCGACGTGGTCCATCTCCAGGTGCTGCACGACGGCCAACCGCTCGCTATCGCCGACCTGAACCCCGCCATCGAGCCGGCCCGTGGCTATCAGTTGTGGAGCGACCTCTGCGCCTCCATTCAGGATGCCGTGGGCGATGCCTACGCGCTCGGCCCGAGCGAGGAAGCCGAGCCCAACCCCCGGCTCGGCTGCTGGGGCCCACGCCCCGACTTCCTCGGCCAGGGCGACTCGGACTGCTTCACCGCGCTGGTCATTGGGGTGGCGGTCGACACGCGGGTCGCGGCCCAGCGCCCTACCAGCGCGGCGCTGGCGCAGGCGCTCGCAGCAGCGGTGCTGCGCGAGCTGCGCGAGTGGGAGCGGGTAGCGCGCGCCGACGCCCACCGGTAGGGCGCGGGCATCCGGCCGCACCGCCGAATTGCCTTGCCGGCGCCGGCAAACCGGTTTAGAATCGCCTGCGCCTGCGCTGGGTCCGCCCGCTGCGGCGCGCCATCCGGCCGGGTGCGCCTGGCCTCGCTGGAGACATCCGTGCGACGCTTGCTTCCGCTCCTAGTCGGCGGTGCGCTGCTCTCCCTCGGCCCGACGGCCGCGGCGGCGCAGAATCTCTGCTCGCCGTCGACCGCGACGACCACTCGCTACCCGGCCTACCCGGGCAGCACGCCATACAGCGGCAATACCATCCAGGTGACCTCGAACTGCACCGGCCCGGCCGTGGATCCGGGCATCCGTCCCGATCCGTTCGCCGATCCGGACTCGCTGCCGGCTCCGTCGGGGTCTGTCGGCAGCGCCGTCCCTGCCCCGAGCGCCGACCCCGCCACCCTCTACGCGCCAACCACGCCAGCCGGTGCGCCCGGGCCCGGCGCGATGGCAGCGCCACCTGGCCAGGCCGCTCCCAATCCCGGCCTGCCCGCCGCGGCCGGCGTTGCGCCCGGCCAGGGGCCTGCTGGGACCTATCCGGGGGCCGGCGCTACCGCGGGAACGCCGCCCGCGCCCGGCGGAGCGGGACAATACCCGGGCTACGCCACGAACTCCGCTGGCGGCGCGACTGACGCGTACGCGGCCGCGGGCTACCCGCCCGGGGGGCCGGGCATGCCGGCCGGCACGGTCGGCATGATGCCGCCCAGCGGGCCGGCCCCAGGGTACCCGATGCCCGGGCTCGGCTATCCAGCCCCCGCGCCCTACCCGCCCGTCCCCAGTGTTCCGCCAGGCTACCCCGGCGTCGCGCCGGGCACTGTTCCTGCGTACCCGTAGGCTCACGAGGCGGCCAATCGCGCCGCGCGAGCGCCGATACACGCAACACGGCTCGAAGGGAGACGCGATGCGGTGTGGCAACTGCGGTGAGGAGCTGATCCCGACTCGTGCCGACGACTTCTACCAGTGCCCGAAGTGCAGCACCCTCTGGCAGCACGCCCCGGAGGCCGGCCAGTGGGTCCGCGCGGGTCACGGGGTGGGCACGGATCGCCCGCTGGACGAGCTGTTCGAGGACGAGTAGGCGCCGCCTGGCGCGCTGCTGCGCGGGCGTGGCGCTCGCGGCCCTGCTCGCCGGCGGTCCGCGCGCCGTGCTCGCCCAGGCGGACGCCGACGGGGTGCGCGCCGCTGTCGAGCGCGCCAATTCGCCCGCGGTCTGGGGCGAGGCGCTGCGCCGCGCCGACCCCGCCCCGCTCGCGACCATCTGGGCCGGCGACGCGCTCGACTACTTCAGCGGCGAAGTGCTCATGTTCCGCGCGCGCGGCCTGCGGCTGCTCTCTACGCCGGTCGATCTCCAGGTGCTCGGGGTCGAGCTGCTGCCGGGCGATCGCGCCCAGGCGGAAACGACCGAGGAGTGGCACGACTACCTGTGTTCGGCCGAGGGCGAGCTGCGGGGCGAGCGGCGCGCGCGCGTCCGCGATCGCTACGAGCTGGAGTGGCGCGACGCCGCGTGGTGGGTGAGCGGGGTAGATGTGGACCTGGTCGGCGGCAGCTTTAGCTGGACGCCGGCGGAAGACCCCGCCGAGAGCGCCTCACCTTGCGCCGCGGTGCTTGACTGGGAAGCGCCGCCCGCTCGGCACGAGGGCGCGAGCGGCCGGGCAGGGGCGGCCGCTCACGTGGCCGCCCGGAGCGCCACCGCTGGCCGGCTGGCGGCGCGGATCGCCAGGACCATCGCCGCCGCCGCGAAGCACAGGATCGCTCCCGACAGGAACGCGGGCGTGTAGTTGCCGGTCGCCTCGTAGACCACGCCGCCGAGCAAGGAGCCGGCGGCGGCGCCGACCTGGTGGCACAGGAAGATCCAGCCGAAGATCGAGGCGACCGCCTTGCGCCCGAACATGTCGGCGGTGAGCGCCGTCGTGGGCGGCACGGTGGCGATGTAGGTTAGTCCGAAGACGATCGCGAACACGTGCAGCGCCGCCGCGTCGTGGACGGTGAGGAGCCACAGGAGCGCCAGCCCGCGCACGAAGTAGGTCGCGGCGAGCGGATTGCGGCGGCCGTAGCGGTCGGCCACGTAGCCCGCCGCGATCGCGCCGAGGGTGTTCACCGCCCCCATGAGCCCGAGCGCGCTCGCCGCGGCCATGTTCGGCACCCCGTGCTCGATGGCGTAGGGGACAACGTGCGTGTCCACCAGGCCGCTGGTCGAGTAGCCGCAGACGAAGTAGCTGCCCGCCAGGAGCCAGAAGGGCAGCGTGCGCACCGCGCCGAGCACGCCGACCGCCGGCTCGGCGTCGCCCGCGGCGGCGCCCGCCTTGTTCGGACGCGCGCCAAACGGTAAGCTGCCGATACTGGCCGGGTCGTTGCGCACGAACAGCCAGACGACCGGCAGGGCGACGAGGCAGACGACGGCGCCCAGCGCGACGTAGCCCGTGCGCCAGCCGAAGCTGGCGGTCAGCCACATAGCGAGCGGGATCAGGACGACCTGCCCGACCGAGACGCCCGACATCACCAGGCCGATGACCAGCCCGCGGCGGGTCTCGAACCACCGCGCGGCGACGGCCGAGATGGTGGCCATGGACGGCCCGCCCGCGGCCAGCGACACCAGGACACCATAGGCGAGGTAGAGTTGCCAGAGCTGCTGGATGGACGCGGTGGCGAACACGCCAACGCCGAGCGCGAGCAAGCTGCCCGCGAGCACGCCGCGCGGCCCGTACCGGTCGATCAGGCGGCCAATGAGCGGCTGAGCCACGCCGAAGCAGAGCAAGCTGAGCGCGGCCACGCCGCTGATCACGGCGCGGTCCCAGCCGAAGTCGGCCTCCAGCGGCTTGACGTAGACTCCGAACGAGCCGCGGATGCCGGCCGCCGCGGCCACGGCGACGAAGGTGGCGGCAAGGACGACCCAGCCGTAGTGAACGCCCCGCCACCCGCTGCTCATGCTGCCTCCGCCACCGTTCCCCGCGATGATAGCGCGCAGCGCCGTTGGCGGACCAGAGCACAGGACGCGCTGGTGGCGCTCGGCGTCGGCCTCCTCACGGGCCTAATTGCCCACCGCATGGCCGGCGAGGAGCCGCTGGCGACCGATCCGGCGTACGTGGGCCACGTCTTCGCCGAAGCGACGATCGTCGTGCTGGCGGCAATCATCGCCTACTGGCTGCTGGACGACATTCGCGCCGCCCGCCGCGGCGGGTCCGACTGAGAGCCCCGGAGGCCGGGTCGCGGCGGCGAGCCGGCACGGGGCAAAAGAAGAGGGCCTCCCGTCGGGCGGGAGGCCTTGTCTTGCCGGCTGTTGCGCGACGCTGCCTCAGTCCTCGCGGCCGCCCAGGAAGCCCAGGATCTGCAGCAGCGAGAGGAACAGGTTGAAGATGTCCAGGTAGATCGCCACGGCGAACATGATCGCGTCGCCGGTGCCGCCCTTGGCGCCGCGCAGGCGCTGCATGTCGTAGAGCACGAAGCCCGAGAAGATCACGGCCGTGGCGGCGGAGATCAGCAGGCTCAGCATCGGCGCGTGCAGCAGGAACAGGTTGATCAGGCTGGCGATGATCACGCCCAGCAGGGCGATCATCAGGAAGCTGCCGATCCCCGACAGGTCGCGCTTGGTGGTCCAGGCATAGGCGCTAAGCGCCAGCACGAGCGCCGCCGTGGTGGCCGCGGCGTTGGCGACGATCATCCCCCTACCCGCGGCGAAGTACGACTCCACCACCAGGCCGAGCAGCAGGCCCTCGGCGACGCTGAACAGGTAGAACAGCCCCAGGTTGATCGGCGACTTGTCCTTGAGGAACATCAGCGCGATCAAGGCCCCGAACGAGCCCACCAGGGACATGATGAAGGCGCCCGGCCCCAGCCGCGGCGCCAGCAGCGCGCCCCCCATGGTGAACAGCAGCGAGAACCCGAGCAGTCCGAACACCTGGCCGGCGAGGGTTGCTTGCGCCCGTTCGTTGACGCCCGCGTACTCACGGTACATCATGCGGATTCCCCTCCTCGGTCATCTGACCTGGCCACCCCATCGCGACCAGGCTTCACGCAAATGATCATAGCATAGCAACCGGCCGGCCACCGCAATATTCCCGGGCTGATGCCGTGCAGGCCCCACGGGCGCGCAGTCGGTTGACCCGCGCGGCGAGTTGCCCACCGGCGCGGCCGTCTGGTATGTTGGGCTGACACACCTTACGTTTGGAGGTTACAGGCCCACTATGTGGCGAATGATTGGTCGTATCGTCCGCCCCGCGCTTGGCGCCGCGTGCGCCGCCGTGCTCCTAGCGTCCAGCCTTGCCAGCGCCGACCAGCAATTCGAGATTCACATGCGCAATAACAGCTACAATCCCGACTCTCTCACGGTGCCCGCCGGCACGATGGTCCGCTGGGTCAACGACGACGGCGACGTCCACACCATTTCGCAGATCGGCGGCGGTTTCGATTCCGGCTTAGTGTTCACCCGCGATTCCTGGAGCTACACCTTCAACGATCCTGGCACGTACGAGTTCTACTGCCTGCCGCACCCCTACATGCACGGCACGATCACCGTCGAGTAGCGGGACCGCGCCGAGCTGCTGGTGGCCCGTCGAACGGCGGGCGCGCCCCACTGGCGGAGGAGGGCCATATGCGCGTCGACGTCCACGCGCACTACTTCGCCCCGCCCTATTTGGCGGTGGTCGAGCGCGCCTACGCCCAGCCGCTCACCTCGCGTGAGATTGGCGTCCGCAAGATCATCGACGGGAAGGTGCGGCCGAACCCCGCCATGTACGAGCTGGACGAGCGGCTCGCGCTGATGGACCGCGTCGGCGTAGACGTGCAGGTGCTGTCCGTGTCCATTCCGATGACCTACCATCCGGACCGGGCGACGGCCGTCGCGATGGCGCAGGCTAGCAACGACGGCTGCGCCGAGGCCTGTCGGCAGCACCCGACGCGCTTCAAGGCGTTCGCCAGCCTGCCGCTGCCCCACGTGGACGCCGCGCTGACCGAGCTTGCGCGCGCCATCGACGCGCTCGGGCTGCACGGCGTCATGTTTGGCGGCAATGTGCTGCTCGAGCCGCTCGACAGCCCGGAGTTCGCGCCGCTCTGGGACGAGATCAACCGCCGCAATCTCGCCGTCTTCATCCACCCGACGGTGCCCTGCGGCGTCGAGGCGATGCAGGAATACGACCTGGCCGCCGCGGTCGGCTACGTCATGGATAGCTGTCTCGCCGCGTTGCGGCTCGTCTACAGCGGCACCTGCGAGCGCTGCCCGAACGTGCGGCCCATCCTCTGCCACGCGGGCGGCTACCTGCCGTACCAGTGGGACCGGCTCGACGCCTCCTACCACACCCGCCCCGAGACCCGCGAGCGCATCTCCCAGCCGCCCACGGAGTACCTCAAACGCTTCTACTACGACAACGCCAACTTCCACGTCCCCGCGCTCCGCTGCGCGCTGGAGACCGTGGGCGCGAGCCAGCTCATGCTGGGCAGCGATTACCCGTTCGGTCTGGGCGACGTGGAGAAGATGATCAGCTCGTTCGAAGCGCTGAACCTCCCCGCCGCCGACCGGGAGCGCGTCGAAAGCGGCAACGCGCTTCGCGTGCTCCGCTAGCGTCCCCCGGCCCGCGGCGAGCGTGCTTGCGAAGCGCACGCGCCGCCTGCTCGAGAGCGCCCTGGCGACGGCTATGCCCCTGGTATTCGTGGTATCATGTGCTAGAACGTGTGTTCTATAACGACTCGTTGACAGAGGCGGCCATGGACGAGCAACCGGGGGCGGGTGAGCGGGCGCTGGTGCCCGCCGATCCGGTGCAGCCGACGGGTGAGCTGGCGCCGCGGCAGGCCGCGGAGATGGACATCATTCGCCCTGTCGCGTCCGCCGACGAGGTCCTGGCGGCGTGGCGCCAGTTTCAGGAGATCAAGCGCAGCCTGCTCACGATCGAGGACTACCAGGACATCCAGGGGCGCCCGCGCATCAAGAAGTCCGGCTGGCGCAAGATCGCCGCGGCCTTCGGCATCTCGGACGCGCTGCTGCGGGAGGAGCGCCGCGAGATCGAGACGCCGACGGGACGCCACTTCGTCTGGGAAGTGACGGTGCGGGCGATCGCCCCGAACGGCCGCTACGCCGACGCCGTCGGCTCCTGCTCCTCCACCGAGCGCCGCTTCGCGCACCTCGACCACGACGTGCGCGCCACGGCGCACTGTGTTCCGCTAGACGCCGAGATTCTGACACGCGACGGGTTCCGCCGTTACGATCAGGTCCGGGTCGGCGATGAAGTGCTCGCCTACTCGGTCGAGGACGACATCTGTCACTGGACTCCGCTTCAGGGAGTGACAGTCTACGAGTCCTTACCCATGGTGCGCCTGGCCACCCAGTCCTTCCGCGTCCGCTGCACACCCGACCATTCGTGGGCGGTGGTGCTGGAGGGACGGCGCGTTCGGACGCCGCAGCGCCGACTATTCCCCGCCACTGCTCTCCCAGCCCGCGGCAACATCGTACTGGCCGCGCCGGCAGATAGTGGCGACAGCACCCTCTCGCCGGCGGATGCCGCCATTCTGGGATGGCTGTGCACCGACGGCCACGCTTCGGAGCATCGCGTAACCTCGAGGGTGAATGGCCGCGTGTACCACAATGGGCCATACCTGAAACTGGTGATCGACCAATCCAAGCCGCAGTTCGTGGCGGAGCTTCGAGCCCTGATCGGCGGTATGGTTTCCGAGCGGACTGAGCATCGCACTGCGCGCACGTTTCCGCAAGGACACACGTCAGCGCTTCGTCCCAACTATCGTTTCACGCTAAGGCAAAGCGAGGGCAAAGCGCTATTCCAGCGCGCGGGCATCAGTTCGCTAGACGAGTTGCCGTCGCTCGTGACCCGGCTAAGCGCTCCGGCCCGGCGCGCGATGCTCTCAGCGATGCTGCACGCGGAGGGCAGCCGGCGTGGCAGCGCTTGGAACTTCAGTCAGACGAACCCCGCGGTCATGGAAGTGTTCCAGATGCTGGCGACCCTGGAGGGCTACGCATTGGGGCGGCCCCAGACGGTGCATCCAGGGATTGGCAACGGGCCCTGCATTCGGCACACGCTCAGGGTGCACCGCTATGCGTATCTCCCCGCGGTGCGGGCGTCGGCTATATCCCCTGAACCCGCCTGGTGCCCGACGACGGCGTACGGAACGTGGGTAATGCGCTTGGACGGCCAGGTGACGATCACCGGAAACACCCGTGCGAAGAACCGCGCGATCGCCGACCTGGTCGGCGGCGGCGAGGTGTCGGCCGAGGAGCTGATCGACGGCGATGCCTGGGACGTGGCCGGGACGGCGCGGCCGGCCCCCGCTCCGCGCGACGAGCCGCCTCGCATGGCGCGCTCTGGCGGGCAGGCCGCATCGCCAGCGGACGACGGCGTGACGGATGCCCAGCTCCGCGCCATCCGCGCGCACCTGCGGCGCACGGGCATCGAGGAGGTGCGGGCGTGCGCCCGGGCGGGCGTCGCCTGCCTGGAAGCGCTGAGCCGCCGCGGCGCCGCGGAGCTACTGGCCGCCCTGTCGCGCCAGCCGAACGCCGCCTGAGCTTGACTCCCCGCGCTCGTGCGCCAGGCGCTCGGCCGCCTCCAGCAGCGCGTCCTGTTAGGCGCTCGGCGCCGTGGCGCGCCGCGCCCCGCATCGGCTGGCCGGCGCGAACGGGCGACCCAGAAGGCGTTTCCATCCTGCGACAGGCCCCGAAGCCGCCGCCGGTCCGGTAGACTGGAGAAGACCGAGCGGATGGGCCAGCCGTCCGAGCTTTCCCGAGGTGAGACGATGGTCATCGAGTCGAGCTTCCCGGTGAAGGCGCCGCCGCAGAGAGTGTGGGACTTCCTCATTGACCCCGAGCAGATGGTCGGCTGTGTGCCCGGCTGCTCGAAAGTCGAGCGGATCGACGACAAGACCTATCGCGCGACGATGAGCGTGAAAGTCGCCTACATCACCTTCAGCGCGGCGATGGAAGTTGCGATCACGCGCATGGACCCGCCGCACGAGTTGGAGTCCACGGCGCGGGGCGAGGACAAGCGCCTGGGCAGCAACGTGCAGATCGCGGCCACGCTGCGCCTCACGCCGCAGGCCGATGGCGTGACGGAGGTGGCCTACCGCGCCGACGTGTCGCTGTGGGGCAAGCTGGGCTCGCTCGGCGAGCCGATCTTCCGCCAGAAGGCCACGCAGACCGGCCGCGAGTTTGCCGCCTGCGTGAAGCAGAAGCTCGAGACGGCGCCATGACGATCAAGCGCCTTGACCTGCTGCAGCCGACGACGCTGGCCGAAGCCTGCCAGCTCTACCAGGAGCACGCCGACGACGTGAGCTACATCGCCGGCGGCACGGCGCTGCTCATCATGCTCCGCGAGCGCGTCTACCAGCCCGGCTACCTCGTTGACCTCAAGACGATCCCGGGCCTCGACGGCATCCGCCACGAGCCCGGTGCCGGCCTCCGCCTCGGCGCGCTGGCGTCGCACCGCGACGTGGAGCTGTCGCCCGTCGTGCGCGACCGGCTGCCTGTTCTAGCGGACACCTACCGCCAGGTGGGCAACGTCCGCGTGCGGCACGCCGCCACCGTGGGCGGCAACCTGGCGCACGGCGACTTCCGCCTCGACCCGCCCGCGCCGCTCATCGCGCTCCACGCCAGCGCGCGGATCGTGCGCGCGGATGGCGAGCGCACGGTGCCGCTGGAAGAGTTCTTCCTCGGGCTGTACGCGACGGCCCTGGAGCCCGGCGAGGTCCTGGCCGAGGTGATCGTGCCCGATCCGCCGCCGCGCACCCACACCGTCTACCTCAAGTACACGTCGCTGTCAGCGATGGACTGGCCGTGCCTGGGCGTGGCCGCCGCGGCCACGCTCGCGGAGGACGGCACGTTCGCCGACCTGCGGCTGGTCTTCACCTCGGTGTCAAGCACTCCCCTGCTCGTGCAGGGCGCGGCCGATCTGGCGCGGGGCCAGCAGGCCGGCGACGCGGCCGCCCTCGGGCGGCTGACGGCCGAGCTGGGCCGGCTGGCGGCCGAGCAGGTGGACCCCACGCCGGACATTCGTGGCTCGGAGTGGTACAAGCGCGAGATGACGCGAGTCTTCGCCGGCCGCGCCGTGCGCGCCGCGCTCGCGCAAGGGGGAGTCCTGAGCAGCCAGTGATGCGCCGCGGGTGCTGGAGTGGCGCGAGGGCGACCTCTCAGCACTCAGCTCTCAGCTCTCAGCACTGGAGGGATCATGGCGCTGGACCTGGAGTTCGACGTCGTCGGCAAGCCCGTGCCGCGGGTCGACGGGCTAAAGAAAGTCACGGGCCGTCCGATCTACACCGGCGACATCGACATGCCGGGCATGCTGCACGGCATGATCCTGCGCAGCAGCTATCCCCACGCGCGCGTGCGCGGTGTGGACAAGAGCCGCGCCGAGCGCGTGCCGGGCGTCGTGGCAGTGGTCAGCGGCGCGGACGTGGCGAACACGCCCGGCATCGAGCCGTGGTTCGGGCCGGTGTTCCGCGATCAGGCGATCCTGGCGATCGACAAGGTGCGCTACATCGGCGATCCCGTCGCGGCGGTGGTGGCCGCCGACCGCGAGACCGCGGAAGAGGCGCTGGAACTGATCGAGGTCGACTACGAGCCGCTGCCCGCGGTGTTCGACGCTGTCGAGGCGGCGCGCGACGGCAGCCCGCTCGTCCATGAGGTGCTGAAGCCCGCGCGCGCCTTCGCCGACATGGCGCACGTCGGCGCCACCAGTGGCACGAATGTCTGCTACAGCCTGCGCCTGCGCAAGGGCGACGCGGACGCCGCCTTCGCGCGCGCCGACTACATCTTCGAGGATACTTACATCACGCCCCCGGCCCAGCACGCGCCGCTGGAGCCACACGTGACCCTGGCCTACATCGACGAGGACGACCGCTTCCAGATCTGGACAGCCACGCAGAGCCCGTCGTACATCCGCACGGATATCGCCGCCATCTTCCGCGTGCCGCTGAACCGCGTGCGCGTCGTCGCGCCGTACCTGGGCGCCGGCTACGGCGCGAAGCTCTACGACAAGCTAGAGCCGCTCACCGCCTACCTGGCCTACGTCACCCGCAAGCCGGTGCGGATCGTCCTCAGCCGCCCGGAGGAGTTCGTGACCATCACGAAGCACAACGTGGTGGCGCGCTGCAAGCTCGGCGTGAAGAATGGCGAGATCATCGCCTGCGAGGCCGAGAACTTCTGGAACACGGGCGCCTACGCCGAGATCGGCCCGCGGGTCGTCCACAAGTCGGGCTATACGTCGGCCGGGCCGTACAAGTTCCCGAACGTAAAGATCGACTCGCACTGCGTCTACACGAACAACGTGCCGGCCGGCGCCTTCCGCGGCTTCGGCGTGCCGCAGGTCGTGTTCGCCTACGAGTCGCAGATGGACACGGTGGCGCACCACCTGGGCGTGGACCCGCTCGAGCTGCGCCTGCGCTACGCGCTGGAGGAGGGCGAGGAGTTCGCCACCGGCTCGCCGATGGAGAGCATCGGCGTCAAGGAGTCGCTGCGAAAGGTCGCCGAGGCGATCCAGTGGGAGCCGCCGCAGCCGCCCAAGCGGGTGTTCCGGGGGTCGGGCGTGTATCGCGCGAAGGGACTGGCGTGCGGCGTGAAGGCGGTGCTCACCCCGTCCATCTCGGGCGCCGTCGTTCACCTGAACGCCGACGGCAGCGTCACCGTGCTGTCGAGCACGGTGGAGATGGGGCAGGGGTCGGAGACGGCGCTGGCCCAGATTGCGGCCGAGGAGCTGGGCGTTCCCATCGAGCGGGTGCGGGTCCACCTGCCCGACACGGACGTGACCCCCTACGATACCATCACGGCCGGCAGCCGCTCGACCTACCACATGGGGAACGCCATCCGGGGCGCCGCCGCGCAGATCAAGCAGCAGCTCTTCGAGGCCGCGTCGGAGGAGCTAGAGGCCGACCCCCAGGACCTCGTGCTGCGCCACGAGCGGGTGTACGTGCGCGGCAACGAGCAACGCGGGCTGACGATCCCCCAGGTGTTCTCGGCGAAGCTCGGCGCGCTGGGCACGAACCTCGTCGGCGAGGCTACCTACAAAACCACCGCTGACCCGATGGACCACGAGACCGGCCAGACGCCGAAGAGCACGGAGTTCTGGTTCTCGGGCGCCAGCGCGGCCGAGGTCGAGGTGGACACGGAGACCGGGCGCGTGAGCGTCACGCGGTTCGCCGCCGCGGCTGACGTGGGCCAGGAAGTAAACCCCCACCACTGCGTGCAGCAGATCCAGGGCGCGGCGATCCTGACACTGGGGCTGACGTTCTACGAGTGGATGAACGTGGACCAGGGCCAGGTCACCAACGCCAGCCTGCTAGAGTACCAGCTACCTTCGCTGAAGGACGTGCCGCCCGAGATGGCCGCCGTGAGCGTCGAGGTGCCGCACCAGCGCGGCCCGTTCGGCGCCAAGGGCGTCGGCGAGTCAGGCACGCTCTCCGTACCGGCGGCCATTGCAAACGCCATCTACAACGCGGTGGGCGTGCGCATCAAAGACCTGCCCTTCACACCGGAAAAGGTGCTGATGGCCCTGGAGAGCCCGGCTCACGAGCACGGCGGCGCCCCCCTCGTCACGCCGGCCGACGAGGACGACTCAGCCTCCCAGAACATCAACATTCCGGACGTGCCTTAGCACCGAGCGCGCCCGATCACGCGCTCGCCTGGAGCGAACGTGAAGCGAACGATCACCCTCACGGTAAACGGCACGGAGCGCCAGCTCGACGTGCAGGACCACTGGTTGCTCTCGGACGTGCTCCGCGAGCAGCTCAAGCTGTACGGCGTGCGGGAAGGATGCGGCACGGCGGTCTGCGGCTCGTGTACGGTCCTGCTCGATGGCCGGCCGATTGCCTCCTGTCTGACGCTCGCCGCCCGCCTGGACGGACGGCGGATCGAGACGATCGAGGGGCTGACCGAGGGCAGCAACCTGCACCCCGTCCAGGAGGCCTTCCTCGAGGAGCGCGCTTTCCAGTGCGGGTACTGCACGCCGGGATACATCCTGGCCGTGAAGGGGCTGCTGGACGAGAATCCGGATCCCAGCGATGCAGAGCTGCTGGACTACCTGGCCGGCAACTACTGTCGCTGCGCCGGCTACGCGGACATCCTGCG
>Ga0070741_10008548_pt1 | contig 20458 bp, 18 predicted proteins | sample Coa_R1_4_FD_66440 | JGI IMG/M metagenome (GOLD analysis project Ga0070741, IMG submission 66440) | Surface soil microbial communities from Centralia Pennsylvania, which are recovering from an underground coalmine fire - Coalmine... | ecosystem: Environmental > Terrestrial > Soil > Unclassified ...
TCAGGCAAGTGAAGCTGCTGCCATTGTTGAATTGAATGCAATTTCAGTGGTAGCTTTGCTGTTAACAACCGGACATTTCATTTGCTACGAAAAGCGGTCATTTTAATTTGCTACGGACAGCGTCGCTCAAACGCATTCCAATCCGTTTTGGATCAGCATCACGTATGTCTGTTAAAGGAGCTACACCTATGTCATCGCCACAGAAAACCGCTAAAAAGAAGAACCGTAGGGTTAATGTAGATGCCCTGTCGAAACCATCAAACGATGTATCTACGAAAGAACAGAAAAATATCAAAGGCGGTATCTCTAAAGATCCCAATCTGGCTGATGTCTGGGGTCGCGATTCCAATGGCTTTGATTATAGTACTGATAAAAAATAGTCATGACGTCCCAATCCGAGCTCATCCAACCCTGACACGAATCCGAAGTTTGCGAATTAGAACGTGAGCACATTAATCAGTCCTGCCCTGAAATCACCTCGTGACAATCGTTCGGTTTTCTTTGGAATTCAACCCCAACCGTGATAAATCTTCTTCTTTCCAATAGATTTCGATCAATTGCTAGACTTGAACAGCAAACGGTGCTGATGAATGAGCAACAAATCAAATGAAGAAGAAAAACTATTGATCGCGATAATCATGGGTAGCAAGTCCGATTGGGAGACTATGCGCCATGCGGACGACATTCTTACGAAATTCGACGTTCCGCACGAGTGCCGGATAGTATCCGCACATCGAACTCCGGGATGGCTTGCTGAATTCGCGAGTACCGCTGAATCGCGAGGTATCGAAGTAATAATCGCCGGCGCAGGCGGTGCGGCGCACCTGCCTGGTATGGCCGCTGCACAGACGCTCGTTCCTGTTCTAGGTGTCCCAGTCGAAAGTCGCGCTCTTAAAGGAATGGATTCGTTGCTTTCCATTGTTCAGATGCCTGCGGGAATACCAGTCGGAACACTGGCGATCGGACAATCCGGAGCAACAAATGCTGCTTTAATGGCAGTCGCGATTCTCGGGAACAGTCGGCCGGAACTGCGAGAAAAGCTTCGTCGATTTCGCGAAGAACAGACACAGAAAGTGTTACAGGATACGCTTGTATGAGTAGAATTGTCTTGCCTGGAGCGACAATCGGCGTTCTGGGCAGCGGTCAGCTTGGTCGAATGTTTGCAATTGCCGCCAGACGACTAGGTTATCGCGTGCATACGTTCTCACCGGATAGCGACACACCTACCGGACAAATATCGGACTACGAATACGATGCATCTTACGATGATCTCGACCGCGTCAGACAATTTGCCAGCGGCGTTAGCGTCGTTACCTTCGAATTCGAGAACGTTCCTGCTGCAACCGTCGAAGCTGCGTCAGAGCTCGCCCCTGTGCATCCCAGCGGCGCTATCTTGCACATTGCTCAACATCGACTGCGCGAAAAGACTTTCCTTTCGCAATCAGGTTTTCCCGTCGTAAATTACCGCCATGTTCGCTCAATGGCCGATCTCCTTTCAGGATTGCAGGAGCTTGGGTACCCAGCTGTGCTCAAAACGGCAGGATACGGTTACGACGGCAAAGGCCAATCAAGAATCGACGCTCCGGAAGACGCGCAGAAAGCACTTGACGAGTTGAAAGGGCAGGAAGCCGTACTTGAGGCTTTTGTTGACTTTGCGTGTGAGATTTCTGTCGTCGCGGCACGCTGTCAGGACGGCAGTTTTGCTCACTTTGAAGTTGCAGAGAATTCTCATCGCAGACACATTCTGGATATCAGCGTTGCGCCAGCTCACATTCCTGACCAGGTGTCGAAAGAAGCCGTGGAAATCACCAGAAACGTCCTGGAGAAACTGGACCTGGTCGGCGTGATGTGTGTTGAATTCTTCCTGACAAAATCAGGTAAGCTTTTAATTAACGAACTCGCGCCGCGGCCTCACAATTCGGGTCATTTAACTGTCGATGCCTGTATAACCAGCCAGTTCGAGCAACAACTGCGGGCCGTCTGCGGTCTCCCACTCGGTTCTACCCAGATGCACAGCTATGCCGCTATGGCAAATCTGCTGGGCGACATCTGGCAAAGAGGCGAGCCTGACTGGGCGGCAGCCTGTGCGTTTCCGGAGGTGAAACTTCATCTTTACGGCAAGATGGAACCGCGGGTCGGAAGAAAGATGGGTCATTTGACCGCCCTTGCAGCAACCCGCGAAGACGCAGTGAGAATCGTCAAGGCTGCAAGGTCGGCTCTCGATGTAGCATAGGCTGCCAGCCTGTGGATGTTGTTTTCAGGTCCGAATCCATTTCAACCTGATCGTTAACGTCATTAACGTCCTTAACAAGGATTGCGTAGGTTACCACCTGCGCCACTTCTTTCTCGCAAATCGCGGTAGGGTAGTGGTAATATATGCTGCGCGGCTAACGTTCCTGCCAGCCGCCTGTGCAATTCGACCATTTCTTCGTCGCCAGTCTCTTCCGGAAGAGTGGTCCGCAAATTTTCCTGCTGTCAGATGACAGCGGAAGTGCGGAGTTTGCACGATCGAATCGACTCTTCATCAATGGAAAGGGACGAGACCTTGAGCATGCGGAAAGACCCATTTTGCTTAAGCAATATAACGGCAGTATTAGTAATACTTCTCACTTTGATCATGACGGGATGCGGAGGTGGAACACCTCAGGCTGCCAGCGCGCCTCCGAATATGAAAATCGTCCGAGGCTGCGTTTCCGATGGCGACAAACCAGGCTGTTTTAAGATTACCGACGAGCAGGATAAACAGACCTACAGCTTCAAACATCCCGGCGCGAAAGCGGGTACATACGTTGAATTAGTCAGCGCTGCGCCACACGCGGGAGATTGTGACGATAAAAACCAGATCGGCGTCTCGACCGTGACGGTGATCAGCGATAAGTGCGGCACCAAGTAGCGCAAATTGTCGGTTTGTGCTACCTCACTTTCAAGGCAATCATCGTGATATCGTCGCCCTGCGGCAATCCGCGAGTATAGGCAAGGACTTCTTTAAATACCGTGTCTTTAATCTCTTCGGCGGACAGGTTTTTGGAAGCTTTAACCAAAGCCTCTAATCTCTCGTCGCCGAACATCTCGTTCTGAGCGTCGACCGCTTCAGTAACGCCGTCTGTAAATACGACCACGATATCGCCGGGACCTACTTTGATTTGTGCCGATTTGTACTCGGCAAAATCGAAAGCGCCGACCACTATCGCGTCAGAGGTCAGCAGCTCTATCTGACCGTTAGCTCGTACGAGAATCGGCGGATTATGACCAGCGTTAACAAAGGTGAAATTCCCTTCTCTGTCCAGCAACGCGCAAAAGAGGGTTATAAACCTATTGGCCGCGGAATTCTTAACCACAACACGATTCAGGCTGGTGACAACCTGGTCGAGCGGCAACCCGCTGAGAAGCTGAGCCTGCAATACCCCCTGAGCCATCGACGCAAGTAAAGCGGCCGAAATTCCCTTGCCCGAAACATCGCCCAGCACAAATGCAGCCCGTCCATCGTCCAGCGTAATAAGATCGTAAAAATCACCGCCCACATATCGTGTTGGGATGCTTTGTCCCGCGACCTCGAAATAATCGGGCGGCTTAAAGCTGGTCGGCAACAGCGCCATCTGAACTTCCTGCGCCATGGTGAATTCGCGTTCCAGTCTCTGCTTTTCCTGCTCTTCTCGCATCAGGCGAACGCTCTCAAGCGACTGGACCGCTTCAAAGGCCAGCGATTCAAGCAGGGTGAGCGATGTCTTTGATAACACGCCGCCAATCAGTCGACTGTCAACGTAGAGCACTCCCAGCACATCGCGCTTCATCAGCGACGTCGCGTCCATTTTTTCGCTCATCTTAAATTGGAACAACGGAACACAGGCGATCGTTCGAAGATCCAGATTGCGGATGCTTTGCCGAGCTGCCAGCGGGCTGTTATCGATGCTGTCGTTCAAAATAACGCTGCGATTATATTTGAAACACTCATCGACGACAGAGTGACTCATGGCGAACTCTGTTCCCTGCAGCCAGTTTCGCTGGTTATCGCGAGCTACTTTGAATTCAAGCTCGCCTTTGTCATTCTTCAGCATCAGAAATCCGCGTTCGGCCTTGGTAATCTCGATGGCCGCGTCAACGATTAGACACAAGACGTCGTCAGGACTCAGCGAAAACTTGAAAGCCTGATTGACCTCGACAAAGCGAATCAGCTTTTGCAGCTCTTCATTTGCCGAAGCGGCTTTGGCCTGGTCCGATGATTGACTGGACGGATTTGGCACGGTAGCAGCCGAAGCCGCCGCGGCCATCGCAGCCTCTTCTACAAATTGAAGCTGGCAATCGTCGACGCCTCCGATACCAATCCTGTCCAGGTGAACCAGGACACGACGCTCCACCTGTTGCTCATTCACAAACGTGCCGCTCTTGCTGCCCTTATCCTGAATGTAATAAGCGCCATTTTCGTAAAGTATCTCCGCGTGATGACGAGACACGCTGCCAGAGAGTAATTGCAAATCGTTCTCGGGCTTGCGGCCAATGGTGAAGACAGGTTTCGTCAAGGGAAGCGTTCGCTTAGCCCCAAATTGATCGGTGACTCGGATCTGTGCAGCCTTTTGCATAACGTATTAACTACCTAACGGATCAAATAATAGAATGTCGCTTCCTCGCCGGGAATTATCACGAACATCATACTCTAATTGTTCTGTTGTCTAAATCGCTCACTGCTTAGAAGGACGAAATCGCGCTGGCTTCATCGTCGAAAATGTCGAAAACAGTGATCAAGCGCGTGAGCTCAAATACCCGCTTCACAAAGCTCGAAGGACGTACGAGCTTCAATTGACCATTAAGCTTGCGAATACTGGCGAAAGATCTAACCAAAGCACCCACGCCTGAACTATCGATCCGTGGAGCCTTCGACATGTTCAATAGGAAGCTCCGGTTGCCCTCATCCAGCAGGTCGGCTACGGTCTCGCTCAGCCGTTCCCGGCCGAATCCAGGCATTAAATCGCCCTCGAGATCGATAATCACCACGCCGTTGCTTGATCTGGTTGTGATCTTCACCGGCCTTTCCCCTGTCCTGTGACTTAAAAATCGCTTGAGGATTTTAACTTTGATTACAACTGTTGATCCCAACAATTGAATACAAAGGTGGAGGAAACCAATTTCAATTATATCAAATCATTGGACTTTTTGAACCGGGGAAAATCGATCTGGCTACCGCGCCTGCCGTTTCAATTAAGCAGGCAAAGCGTGACACCGGTTGGCCACAAATTCTTTCCAGGATACTTAGGTGTCACAGGGCTACTTATAGACAATACAGCACTTACCGTAGCGTGACAGGTGTGACACCAGTTGGCCAATTCGGATTTTTTATCCAAACCAGCCGCTAACAAAACGGAAAGCCCGGCAGGAGGATCTGAACCTGTCTGCCGGGCTGATGGTCTGAAAGAATCTAACTAACGGTTCGTTCTGGTGAAGCTGAGCGGCTTCGAGATCGCTCCTGTCAGATGATTCCTTACCTGAATATTGATCGGCGTTCCCACCGGGATTGTGTTATTGACATCCTGGAATATCAACAGGAACGCTTGTCCATTGGTCGGGTCAGGTATCGCGCGAGTTAGCGTCGGCTCGACCGTGCAGACATTCGATACCGGGTTGCAAACCACTATATCCATTTCGTCTTGCACAAAGCCCAAACCGGTAACCTGTAACTGGTTAGTCGGCTCGTTGCCGCCAGCCTTCAGGTAGGTAGCGCGAGTCACAACCGGTTGCGAACCGATCTTCAATCCGGTCGAAGTCGCTGTCGCACCTCCACCGGTTATCCTCAGCACACCGTTGTTGGTCGACAAAGGAGTGCCGTCAGGAAGCGTTGTCGGTATCGTCCAGTTGAACGGACTTGCCTGCGCTGTACCGATAGTTGTGAACGTCGTTCCACCATTAATCGAGAAATCGATGGTGAAGCTGGTGTTGGCCGGAATTCCGCTGGTCGTAAACACGATCGGGAATGGAGCCTGTGTTCCCACTGGATTACCGTTGGCATCGAATGCCGTCGGTCCCGCAACCAGCGTGTCATTGTTGGTCGGGGACACAATTGCGATCGCAGGCGCGGTCTGACCACTCAGCTTGATCGTGAAGTTAGCGTCACTGGTGTCTGACGTTGTCCTGTCTGCTGGTAACGTGACGCCGTTGCATTGTGTCGCTACCACAGCGCCCGTGCAGGCAGGCTCTGTGATGGTTACCTTCACTCGCGCCGTGGTGGTGCTGATGTTCGGCACCGTCCAGTTGAACGATTGTGTACCACCTGCGATTGCATTTGTAATGACAATCGGGAAGGTCGTGCCGCCATCCAGCGACAGTGACAGCGTTTGACGCAGTCGGTTAACGCCCGTTGCCGCCGATGCCGTCCAGCTTATCTGGAACGTCTGGCCGCCGGTAAGCGTCTCACCGCCGTTCGGAGCAATCAATATCACCTGAGGCGTATCCTGAACATTGATGGTCAGGGTCTTCGTATCCGTCAGGTTCGGTGTTCCATTGTCGGTTGCCACCACATTGACGGTGATCGGTCCAATAGTCGTTCCGATCGGCGGAGCGATGTTGATCGTCGCCTTGAAGTTACCCTGTGCATCCTTGGTCGTCTGTCCAATGGTTACGAACGATGGAACCGTCGCCGGGTTGTTCCCAGCAAGTGACAGCGTGACCGTCTGATTGAGCGGCGCGCCGCTGTCAGGATCGGTCGCACTGGCAGTAATCGTTCCCGAAGTGCCAACTGTCACGTTAATCGTCGACTGGCTGAGCGTCAACACCGGCGGGCGATTGGCAGGCGTTACGATCAAGTTGAACGTACGCGAATCGGTGCTGCCGTGCTGATCGTTTACTGTCACAACGATGTTGTTGAAAGGCGAATTCTTCGCATCAAGTATTTGCGGAGCGATATGAATATTCGCCGTGCTCACGCCGTTTGCGCTGACTACATTCGTAATGGTTACAAATGAAGGAGCGTTGGTCAGGGTGAACGTTGCCACGTTGTTTGTATCAGGATCGTTCGCCACGAGCGAGATGTCCTGGGTATTCGTTTCCTTGACAGTGAATGTATCTCCGTTATTCGGAGCAGTGGTAAACACGACCGGCCGGTTAACGTCAACAACTGTCAGGTTGAACGAATTGGACGCGCTGTGCACGCCTGGAACGTTGTTTCCGACGTTAGCCTCGGTTGCAGTGACGGTTACAGTGCACTGACCTGCGTCGAGGAATCCCGGAGCGATGTGCAATACGCCTGTTCCGTTTCCATTGTCGGTCACGGAAACGAAGCTATTAGCATTGACACCGGCGCGAGAAGGCTGTGTGGCTGAAACACGCGATCCGGTAACTCTGCCCGACGACCTGCTGGTGGTTGACGGACTTGTCGTTGTGGATGAGCCTCCCGGCGCAAGAGGAGCCGGAATGCAACTCGTCGATGCACTCAGCGCCAGCAGGTTGTTACCGCCAATGTCGGTCGAAGAGATGTTCACATCTGCTGTCTGACCTTCATTGATAGTGGTCGGCGGGTTGGTAATCACCGGCGTAGTCGGCGGAACGTTGACAATGGTGACCTGGAACTGCTTGTTGTCCGTCTTGGGACCACTTCCGTTTGGCCCAGTAGAGTCATTGTCATTTACAGTGACACTGACCGTGTAATTACCGGCTGCGCGTCCATTGAGAGCCAGCGGATTGATCGTAATCGGCGCACTGAATGTCGTGCCGACTTGAGTTGCAGCTCCCAAAGTAATGAACGACGTGTTCGGAACGCTCAACTCTGTGTTCAGTGCCGTAACCTGAATACTGAACGTCAAGTTCGGCGCTGGCGGAGTTCTGGACAGATCGGGATCGGTCGCGCTGACCGTAACTGTTACCTGAGCATCGTTCTCGTTCATTGTGACCGGAACATTATTCGGCAGCGTCAGAACAGGGGGACGATCATTGTAATTCACCGTCACGGTAATATCCTGAGTGGCGGTAAGCGGATTCTGCGGATCGTTATCGTTAACGGTTACCCTGAACGTAGACACTCCGTTGTCTCCGATTTGTGGAGCCAAATGCAGAGTGGCAGTTCCGTTGGTCGTCGCGTTAGTAATGGTTGCGAAGTTCGAGCCGGGACCGGTCAACTTCTGAACGCTGAACGTCAGCGTCGAATTGCCGTCAGGATCGTTCGCGGTAAGGCTCACATCCAGAGTGCTCAGTTCGGTTACGGAAACCGGGCTGAGAGGAGCAAGCGTCGGCGGTCGATTGACGTTGTTAACCGTCAGCGTAAAGTTTGTATCGGCAAACTTCGGCCCATTAGGATCATTTGAAGTGTTGTTATCAGTTACCCGGACTCGTAACGGATAAGTGCCTGCCGCGTTAAAGTTGTTAGTCAGATCAATATTGACCGTCGTGCTGCTCGGATTCGTGCCAGTCGTATTGACTAGCGTCACAAATGCTGGAGCAGCCGTGCCGTCCTGTCTTGTTACGGTGAATGACAACGCGTCCGTTGCATCAGGGTCGCTTGCTGTAACGGTGAAGCTGGTCGTGGCATTCTCATTCACTGTCACAGTTGCCGGCGCAGGTGCCGTAAAGACTGGTGGGCTGTTCGGCTTAAAGATAGTTAGCGTGAACTGTTGCGAACTGGTCAACGGACCTGAGCCATTAGCCTGTGGTGTAACAGCATCATTATCGTTAGCCGTGACAGTAACCGTGTACACAGCCGGAGCCGCGTTCGCCGCCGCAACTATGTGAAGGTTACCGGCTGTATTCGACCCCGAAGGAGTTATTGTCACATTGCTCAGCGGCGGTACTACATTCGTCACCGAGAAAGTGATATTGGTATCTTCCGGATCAGGATCGGTTGCGCTCAAAGGAATATCCAGAGTCGCTCCCTGTGCCAGGTTTCTATTAGTAATGGCAGCCAATGACGGCGGACGGTTCACATTACCGACAGTGATATTTATTGTCTGATTTGTTGTATCCGTTCCGTCAGTCGCGCTTATAGCTGCGGTGAAGTTTCCTGCCGATGTGAACCCGAGGGTCGGGAAGTTTAAGGTACAGGTAATCGGTACCGCCTGAGACGTGCCTACTCCCGGGCAACTCAAGGTTGCGCCCGACAGTGTCGGTTGCGTCACGCTTGTAATCGTGACGGGGTCGCCATCGGCATCGTTTACTACGATATTGACGCCGTGTGCGGTGTCGCCTTCTTTCGCCGAAGCGCTCGATGTGATCGATGGAGGAGCGTTCGAAATATTCAACGCGACGTCTGTGGCCGTGAATGGAATCGAGCTGGGCTGTTGGTTATTGATGTCATTGCCGGCAGTGAACGAATCTGCCGAGCCAACATTGGCATTGTCTTGCGACGTGCCGTCGACTTTTATGGTCGTCGTTCCATTCTGGATCGTCTTGAATACAAGTGTTGGAAGAGGAATCAGTCCATTCTTAAAAGCCGTCGTGTTGTTGTTACGAACATTAGCGTTGGGCAGATAAACGAAAGAAATTCTTTTCTGTGAGTTTGCCTGGGTTATATTAGATGGCCCGAATGTATAGTCGTTACAAATATTATAAGGGCTTGGCACACCGGTGAAGTCTGGGTTGTTCACGCCTGGATCGGAACAAATAAGCGCAAAATTTTGATCTTGGGCGATTTGAGGATTCACCAATTGAACGAAGTTCGTATCGAACGTTACGTTTATTGTGAATGCTCCCAACGTCGCGGGCTGATTTGTAATTCCATTCGTGGAATTATTCAAAATCAGATTCGTCGTGTCGAAATACAGCCGAGTCTGGAACGTCTTGTTCGGCTTTATACTGAACGACGACAGAGCCGTCGGATTCGCCGACGGATCCAGGGACAGGAACAACTGTGCGTTGCCGTCTCCTTTCGGTCCGCCCGTGAAAACAGGGCCGGCAAAGGTAAAGGCTTTTAGCGCAAACCCTCCAATTAGTGCCGCTCCGATTAGCACTGTAAGTAATACTTTCCGACTAAACATTAGGTTCCTCCTAAAAACACTTGCGTGGGTCAGCCATTCTGCCTGGTACGTCTCTGGACTACAAGCGTTGTCAGTCCCCGCAGAAATGTTCCGTTATCACATTTAAAAATGAAACGGTGGATACGACCTTTCAGGGTCGCTCCACCATAACAAACTCAATCTTTGCGTAAATTTCGCATTCGACTTACCCGTATTTTTTAACGCGACGGGTTGCTCTTCCCTTTAACAATTGGACGCGAGGTCGTTTTTCTGCTACTAACCGTCACGGCGCCATTTTTATATGAAGCCGGTATAGCGACTGAAGCGTCGTTGTGCAGTACTGAAGCCAGCGCAGCGTGTTGCGGCGAGCCTTGAGGATCCACGGTAAAGACCGCAGCGCCAGTCTTTTCAGCCACAAAAGTCAGCTTAGCGACACTCAAAGAAGTCATCGGCTGATGGATAGCCGTAGTGAAGGCCGTCGCAATCACGACTCCTTTTTCATTCGCCATGTCGGCGTTTGTAAATGTCGGTGCTTTGTTGAATGCTGGGGTTTCTCCCCCGTCTGCGCTGATAAATTTTACGATAGACGGATCGAATCCTATCGGCAAGACATAACCGCCTAATGCGGTTGCCGTGCCGTCTTCGAATTTCGTTGTTCCCAACTCTACCTGCAGTTCGACCGTAAATGTTTCGCCTTTTGCGACTTCGGTTGGCGCAACCACCAGCACAGTCGCGTTCGAGCCGCGCGCCGGCTGAGGACCCGGTCGCTTTGTTCGCGTCTCTTGCCCAAGCACTGGCAACAAAGCTATACACATAACACAGGAAACCAGCAGAATCCGATTTAGATTTCTTTTCATGATCGCACTCCATTCGATATGAAGGTCCGGCCGAATCGGCGATGACAAAGCTGGTTAGAATGCGTACTCTCAGTCCAACCGTATCGGCAGCACACCAGCCCTTCGTAAGCAATTCGTGATTTTATATCCAAACTTACGATCTCCCGGGAAAGGCGGATTTGCCGACCTGTACACGGGCGCTAAACAGGGCAGGGCCCGAAACGATCAGAATTGGCAGTTGGCAGAACAACTCAAAGCCCTTCAATATCGACTCACCACTAATAAAATGCGCAAAATTGAGCAGATGAAAGGAAACCGACCCGAAACTCTAAACGGCCGTCCTGCGTGATTATATCAGAAGACTGGCAAATGTTGGCTATAAATTGGCTGGATGTCTTCGCCCTCAAACCATTTTTTTGGCGCCACCCGTTGCCGGTCATTTGCGCTGTGCCTTCATGCTAATAACAACGCCCAACAGCTCGGCCTCACTTTTGCGACGACGACAGAGAAACTCACGGCACCTGGTGCTTATCAGTGCAGGGTATTTTTTAACCTAAATTAAAATCCATTGTCAAGCTAAATGCTTGACATCTCGAAGAAACAGCCGCTTTAACAGTCCCCAGTGTCGGACGAAATAGATCCCTGGAAACTAAGCCAAAAACCCGGACCACCCGATCGATCTAACACCTACGATTTGATGGTTTCCTTCGAAACTCGCTTGAAATATACGAGACCGAAAATCCAGGCCATTATCAAGGAAGCAACCGCAACTGCTACGTTCACGCCATAATCCTCGTTGTGCGAAAAACGTACTAACGCCACTATAAAGTGAACAACACAGTGAAATGAGCAGCCGGCTGTGGAACCCAGATAATATAATGTTTTATTGGAAAGTTGCTTCTTACCCTTGAACATCGTCGACCATCACGGCTTTACTTAACCATCAATAATGGGGAACGATTATCTTCCATATAAACCAACATAACACGACAATCACGATGATCAAAGGCAAGAATCTATTCCAGAACCCTGTTGCTTGCATCCGGGCAACCTCAAAAACGGGGATGTGTTGACGACTCAACTCGCTCTAGTCTGGCTTTAGTTGTCGTTTAGTTAAACGGAGACGCGTCTCAAGGGGCGATGGTAACCAAAGGTGCACAGGAGCAAGGTGTGTACCAGCTTTGACGGAATTCTCCACCACTCCTAACTGCCTGGAATTGTTCGATTATTCATTAGGTCTAACTCGCGATGGCGCGAACCTGGCCACTTATTTCGGATGACAAAGGCACCAAATGGTGTGAGCTGACCAGATTTCCGCAGTCTTGAAACGCGCGTGAGAGTTGCCCGTGTTTAGACTTCGTGCTGCCGGAAAATGTTTGAAAAACGATTGACAAAGTTTTCATCTTAATCATAATCGTAACTATTCCGAATATGAAGAATTCCCTCGAAGAAATAATGCGGCGGAACAGCCGGCAAAAGCAGCGCCTGATGGAGATCCTTCGTGGCACTGACATACACCCGACGGCCGACTGGATTTACGAGCAGATGAAGCCGGAGTTTCCCCATTTAAGTCTGGGTACCGTATATCGGAATCTGAAAATACTCGGCGAAGACGGTCAAATACGAGAATTGCGCAACGGCAATTCATTCAGCAGATTCGATGCTCGCACGGACGAGCACTATCATCTGGTTTGTCGTATCTGCGGCAAGATTGAGGATGCTTCGATTCCGGTTTCCTCAGAGCTAGAGCGGCAGGCCGACAACCTGAACGGATTTAAGATTGAGACTCATCGGCTTGATTTCATCGGACTATGCGCCGAGTGTCAGCCTGAATAGTTTTCCGTGGCTGCCGGTAGCTAATACTCGCGAGCCACTCGTTTTAGTTCATTCAAAAAGAATTCAAAGAAAAGGAGATCGCATGCCAAACCTAGCAGGCACAAAAACTCACACGAACCTGAAAGAGGCATTTGCCGGAGAATCCCAGGCAAATCGTCGCTATCTTTATTTTGCTCGCCGCGCCGACATTGAGGGCTATCCCGACATCGGCGGTCTGTTTCGCGATACATCCGAAGCCGAGACCGGTCACGCCTTTGGTCACCTTGATTACCTGAAGGAAGTCGGTGATCCAGCCACCGGTGAACCGATCGGCGATACCGAAAAGAACCTGAAAGCCGCGGTCGCAGGCGAAACCTACGAATACACCGAGATGTATCCGGGTTTTGCGAAAACTGCTCGTGAAGAAGGTTTCAGCGAAGTAGCCGAATGGTTCGAGACACTGGCTCGCGCGGAGAAATCGCACGCTGGTCGCTTCCAAAAAGGATTGGACGGACTCGACTGAGAAAGTGGACGGTGGTCGGTGGTCAGTGGTCGGAGTCACCGATCACCGACCGCTGACCACCGACCACCGACCCTGCTATGTCTACTACTTACGACGTTCACGATTCGGACTACTGGGAACACCAATCGCTCTCAGACGAGTTGAACCGCGTTTTCGACATCTGTCACGGGTGTCGACGATGCTATCAACTCTGCCCTTCCTTTGATGTAATGCTGAAGCGCATCGATCAGGAAGGCGATGCCGAAGTCGCCGGACTGAAACAAAAAGATTTCGATACCGTTGTCGATCTTTGTTATCAGTGCAAGCTCTGTATTCCTCATTGTCCGTACACACCTCCGCATAGATGGATGGTCGATTTCCCCAGGCTGATGTTGCGTTCAAAAGCTGTGAAGGCGAAGAAAGAAGGCGTCTCGCTGCAGGATAATTTCCTGGGTCATACCGATTTTATGGGTAAGTTCGGCGTAGCGACTTCGAAGATCGCTAACTGGCTGAACGAGCGCAGAGCGCACCGCTTTCTCATGGAAGAGATCGTCGGGTTAGATAAGGACAGAGTCCTGCCTACATTTAATAATCAGACTTTCAAAAGCTGGTTTGATAAGCATAGTTCGCCCGCGAGCAAAGGTGAGGATAAGATCGCTCTGTTTTACACCTGCTCAGTGAATTACCAGGAACTTGATACAGGAAAATCGTGTGTATCGGTGCTGGAGCACAATAACCTTGATGTGTCTTGTCCGGAGCAAAAATGCTGTGGCATGCCTTTTCTGGACGGCGGCGATGTCGATGCGGCAACTGAAAATGCGGCTTTTAATACAAAGCAATTGGCGGACGCAGTTCGCTCTGGTCGCAAAATCGTAGTGCCCGGACCGACATGCTCTTTTATGCTGAAACACGAGTATCCCACGCTCGTGGGAACCGACGAGGCAAAACTTGTTGCGGAAAATACCTTCGACATTTGCGAATACCTCGTGTTACAGAAGCGAGCAGGAAAGCTAAAGACCGATTTCAAACACAACCCCGGAAAGATTGCATATCATCTTCCTTGTCATTTACGGGTCCAGAACATCGGGTTCAAGTCGCGCGATCTGATGAAGCTGACGGGAGCTCAAATTGAAGTTATAGATCGATGCTCGGCAGTCGATGGCACGTGGGGATTTAAAAAAGAGTATTACCAGTTGTCGCGTAAAATCGCCGAGCCGCTGTTCGCGCAGATGACCGCAAGCGAGACTAGTACGATGGTTTCCGATTGTCCGCTGGCGGCTATTCAGATTAAGGATGGAACGGGAGTGAAGCCATTGCATCCGATTCAAATCATCGAGCAATCGTATGGACTGCTTGACGATAACGAAAGCCAGGTTCACACAGATAAAGGCAGCAATAATGAAGCCAATAAACATTTCTGAAGTTAAGAACATCGCCGAATATGAAAAGATTCGCCCTGAATTCCGCGCGAGAATTATCGAGCTGAAAAACAATCGCCGCATCTCGGTCGGGCCGAAAATCACGTTTGTGTTTGAAAATCGTGACACCGTTCTGTCTCAGATTCAGGAGATGATGCGCGCAGAGCGAATAGTCCACGAAGAAAAGATCCAGGACGAAATCAACGTTTACAACCAATTGCTGCCTGGTTCTAATGAACTGAGCGCAACGATGTTTATCGAAATAACAACCGCAGGCAAAATAAAAGAAGAGCTGGAAGAACTGCTGGGCATCACCAGGAGCGATTGCGTCGCTATTCAGATCGGAGATCAATACCGCGTTCCTGCCATCTTCGAAGAAGGACATGAAGAAGACGACAAACTGGCAGCCGTGCAATACGTTCGCTTCAAGTTTTCCGAAGAGGCGAAAGATGCGTTCCTGTCGAAGTCATCAAGGATTGTAATCAATCATCCTAATTACCAGGCTTCGGCCGAGATCCTGGATAACGTTCGAGATAACCTGAGGTCGGATTTGTCGGATACATCGCAATAGAACAAACCGGGTTTAACCAGGCTGCGGCCACCTTTTCGATTGACACTTGATTCGATGAAACATATTGTTAGCTTTCTTTAACAGTCTACTGGCTCGCCGGCCGCGCTTTCAGGCCGGGAAACAGCAATAACATTCCGAAAAAGAATTTGGAGGACATATGGCACACCCCTTGTTGTCGGATGTCACGACACTTCTAACATTTTTCCAAACCCCTGCGAGTGGACATGGACCGGTTGTCCATTTTCCGGATGACGCGGCCTCGTACGTCAAGGTCATTCTCCGCTGGGCGCATTTTGTCGCGGGCATCACCTGGATCGGACTGCTCTACTTCTTTAATGCAGTGAACGTGCCGTTCCAAAAGCAACTGGATGCCCCAACCAAGGGCAAAGTGGTTCCCGCGTTGATGCCGAACGCTCTCTGGTATTTCAGGTGGGGGGCTCTGGTTACAGTTCTGGTTGGTCTGGCCTATTATGGCTCATACATCCTGGCGACGGATGCCCACAACGGCGGTGCAAATGCTTTTGCAATTCTGGGTATCTGGTTACTAATTATTTTGGTGACGTACACGATTGTCTTTTTCGTGACCAAGCCTGACGGCCCATTAAGCAAAGGGAATGTGCTTGCGATAGTGATTGCGATAATCGTAATAGTGATGGCGGCCGTCATAGTCATGTTTATGGGCAGTTATCCTGGAATAGGAAACAAGACTATCTCAATCGGTATCGGTGGCGGACTGGGAATCATAATGCTCGCGAATGTCTGGAGTATTATTTGGCCAGCCCAACGCCGAATAATTGCCTGGACAAAAGCGTATGCGGAGAATGGAACACCGATTCCGCCGGAGGCGGCAAAACTGGGACGTCGCGCATTCCTCGCGTCAAGAACGAATGCGTGGCTTTCTCTGCCTATGCTGTTCTTTATGGCGGCGTCGCATGATTTCATAATGTTCGGACGCTGATTTCCCGTTCGGTTTGACCAGCAGACACGCTCGGCCTTACCACCGAGCGCGTCTATCTCACTGACATTTCAAGGCATTTTACCTCACCGCCCAGACGACCTTTCAATTCACCTGGTTTCGCAACTATAATGTAACGCACAACACCTTCGCGCTGTCTCTCCCCGCGTGAATTAATAAGATTTGCTGCAGATAAGAGAGGAGAGCCAGAGATGTCATCAAAGATGGCGGTTGCGTCGTACAAGGCCAAGGAATTCAATCTTAGCGGGCTGAATGGGATTTCCGATAAAACGCTCGAAATGCATTTTGGTCTATATAATGGGTATGTAACGAATACCAACAAACTTAACGAAATGATTGCGAATCTATCCGAAAAAAAAGGAGCCGATCCTGCCTATGCAGAGTTAAAGAGACGGCTGGGCTTTGAATATGGTGGAATGGTTTTGCACGAATATTATTTCGGCAATATGGTAAAGGGCGGATCATCGGTAGCTCCGGCGTTCAAACAGGCGGCCGAAGACGCTTTCGGAAGTTTCGAGGATTGGCAGAAGGATTTTGTCGGCGTCGGCAGCATGCGCGGTGTCGGCTGGGCAGTCTGCTATCAGGATCCGAGCACTGGAAGATTGAATAATCACTGGATTACACTGCACGAAGAGGGTAATGTCGCGGGATACACTCCGGTCCTGGTGATGGACGTGTGGGAGCACGCATTTCTGCTGGATTACAAACCGGCTGAACGCGGAAAATATATCGAAGCATTCTTTAGCAATATCGACTGGAATGCGGTTGGCAAACGCCTAAAGGCGTAAAATCTCTTTCACGACACGTCTTACCCTGAAGACGTGTCGTGAATAAAAGGCAGACTATATGAAGGTTGGCGAGATAGCCCCGGATTTCAGCTTACCTAACAGCAATAACGAAACAGTTACGCTGTCGGATTATCGCGGACACAACGTTGTCCTGGCCTTTTATCCAAAGGACAACACGGGAGTCTGCACGGCGCAGTTATGCGATTATCGCGATGCCTGGGCGGACTTTAATGGTATGGACGCGGTTCTTCTGGCGATAAATACTGATAGCGTGCAGTCGCACAAAGGTTTTCAGGATAAATACCAATTCCCTTTTCAACTGCTATCCGATCCTGATCGAAAAGTCGCAAAGCAATATAAATCGGCAATGCCATTTATCAATATCGTTAAGCGTGCGATTTTCGTCGTCGACAAAACGGGCCGGATCGCTTACAAACATACCGAATTAACTCCGATGACTCGCAGAACCAGTGACGAAATATTGAAAGTCCTGCAGTCTATGAATTAGCCGGATTACGTCCGCGCGATCAGTCCCGAACCAGTGTCACACTTTCGCCCGTAATGACGATGTCGTCGTTCTGGTTGGTTATTTGATTGCTTAGTTTCAGGATTGCGCGATCCTGAGCCCATTCCGTGACCTCAACGGTTGCGGTCAGAGTGTCGCCGATATGAACAGGTTTTACGAACTTTACGGATTGGCTCAGGTAAACGCATCCCGGCCCGGGCAGAATCATTCCCAGCACGGTTGAAATCAAACTGGCCGTCAGCATGCCGTGCGCTATTCGCTGTCCGAACATCGTCGTCTTTGCGTAATCTTCTACGATGTGAAGCGGATTGAAATCTCCTGATACACCGGCAAAAGCGACGACATCGGCTTCAGTAATGGTTTTTGAGAAAGACGCCTTCTGTCCAATTTCAAATGTCTTAACTGTTCTGGGCAACTCGGTCTCCTGTATCAATGATTTTCGAATCGCGAGTATAGCCTAAAATCTCAAATCAATCAGTCGATCAATAGTTGCATTTCTTGGGTTATAATCTCCTGATGTTTCAGACAATTCTCCCTGGGTTGTTTTTATCGAATAAATATTCTGCGTTGGCGCTTCCAAGATGGCTTGATTCGCAGGCGCTGTGGTCGCTTGCAATAAGAAGATCGATCGAGGACGATTTGCCTTCCGGCCTCGCTATCCTTGTTATCCTGGGATCGCTGCTCTATTTCCTTGTTCCAGCCGAGCGAAAACATACGCGGGCCGCGGCGGTAATGTTCGTGATCAGCAGCATTATCGTTCTGCTGAGCATCCCCGTAACCGTTTCCGGACGCGATGACTGGGGTAATACGATTCATCATATCGGCTACCTGCTGGGCGGTTTTGTTCTGATAAATCTGACGGGAATTTTTTTCTTTGAAGTACTGCTGCGCGCTTTCCGCATTTACACGCCAAGGATCCTGCGCGATCTGCTGCTTGCGCTGGCATACATTACTTTTACTCTCGTGCATCTGTCGACAAGCGGCGTCAACCTGTCGGGCATCGTTGCCACGTCCGCGGTGCTGACCGCGGTGATCGGTTTTTCATTGCAGGACACGTTGGGAAACATAATGGGCGGGCTTGCCCTTCAGATGGAGCGAAGTATCAACGTCGGAGACTGGATACGTATCGATCCGCACGTCGGACGAGTGGTGGAGATAAGTTGGCGACAAACTACGATCGAAACCCGGAACTGGGACACAGTTATCATTCCCAACAGTCAGTTAATGAAAGGTCAGGTCGTCATTCTCGGCCGAAGAACCGGGCAACCAGTTCAGCATCGCCAGCACGTTTATTTTCAGGTCGATTTTCGGTTTCCGCCCAGCGACGTGATGGCAACAGTTGAAGCCGCCGTTCAGGACGTTCCAATTGCGCGAGTCGCAACGGATCCAAAACCTAACTGCGTGTTGTTGGATTTCAAAGACAGCACAGCATTCTATGACCTGCGATACTGGCTAACGGATATTGCAGCCGATGATCCCACAGATACGGAGATACGCACTCGAATCTATTTCGCATTAAAGCGAGCAAGCATTCCTTTGTCTATCCCTGCGCAAAGCCTCTTCCTGACTTCGCAAACCCGGCACCGAAAGGATCAAAAACTGGATGCGGAAATGGATCATCGCGTCAAAGCTCTTGGCGGCGTCGAATTATTTGACGATCTGACCGAAGAAGAACGAAAGGAGATCGCAGGCGATCTGCGAACCGCGCCCTTCAGAAAAGGCGAGATCATGACCAGACAAGGAGCGGTCGGACACTGGTTGTACATCATTATCAAGGGAAGCGCTGAAGTTCAGTTCTCAACTGGAAACGGTCTCTCAAAAACAGTAGCGCGCCTGGAAGGCGGACAGTTCTTTGGTGAGATGTCATTGATGACCGGCGAGCCGCGAACCGCCACCGTGATTGCCCTTGAAGATGTCGAGTGTTATCGACTCGACAAGGAATCGTTCAGATCAATTCTGATAAAACGACCGGAAATGGCTGAGCACATTTCACACATTTTGGCCAAACGCCGGGTCGAGCTTGAAGCGATAAAAGAAGGACTTGACGCAGAGGCGAAACGCCAGCGACTTGCGGCAATGCAAACAGATATTCTTAGCCGTATTCGGCGGTTCTTCAGAATTGGCGAACAAGTCGTTTGATTCGACTTTGAGTTTCCACAGATTTTAGTTTCCAGCGGACAACCGGGCGTGTTAGCTTTGTCAGGGCTGATTCCGATTCGCGACGACGGTAAGCATTTATGTCACAAACACACGAGCTCGGCCGATATTGCAAAGTAAGTGTTTTAGAAGCGTTTCGGCCAGCATTTCTCGACACGATCTCGCTGTGGGACGCGACAACCGGCGTTGCCAGTGAAATCATCCTGCTGTGGTTTGCGACAATCCTTATTGTGGCAGGCGGACTGCTCGCCTGGCTTGCTCCGGCGCAGCGTAAACAGATCAAAGCATCGGTAGTCTTATTCGGGTTAAGTTTAGCGGGAGCGTTTCTTGCTGCTTTCTTTCGCTCGAGTGGTCACTCGCTCCCGGCCGGTTTTCTTGTGGGCTTCGCTTCATTGCTGGAGGGCGTGGTCCTGATTAACCTTGCGGCCATTCTGATTTTCGATGTCTGTCTCGGGTCCCTACGCGTTAACTTTCCCCGTATTCTGCGCGACCTGGTGGTCGCGGTTGCATACGTGACGCTGATTCTAACTTATCTCTCCTACAAAGGCGTCAATGTTTCGGGAATCGTCGCGACTTCTGCGGTGATCACAGCCGTGATCGCGTTTTCCTTGCAGGATACACTTGGGAATATTATGGGCGGTCTGGCGCTGCAGATGGAGCGCACAATAAATGTCGGAGACTGGATTGAAGTTGACAAGCATGTCGGCAGAGTCGTCGAATTGCGCTGGCGTCAAACAACAATCGAAACACGCAAGTGGAATACTGTGATTATTCCTAACAGTCAATTGATGAAAAGTCAGATCGTCATCGTCGGTCGACGCATTGGCGAGCCAGTTCAGCAGCGTCAGGAACTGTACTTTCACGTGGACCCGCGGCATACGCCGATGGAGGTAATTGCCACAGTTGAAGAAGCGCTAAGGTCTTCGCCGATGCATGGAGT
>Ga0070741_10008549_pt1 | contig 20454 bp, 20 predicted proteins | sample Coa_R1_4_FD_66440 | JGI IMG/M metagenome (GOLD analysis project Ga0070741, IMG submission 66440) | Surface soil microbial communities from Centralia Pennsylvania, which are recovering from an underground coalmine fire - Coalmine... | ecosystem: Environmental > Terrestrial > Soil > Unclassified ...
AGGTCCATCCCGGCGCAGAAGGCGTCGCCGGTGCCCGTGACGAGCACGGCGCGGACGGTGTCGTCGGCGCGCGCGGCGCGCACGGCGTCGACGATGGCGTCGCGCATCTCGATCGTCAGCGCGTTCTTCGCCTCCGGACGGTCGAGCCGGATGGTGGCGACATGGTCGGCGCCGACGCCGTAGTGGATCACGTCCGGTGGGTCGTGAGGATGTTGACGACCGAGACGCCCGACCCGCGCCCGCCGACGTTGTGTTGGAGCGCGTACCCGTTGCGCATCTCGACCTGCCGCTCGCCGGCCTCGCCGCGGAGCTGCCACCAGCACTCGGTGAGCTGGGCGACGCCGGTCGCGCCGATCGGATGGCCCTTGGCCAGGAGCCCACCGGAGGTGTTGACCGGGATGCTCCCGGTGAGCGACGTCTCGCCCTCGATGGACGCCACGCCGCCCTTGCCCTTGTCGAAGAAGCCGAGGTCCTCGATGTCGAGGATCTCGGTGATGGTGAAGCAGTCGTGGACCTCGGCCATGTCGATCTGCGACGGGTCGACGCCGGCCATCGAGTAGGCCCGTTCCGCCGCGAGCGTCGTCGCCTTGAGGCTCGTGAAGCTGCCCTTCTCGTGCAGGTAGGGGTGGTCGGTCGCGACCCCGAAGCCGGCGACGTAGACGGGATCGTCGGTGAACTCGCGGGCGCGGAGCGCGTTCACGAGGAGCATCGCGGCGGCCCCGTCGGTCTGCGGGCAGCAGTCGAGCAGGTGCAGCGGGTGGCACACCGGCACGCTCTTCAGCACGTCGTCGATCGTGATCTCGTTCTGGAAGTGGGCGAACGGATCCCGCGCGCCGTTGTAGTGGTTCTTCACCGCGACCGACGCGAGCATCTCGCGCGTCGTCCCGTACTCGTGCATGTGACGGGTCGCGAACGGCGCGAACAGCACGGGTGCCGTCTCACCGCGGTTGAAGATGGGGTGTCCGCTGGCTGCCCGCGACAGGAGACCCTCGTCGGACGACTTGTCACGCATCTTCTCGACGCCGATGACGAGCACCACGTCGTAGACGCCGCTGGCGACCGCCATCGCGCCGACGCGGAACGCGTCCGATCCTGATGGGCACGCGTTCTCGACGCGTGTGCACGCGATGCCGGCGAGGCCGAGCGCCGTGGGGATCGTGTTCCCGCCGATGCCCTCCTGGCCCCACAGCGAACCGCGCTGGGTCGCGACGAACGCGGTCTCGACCGTCGACGGGTCGAAGCCCTTGTCGACGCTCGCGACCGCGGCGTCGAACGCGCCGGACGCCATCTGCTCGTAGCTCTGCTCGAACAGCTCGCCGAACTTGATCAGCCCGGCACCCACCACGGCGACACGGTTCCAGCTCATGCTGACTCCTCGTTGGGAACGGCGCGGGCCTTGTAGCCGTAGACCGGGACGCCGCGCTCGTGGATGTAGCGGCGCAGCACGAGCTCGACCTCGGTCCCGACGCGGAGGTCGGCGCCGCTTCCCACGACCTGCAACATCACGCGGGCGCCGTCGACGAGGTCGACGATCGCGAGCGGCAACGGCGCGACGAAGGGCGCCGGCATCGTGTGGTTGATGACGAACGTGTGGACGACGCCCCGGCGCGCGATCGGCGTCAAGACGAACTTCGCGCTGCCACAGCTGATGCAGTGCGGGTGGATCGACGGCGGCGTGTTGATCGTGCCGCAGTCGACGCAGCGGGCGCCGAGCAGGCCGAGGATCTCGTCGGCACCGCGGACGAGCTGCGCGCTCTCCGGCGGGACGCCCATCGGCACCGTCTCGCCGTTCGGGACGAGCTGGTTGCGGGCCCGGAGCGTCGCCGCGTAGGTCGTCGGCTGCCCGTCGGCGAGGATCGCGGCGACGCTCGCCGCGCCCGGCACCGCCCGCTCGGCGGTGATCACGAGTCCGGTCGCGCGGCCGCCGCCGTAGCCGATCATGGCGACGGTGCCGCTCGCGTCGAGCGCGCCGGCGGCGCCGAGGAGGGCGGCTGCCGCGCCGGTGTCGCCGAGCTGCGTGAACACCGCGCTCGACGCGGGTGTCCCCGCGTCGAGTTGCTTCGCGACGGTGGTGCCGAGCCGGCCGTCGGGATCGGGGAGCGACCAGGCGCCGATGTCGAGCGTCGCGAGCTGCTCGCCGACGTCACGCATCGTCGGCAGGAACACCTCCTCGCGGAACAGGCGCGCGTCGTAGAGATCGCGCGTCGCCGCTTCCCCGTCGCCTCGGTAGCGGCCGAGGTAGGGGTGGGTCCGGGTGACCCGGGCGCCGAGTGAGGCCGGGCCGTTGTCGGCGACGAGCACGATCGCCGCTGCGCCCGCGCCGCAACGCTCCTCGAACGCGGTTCCCGCCCCGGGGACGACCGCGTCGGAGACGACGACGAGCGCGACTCGGGCCGAGCCCGATCCGACCGCGTCGGCGGCGCCGAGCAGCGCCTCCATCCCCGCGTGGGCGGACCCCGAGCAGAGCGCGCCACCCGACTTGGTCGACAGCCCGATCGCCGCCGCGAGGACCGCGTGGCTCGGACCCTCGGCGAACGGCGGCCGGGAGGTGCCCCACCAGAGACCGTCGACGATGTCGGTCTGGAGGCCCGAGGCGCCGATCGCCCGGCCCGCGGCCTCGGCCGCGAGGGTCAACACGTCCTCGTCGGCGCCGCAGACCGCGGCCTGCCCCCGCCCGCCCTTGCGGCCCCAGGCGGCCGCCACCTCGGCGGCCGGCAGGCGGAACGCGGGCGCGGCGGCACCCACGGCGAGGACGTGCACGGGGGAGCTCACAGCCCGGATGGTACCGAACCCCCGCCCGCCGCCGGGACTGCGGTCAGCTCGAGGCCGCCTTGCCGTTCGTGCTGCCGGGGTCGGACTGCATCGTGGTGACGCCCGGACCCGCGTCATTCGGGAGCCGGCGCAGCGCGGCGCGGTCACCCTTCAGGTAGGCGTCCCAGAAGTCGGTGGTCGCGGTGTTCACCTCGGCGACCGCGGCCGTGTTGGGTCCGCCGCCCAGGAAGTCGTCGTGGTGGCCGCCCACGACCGTGACGAGGTACTTGGGTGGCGTCGCCCGCGCGTACGAGCTCGTGCTGCCCGCGTAGTTGACGGTCGGGTCGTGGTCGCCGTGGACGAGCATGAGCGGCGGGCCGTGACCGGCAAAGTCGGTGCCCGAGACCAGCGGCGTGCCCGAGATCGAGATGGCCGCGCCGACCCGAGCGTCGCGACAGCACGAGCGCTCGGCGACACCCAGCGTCGTGATCGCGCCGAGCGAGTGACCGGCGACGCCGACGTGCTTCGCGTCGACCTTGTGGTGCAGCACGCCTCGGTGGCGCGCCAGCGCGAGCATCCGACCGAGCACGAACTCCACGTCGCGGGGCTGGTTGGCCACGTCGGCGACCCCACCGACGCTCCCGCCGTCCCGACTCGAGATCGGGAACGTGGGCGCCGCCACGACGTAGCCCGCCGCCGCCCACGGAGCGACCGTCGCTGCGTATCGCTGCGGGTCGGACCCGTTCCCGTGGGCGAAGACGATCAGCGGGAACGGCCCCTTCCCCGCGGGGATCCAGATCGTCGTCGGAAGTGTGCGCGAGGGCGCGCCAGCCTCGTGGGCCGCCTCGTTGGGAGGGGTCGGCCGGCTGCGGTCGACGAAGGTCCTCGTGATCTCGACGACCGCCCGCTTCGGCGCCGGTGCCGGTGTGCCGGCCGCAGCCGCGATCCCCGCGGCTGCGGGGACCACGAGCATGGTGATCGCGGCGAAGCTCGCCATCCCGACCGCGCGCTGCATGACGGCAGGGTAGGCGCGCCTATCCACCCATCCCGAGCAGGCGTTCGCGGCTGAGAGCCCGGGACGCGCGCCACAACGCCGTCAGCGCGAGCAGCCAGGCCAGCGCGCCGATGGCGAAGCCGAGGGTCTTGGCTTCGAAGAGGGATCCGCTGGCGACGCTGTAGGCGACGACGATGAGCGGCAGCGTGACGAGCGCGGAGGCCTGCTGCGCCGCGGCGGCGCTCGAGACCCGCGCCGAGATCGCGAGGATCAGGCACAGGGCGAGGGCGACGAACGGCGGCAGCACCCACAGCATGAGCACCCACCAGTTCGACGTCGGGAAGAACCAGCCGCCGACGCGCGGGCCGACGGTCAGGTTGACGATGACCGAGTAGATCGCGAAGCCGGCGAAGGCGGTCAGATAGCCGGGTATGAGCGCCGCGAGGAGCTTCCCGAGGTAGATCTCCCGCTCGGTCGCAGGGGAGTGGGCCAGGAACTCGCCGCTCCCTCGCTCGCGCTCGCCGATGATCGTGTTCGCGCCGACGGCCGACGACACCGTCAACGGCACGACGATCGCCAGGGGTGCGAACAGGTTGACGGCCAGTGCGTACGACGCTTCCGCCGGCCCCTTCTGACCGTGGATGTGCGTTCGTAGCGACTTGGGGAGCGAGCCGACGATGTCGCCGAGCTGCTTTGCGAGCTTCACGTCGTGCACGTGCGTGATCAGGAGGAGCAGCAACCCCGGGATGACCACGAAGAACAGCGACGAGATGATCGCGAGCGGTAGCCAGAAGTCGCGGGCCTGGCGGAGCTGGCGCAGGTCGGTGCGCGCGATCGTCCACGAGCGCGAGCGCGTGCGCCTCTGCCGGTCGAGGGTGACCGCGCTCACGGCACTTCCGCCGAATGCGGCGCACGCCGGTACGCCGGCTCGCGGACGATCGTCTCGCTGCGTCGGATGGCGAAGTAGAGCTGCTCGAGCGTCGGCGTCTGCGGTTCGACGCGGCGCAGGCGCGCGCCGGCCGCGACCAGCGCGTCGACGAGCTCGGGGATCGCGTGCTCGTCGGCGAGCTCGACGGTCGCCGCGCCGTTGCGCTCGTATCCGCGCACGAAGGGGAGTGACGCGGCGCCGTCGAGAACCGTCGGGTCGTCGGCCTCGAGCACGACCCGGGTGGCCGCCCAGAAGCGCTTGGTGAGCTCGTCGGGCGTCCCGGACACCAGCGTGCGGCCGTGGTCGAGCACGATGACCTGGTCCGCGAGTCCTTCGGCCTCCAGGAGGAGGTGGGTGCACATCACGACGGCCTTGCCCTGCTCCGCGAGCTCGTCGATGAGGCCGAGGACGGCCCTGGCCGACTCGGGGTCGAGGCCGGCCGTCGGCTCGTCGAGCAGGAGGAGGTCGGGTTCGTGGAGGACGGCGCGGGCGAGGGCGAGGCGCGCCCGCATCCCGGTCGAGTAGCCGCCCACGCGCTGGTCGAGCGCGTGCGCGATGTCGAAGCGGGCCGCCGCCTCGGCGATGCGCTGCGGAAGGACGTCGTCGGGCACGTCGAAGAGCTCGCCCGCGTAGCGGAGGTTGTCGTGGCCGCTGAGCCGGTCGTAGAGCGCGGGCCGGGCGGGGACGACGCCGCAGCGGCGGCGCACCTCCGCGCCGCCGGGCCCGGCGGGCTCGATCCCGAAGACCCTGATCTCGCCTGCGTCGGGCGCGAGCGCGCCCGTGACGAGCCGGACGACGGTCGTCTTCCCGGCGCCGTTGGGCCCGAGCAGCACGGTGACGGACCCCGCCGGAACGTCGAGGCCGAGGCCGTCGACGGCCACGACGTCGCCGAAGCTCCGGCGGACGCCGGTGGCGGCGATGGTCGCGTCGGGTCGGGCCCCCGTGGTCGGCATCGAGGATCTTTCGGCGCGAACCGGCCCCGGGTGAAGCGCGCGTCCGCCCGGTAGATTCGCCGCCCGGGACCGTGCCGGAGAAGGGGCGAACGATGGACGACGTGCTCGGCTACGAGCGGAGGCGGGTGGTCGTCTCGGGGGCGGCGACGGGTATGGGCGCGGCGACCGTCGGGATCCTGCTCGACCTCGGCGCCGAGGTCACGACGCTCGACGTGAAGCCGGTCACGGCGCCGGTCAAGGCGGCGCTCGAGATCGATCTCCGCGACCGGGCGTCGATCGACGCGGCGGTGGCGGCGATCGACGGGCCTGTCGACGCGTTGTTCTCGTGCGCCGGCCTCCCCGGACCGCCGTTCTCCGACGTCGACGTGATGCTGGTCAACTTCGTCGGCGCCCGGCACCTGATCGAGTCGCTCGTGCCGCAGATGCCCGAGGGATCGGCGATCGCCACGATCGCGTCATGCGCGGGAATGGGCTGGCAGCTCCAACTCGCGACGTGGATGGAGCTCGTGACGAGCGACGGGTTCGAGGCCGGCAAGGCGTGGTGTGAGACGCACCTCGACGCGATCACGGGCGTCGGCGGCGCGTACACGGCTTCGAAGCAGGTGATGAACGCGTGGGTGTGCTGGCGCGCCGCCGGGCTGATCACACAGGGGATCCGCCTGAACGTATTGAACCCGGGCCCGACCGAGACCCCGATGATGCCCGACTTCGAACGCAACGCCCCCGGCGGCGCCGACCTCATCAACGCGTTCACGAAGCCGATCAACCGGCGCTCCACGCCCGAAGAGCAGGCCTGGCCGCTCGTGATGCTCAACAGCCCTCGACTCAGCTACGTCGCCGGGCACGCCATGCACGCCGACGGCGGCTGGTTCGGTGGTGTGCAGACCGGGGCCGTGACCGTGCCCGAGATCCCGGAGGGATGACCGTTTCGACCACGACGCCCGCCCGGGCCCGGGGTAGGGTTCGCGTCCGCCCGAACGGGGCGGAGCACCAACGGCGGCGTAGCCGAGTGGCCCAGGCAAGGGTCTGCAAAACCCTGGACGCGGGTTCGATTCCCGCCGCCGCCTCCACCCGTCAATCCATCCACCGATCGATCGTCCAGGGCGTGGCCGTCAGCGGAAACCACGGCGACGCCGGCGGCACCCGTGTTACGCGCCGTGCTCCTGACTGCGGTGCCGGTCGTGGTGGCACTCGGGGCAGCGCGGCTCGATCTCGTCGACGAGGGTTTGGTGGTTCTGGGCGTAGCCAGGAACGTGGTCGTCTTCCAGCAGGTCGGTCGATCCGCAGTCGACACATCGGTTGCCGTGACGTTCGCGGGCGACACGTTGCTGACGTGCGGTCGGGTAACGGTGCCGACCGGACGCGTTGATCGGCAGCCGGTTCGCCTCCGTGATGAGGAGGCGGATGAACGACTCGGGGAGGAGTTGGGCAACGGCATGGTCGGTGACCGGGGTGCCGTCGTCCATCGTGCAGCCGTCGCCGCGCACGTGCACGATCACTTCGGTCGCGACGCTCGGGTCGCCGTCGCGCAGCAACTCCAGCAGGGCGTGAGCGCGTTGTTGCGCGATCGAGGGCCAGCGGCCCGACGCGTCCGCGGACGCGCGGAATGACGACTGGCTGACGAGCACCTTCGCATCGATGGCGGCGGCGAGCGCGGCATGTTCGAGAGGTGGGAGCCGCAATGTCGTGAGACCCATACCGTCGGGTTCGAGCCGTTGGGTGAGCCCCGTAGCCGCCGCGTGGCGTGCCGCGGTCTGTTCGGGGGTTTCGTGACGTTGCAGCCACGACGCGAGCGCGTGCGCCAGGCGGCCGGCGGGCACCCGCTCGGCGATCTCGCACAGCTCCGCCTCGTTCGTCGATGTCGCGACCCGGCTGAGTGCGCGCACCTTGCTGTACGAGAGGCGCCGGGCCTCGAACGCGGCCGCGATCGTCGGCAGCACCCGCAGCGCCCGGCCGATGCGAAGCCATTCCCGCGCCGTGCACACCTCGACGTCGAGTGCGTCCGCGACCCAGTGCGCGCACGTCGGCACGCCGTCGATCGCCCACTCCAACGAGGTGTCGAGCTCGGCGACCAGCCGGACGAGGTCGAACTGGCTGGCGGCCCAGCGCTGTCCGGCCTCGAGCACTGCGGCGCGCGCCCCGCCCGCCTCGCCCGCTCCGCCCGCCTCGACTGCTGATGCCATCTCCTTCGCCTCCCCGCTCGCCCGCCGTTTGCGGGCTGCTCGGTCTCGCTGGACAAGGGGGAAGCGGTGACGAGTTGTGCTCGTCACGGTAACGGAGGGGTATGACACTTACGCCCGACCGGCCGCTCCGCACCGCGCGCACGCGTCCGCGGACGCGTGCGCTCGAGCCTCGCCCGTCATAGCGACGAGCTGCCGGTGGGCACGGAGTTGCGCTCTCGACGATCGAAGCTTGATGACCCGTAGAGCTGCAGATCTGCCAAGATCCCTCCAGCGTTTCGGCGTCTCTCCGCCATTGACTGCGCCGGGGGTCGACGGGTGGCACAGCTGACGGGTCCGGTCACCGCTACCGAGCCGTTCCCGGCCCGTAGCCCGGCCTACCTCGCCGACCCCTACACCTACCTGCGGCGGCTGCGGGAGCAGGGCCGGGTGGTCGTCGACCCGGGGAGCGGTCTCTGGTTCCTCCTCCACTTCGACGACGTGGAGGAGGGCCTGACGACGATCACCCGCGGGCCTGACCGGGACCAGATCCACCGCCACTTCCCGGGGAACCCGTTCGCGGCCGACGGCCCCGGCCACACGGGGCCGCGCCGGGTGATCATGCCGACGTTCAGCAACCGCGCCGTGCAGCGGTTCCGCGATCGCGCCCAGGAGATCGTCGACGCCGTGCTCGCCGGCAGGGAGCGGGGCGGTGAGCTGCGGGTCGTCGACGAGATCGGGTTCCGGCTGCCCTACCACCTCACCTGCGACATCCTCGGTGTTCCCGAGGTCGACGACACCGAGGAGCTCCGTGCGTGGACCTGGAAGAGCCTCGAGCTGGTCGACGCCTTCCTGACCCCCGAGCAGCTCGCCGACGACGTCGAGGCGTCGGCGTGCCTCGCCGAGCACCTGCGCGAGGTCGTCGACTGGAAGCGGGAGCATCTCGGCGACGACGTCGTCTCGACGGTGATCGCGACCGCCGACGAGGGCGAGGTCATGCGGCCCGACCAGGTGGTGCCGTACGTCCACACGCTGTACCTCGCCGGCATGCACACGACCGTCAACCAGTCCGCGTTGAGCCTGCTCGCCCTGCTCGAGCACCGTTCGCAGTGGGAGCTGCTTCGGTCGAAACCGGAGCTGCTCGAGAACGCGGTCGAGGAGCTGCTGCGATTCGAGCCGACCGCGCAGTACATGCGGCGGACCGGGACGAGCGACCGCGAGATCGGCGGCGTGACGATCCCCGCCGGAACCGAGGTGGTGTGCTGGATCGCGTCCGCGAACCGCGACGAGCAGCGCTTCGGCCCGACCGTCGACCAGCTCGACATCACGCGCCCGGACGCGCGTAACCACGTGGCGTTCGGCAAGGGCCCCCACGTCTGCGTCGGGAGCTGGCTCGCGCGCCTGGAGCTGCAGGTGGTCGTGGGGACGATCGTGAGCAGGTTCCCGGGCACCGAGCTCGTCGACCAGACGCTCCGCTGGGAGAGCAACTTCATCCGCGGGCCGGCGGAGCTCGTCGTCGAGCTCCGCCCCTGACGGTCCGCAGCGCCGTCTTCGGCTCACCCGATCGCGAGTTCGGGACTTTGGTCCCTCGATCGAGCATGGTCGTCGTGCCGACACCAACAGAGATGACGACCGAGCACATCTGCGACGGCGACGTGGTCCTCTGCGAACGCTGCGGCGACTACTGCACCGTCAAGACGTACCGCTGGGAGTCCGAGGTCCAGGTGATCCGCTGTGCCGATGGCATCTACGTCATCGGGATCGCCAACCAGTCCGTCCCGCAGCGGACGTTCGCCGACTGGGGCCGGGCTGAAGAACCCCGACTCGCGGCCTGAGCCCGACCGGCACCTCGCAGCCGCACCGATTCGTCCCTACGATCGGGTCCTTCGACCGCGCGACGAGGGAGACGGACGTGAGGGCTGCACTGCTGACGGAGGAGCCCGGTCGGCTCGAGCTGGCCGACGTGACGATCGACAAGCCGCAGGTGCACGAGGTCCTGATCCGCACCATCGGCTCCGGGCTCTGCCACAGCGACCTGCACGTCATCGACCGGCCACGGGCCACCGCGTTCGGGACCCTCCCGATGGTGCTCGGGCACGAGGCCGCCGGCATCGTCGAGGCCGTCGGCGACGACGTGACCTACGTCCGGCCCGGCGATCACGTGATCACGTTCTGCATGCAGTTCTGCGGGGAGTGCGAGTTCTGCCTGCGCGGACGACCGACGTTGTGCGCGAACAGCCCCGGACCGCGCGCGAGCGACGCACCACCCCGCCTCACGATGGCCGGGGATCCCGTCTCGCAGTTCGCGAACCTGGGCGGGTTCGCCGAAGAGATGCTCGTCCACGAGCACGCGCTGGTGAAGATCGATCCCGACTACCCGCTGGATCGCGCCGCGATCATCGGCTGTGGCGTCGCCACCGGGCTCGGCGCGGCGTTGAACACCGCGCAGGTGCAGCCCGGGTCCAGCGTCGCCGTCGTCGGGTGTGGCGGCGTCGGCCTCGCGGTCGTACAGGGCGCCGCGATCGCCGGCGCGCGCCAGATCGTCGCCGTCGACATGCAGCCGTCGAAGTTCGACCTCGCGCGCAAGCTCGGCGCGACCGACTGCGTCGACGCGTCCGCCGGTGATCCGGTCGGTCAGGTGCTCGAGCTCACGGGCGGCGGGGTCGACTACGCCTTCGAGGCGATCGGGCTCAGGACGACCGCCGAGCAGGCCGTCGGGATGCTGCGCCCCGCGGGCACGGCCACGATCGTCGGCGTGGGGATCGGCGAGCTGCTCCAGATCGACATGGCGATCTTCCTGGGGGAGCGCCGCATCCAGGGCTGCCTCATGGGCTCGAACCGGTTCCGCACCGATCTGCCCCACTACATCCAGCTCGACCAGATGGGTCGCCTCGACGTCGGGTCGATGATCGAGACGCACATCGCGCTCGACGACGTGAACGACGGGTACGAGGCGATGCGGCGCCAGGCGATCAACGGCCGCCGGGTCATCATGTTCCCGGAGTGACCGAACCGCGGACCCGGCTGCTGCGCGGATCCCGCCACCTCTCGGCGGTTGTCGCACAACAGTGGGTGCGTGACCAGCGAACCGCTCAGTCGTCCTTGAGCGCGACCGCGTTGGGTGTCACGTTCATCTTCGGGACGTACTCCTCGACCTCCATCTCGCGACCGTCACGCGCGAACTTCGCATCGAGCTCGTCGCGGCAGGACGCGCAGAGGCCACGGAAGCGCATCGGCTCGGTGTGGCCGCACCGAACGCAGTCCATGTCGACAGGGGTCAGGTCCAGGTCGGTGGTCGTCACTCCTGGATTCTGGCGCGCCGCCAGCACGGGCGTGCGGACCTGCGCCGCCTCGGTCAGACGGGCACGACCTCGACCGGGATCCCGTTGACGACGGCGTTCCCGGAGATCTCGTCGACGAGGTGCCCGGGCGCGAGCAGGTTGTTGTTGACCCCGGCGTGCTCCCTCGCGACCGACAGGCGGGTGCCGGCCTTGTCGTGGCCCCACCCGTGGGGGAGGCACACGACGCCGGGCATCATCTCGTCGCTGACCTCGACCGGCGCCTCGACCGAACCGGCTTCGGAGCTGATCCGGGCGAGCGCACCGTCGGCGACGCCCGTGCGCGCCGCGTCCTCGGGGTGGATCAGCAGCGTGCAGCGGTCCTTGCCCTTCACGAGGACCTTCACGTTGTGCATCCACGAGTTGTTCGAGCGCACGTGGCGGCGGCTGATGAGGACGAGTCCGCCGTTGCTGCGGTCGAGGCGGGCACGCAGACGCGGCACGTCGGCCGTGATGTACGGAGGCGCGACCTCGAGCTTGCCGGACGGTGTGTCGAGGATCTCCCGGACGCGCGGGATCGGCGGTCCCATGTCGATGCCGTGTGGGTTGTCCTTGAACGACTGGAGCGAGAGACCGTCGGGGTTCGCGCCGTAGCGGTCGCCGAACCGGCCGGTGCGGATCTGCAGGTCGAGGATCCGCTCGGGCCCGCCGCGGTCGTAGTACGCGGCGATCCTCTCGGGATCGAGCCCCTGCAGCGCGCAGAGACCTGCGAAGAAGGCGTCGTCGAGCGCCTGGACGTCGACGTCGTCGTTCGTCGTTCCCGCACAGAGCGCGCCGAGGCGGGTCAGGATCTCCCACTCGCGAGGCCGGTCCTCGGGCGGCGGGAAGATCGCCTCCGACCAGTTGCCGGCGCTGCTCGCGGCCCACGACCAGATCAGGTCGTCGTAGTGCGGCTGTTCGAGCGCCGACAGCCCGGGGAGGATCACGTGCGCGTGGCGTGTCGTCTCGTTGAGCCAGTTGTCGACGCTGATCATGCACTCGAGCTGCGGGAGCGCGGCGTCGAGGCGTCCGGCGTCGGGTGCGCTGAGGACGGGGTTCCCGGCGATCGTGATGAGCGCCTTGATCTGGCCCTCGCCCGGCGTCGCGATCTCCTCGGCCAGGCACGACACCGGCACCTGCCCCAGCACCTCCGGTGCACCGCGCACGCGGCTGCGCCACCGCCCGAACTGGACTCCCTTGGCGTGCTCCGGGTTCGGGAGCAACGAGAGCGACCACGCGATCGGGTTGCCGAACATCATCCCGCCCGGCCGGTCGAAGTTGCCGGTGACGATGTTGACGACGTCGATCAGCCACGATGCGAGCGTCCCGAACTCCTGGTTGCACAGCCCGATGCGCCCGTAGACGGCGGCGGTCGGCGCCGCGGCGATCTCGCGGGCGATGCGACGGATCGTCTCGGCCGGGATGTTGCACGTGCGCGCGACGGTCTCGGGAGAGAACTCCGCGCACAGCGCCGGGAGCTCCTCGACGCCGTTCACGATGTCGGCGACGTCCCCCAGGTCGGTCAGGCCCTCGTCGAACAGGACGTGGAGGATCGCGACCAGGAACGCGGCGTCGGTGCCCGGCACGATCGGGATCCACTCGTCGGCGCGCTCGGCGGTGCCGGTGCGCCGCGGATCGATCACGACGGTCTTGCCGCCCCGGGCGCGGATCTTGTCGATCTCGCCGAGCACGTCGGGGCACGCCAGGAACGACCCCTGCGACGCGTGCGGGTTCGCGCCCATCACGACGAAGTAGTCGGTGCGGCGGATGTCGGGCGCGGGCACCCACCACATGTGGCCCCACATGAGGACGGCCGACACGTTCTTGGGCCACTGGTCGACGGTCCCGGCCGAGTAGATCATCGGGATCTTCGCCTGTGCCATGAACAGCGCGACGTACTTCCCGAGCGAGAAGTTGTGTGCCGTCGGGTTGCCGATGTACGCGGTGAGCGCGCCGATCCCGTCGCGCTCGAGGACCGGGCGGAGGAGCTCCTCGCACCGGGCGAACGCTTCGTCCCAACCGACCTCGCGCCACGTGTCGCCGTCGCGGACCATCGGCGCCCGCAGCCGGTCGGGATCCTCGTGGAGGTGCCCGAGCGTGGTGCCCTTCGGGCAGATGTAGCCGCGGCTCCACACGTCGTCGCGGTCGGGCCGGATCAGCGCGACCCGCTCGTCGCGCACGTGGATCTGCAGGCCGCACATGCACTCGCAGAGCGGGCAGGTGCGGTAGTGGATCTCGGTCTCGCCCGTGCCGTCGCGACTGGTCTCGGCTGCGGTCAACGTTCCCCTGACGCCTCGGCTCTACCCGGTGCGCTCTAGTTTGGCCGACCGTGAGGGTTCGCGGGCCGGGAGCCGTCGCCGTGCTCGTTGCGGTGCTGCTCGCCGCCGTTCCCACCGCGGCGGCGCAGCGCCCCGCCACGCGGACGCCGGCCTCGTGCCGCGCCGTCCCGAAGGGTGCCATCCACGAGCTCCGGGCGGTGCGGGGCCGGACGCCGGTCCTGCTCGTGCACGGCTTCTCCGGCCTGCCGAGCGACTTCGCCCGCTCCCGTGACGGCTTCCCCTCGATGGAGGAGACGCTGGCGAAGGTTCCCGGGGTCGCGCTGGCGACGTTCGACTACTCGAAGCACGCGCTCGAATGGGTGACCGATCGGCACGTCGGGCCCGCGCTCGCGGCGGCGGTCGTGTGTCTCGCGCGACGGTCGGGCCATCACGTCATGATCGTGGGTCACTCGATGGGCGGCCTCGCCGCCCGGTACGCGCAGGCGCAGACCGTCGCCGGTACCAGGGTCGCGAGCGTGATCGACCGCGTCGTGACGATCGGCACGCCGAGCACCGGCTCGCAGCTCCTCTCGTTGACGAACGGCGTGACCGGGATCGTGCTCGACCGGATCCTCGACGGCGCCCGCGATCTGTGCGGCAACCCGACGCCGTCCCGCCCGCACCGCAACCTCTGCGACCTGCTCGGTGCCCAGGCGACACCCGCGGTCCGGGGGCTGCGGCCGGGGTCGGCCGAGCTCGCCGCGCTGCCGCCGTGGGACCCGCACCTCGTCGTGCAGGCCGTCGCGGCCGACCTCTCGCTCTATGTCACCGCGTTCGGTCTGGAGCAGAGCGTGTCGGTCGGCGACATCCTCGTCTCGGTCGACTCGGCCACCGCCGACGCGAGCGCGGGCGAGGCTCCGGTGGTCGTCCGGTGCCGGTCGAAGGCGAGTGACCTCACGCGCGTCGTCGACGGCTCGCCGTGCAGCCACGGTCAGCTCCTCCGGAACCGCCGCATCGTGGCCGACGTCCGGACCCAGGTTCGCGACGCGGTCCACGACTCGGGCACCCTCGCCTGACCCGGCTCTCCGGGCTCAGGGGAAGTCGTAGAAGCGGGCCGGGGTGTCCCACAGGACGGCCTGGACGTCGGCGCGGGGTAGGTCGCCGAGGCCGCGAGTGAAGACGTCGACGGCGTCCGGGAAGCGGGCGTCCGGGTGCGGGAAGTCGCTGGCCCACATGACGTGGTCGGCGCCGACGGTCGCGACGACGAACGCCGCCAGCCGGTCCTCCGGGTCGGATGAGATCACGCACTGCCGGGCGAAGTACTCGCGTGGGGTGAGCGACAGGTCGGCGCACTCGGAGTGCTCCATCCACTCGCGGTGCTCGTCGAGACGTGCGAGCCAGTAGGGGAGCCAGCCCGTGCCCGACTCGAGGAACGCGACCCGCATCGACGGGTGGCGTTCGAGCACGCCCCCGAGCAGCAACGCGACGGCCGCGGTCATCTGTTCGAGCGGGTGCGAGCACATGTGGCGAGCTGCGAACCCGCGGAACCGGTCACTGCCGATCGTCGGCGCCCGCAGGCCGAGCGCCTCGTGCACGCCGAGGACGAGGCCGGTCTCCTCGAGCGCGTCGTACAGCGGGTCGAACGCGGGGTCGTCGAGGTAGACGTCGGCGACGTGGTTCGGGCGGACGACCACTCCCGGGAGCCCGAGTGCCGCGGCGCGACGCACCTCGGCTGCCGCGAGCCCGGGTGCGCGTTGCGGGACGACGGCCATGCCCGTGAGCCGGTGCGGGTCGACCGCGCGGTACGCGGCGATCCACTCGTTGTACGCGGTGCACGCGGCAGCGGACTCGGCGTCCGACAACTCGGGGAGGTACGGGACGAACAGACCCATCGACGGGAAGAGGACGGCGGCGTCGATGCCCTGCGCGTCCATCGCGCGCAGGTACGAGGGCGCGTCGAACCCGTGCTCGAGCTGGTCGGCGAGCAGGGACGAGTCGCCACAGAGCTGGACCGGCGTCGTCGGCGGCAGGTCCATCACCGGCCGGCCGGGCGGGCACCAGTCCGTGAACAGGTCGCCCGGCTCGACGACGTGACCGTCCGCGTCGAGGACCCGGTAGCCGTCACGCACGGTCGGTCACATGCGCCGCGCGGCGAGCCCGCCGTCGAGCGGGACGACCGCGCCGCTGAGGTAGGTCGAGAGCTCCGACGCGAGGAAGACGGCCGCGTCGCACACCTCGCCGGCGCGGGCGAGGCGCTTCATCGGCATGCCGGCCGCGACCCGGGCCCGCACGAAGTCGGGGTCGGGCGCGCCACCCGAGACGCGCATGAACAGACCGGTGTCGGTCGCCGACGGTGCCAGCACGTTCACGCGCACGTTGTCGGGCGCATGTTCGATCGCGGCCTGCTTGCACAGGTTGACGAGCGCGCCCTTGCTCGCGCAGTACGCCGGATGCCCGGGCGCGACGATCAACCCGAGCGTCGAACCGAGCGCGATCACCGACCCGCCGCCGTTGGCCACCATCGCCGGGATGGCGGCCCGCATGCACAGGAACGGGCCCTTCAGGTTGACGTCGAGCACGCGCTGCCACTCGTCGTCGCCCAGCTCCACCACCGCCTTGAAGCTCTCGATCGCGGCCGAGAGCACGAGCACCCGGAGCGGGCCCATCGCGCGGGCGACCTCGATCGTCGTCTCGACGTCGGCGCGGTTGGTGACGTCGCAGGGCGCGCCGACCGCAGAGGCACCCGTCGCCTGGATCTCGCGCGCGACGCGCTCCGCGCCGTTGCCGTCGACGTCGGCCACGACGACGGCGGCGCCCTCTGCCGCGAACCGGTGCGAGATCGCCTCACCGAGTCCCGACGCGCCGCCCATCACGAGCGCGACCCGGTTCTCGAGCAGTCCCATCGGTCTCGCCCGCTATCGCAACGCCGCGAGGCCGCCGTCGGCGGGGATCACGGCACCCGACACGTATGCCGACAGGTCGCTCGCGAGGAACAGCGCGATCGCGCCGACGTCCTCCGCGATGCCGAGACGGCGGGCAGGGATCGTGCGCTTCAGCCCCTCGACGAACTGCTCGGCGCCCGGCGTCTTGTCGAGGACCTTGCGAAACCTCGGCGTGTCGATCGAGCCGGGTGCGATCACGTTCGCCCGCACACTCGGCCCGTACTCGACCGCGATCTGCTTCGTGAGCAGCACCAAGCCGGCCTTGGCTGCGCCGTACGCGGCGTACCCCTCGGAGCCGATGAGACCGAGCGTCGACGCGGTGTTGATGATGCTGCCGCCGTCGCCGGCCAGCATGTGCGGGAGCGCGGCGCGGCAGGCGTAGAAGATCGCGGACAGGTTGGTCGCGATCGTGAGGTCCCACTCGTCGTCCGTGCAGTCGACGAGCCGGCCCGACATCTGGACCGCCGCGTTGTTGTAGAGCACGTCGATGCGGCCGTAGCGGTCCATCGCGGCGGCGACCATGTCGTCGACGTCGGCACGCTTCGAGACGTCGGCGTGGACGGCCATGCCTTCGCCGCCGCGCTCCTCGAGCGTGCGGACGGTCTCGGCCGCGCCCGCGTCGTCGACGTCGACGACGACGATGCGCGCGCCCTGGGCGGCCATGAGCCCGGCTGCGGCGCGTCCCTGGCCCGATCCGGAGCCCGTGATCAGCGCGACCTTGCCCGCGAGCAGCCCGGTGAAGTCGAGGTCTTGGCCGACGGTGGTCACCGGCGTCCGCTCACGACCAGGCGTCGACGACCTGGTCGGTCGTGACGCACGTCGCGAGGAGGCGCAGGGTGTTCGCGATCACGGCGTCGGCGTACTCGGGGGGTACGCCGGCGACCGCGTCGGTGACGAGCGCGACCCGGTAGCCGAGGTCGACGGCGACCAGGACCATCCCCAACACGCCGATGTTCACCGAGACCCCCGTCGCCACGATCGTCGTCACGCCGAGATTGCGCAGGATCTGGTCGAGCTCGGTGCCGGGGAACGGCGTCAGGCCGTGGTGGCGGGGCACGACGAGGTCGGACGGCTGCTGGTCGAGCTCGGGTACGACCTCGACGTCGGGCGAGCCCGCCAGCATGTTCCCGGGCGCCTTCGCGAGGTTGCGCAGCATCGGCGAGTTCTCGCTCGCGCCCGCCCGGTCGGGCCGGAACTGGGCCGTGCAGTGGACGACACGGGCTCCCGCCGCCCGGGCCGCGCCGCAGATCCGGCCCGCGTTGGCGAGGACCCCGGCCTTGTCGACGGCGACCGCCAGGTCGGGGATCGTCGCCCGGTCGCCGATCACGCCCCGCTGCAGCTCCATCGTCAGCACCGCGGCGTGTCCGGGGTCGAGCATCTCCCGCAGGTCCACAGGCACCGCTCACCCGCTCCCGGCTCGGCGCGCCGGGCCGCTCGGGCCCCGCTCGCGCCTGCGCGGGACACCCGCGTGGCGACGCTCGCTCATCGTCGCAGCGTACGCCCGTCCCCGCGTCACGCGCGGGGGGCGGCGGGGTCGTGTTGGGTCGAGAGAGGGGAAGCCGAGGGAGGCATCCCGGGCCGTCAACCGGAGGATCCCAGGCCATGTCCGACCACATGCTCTACCGACATCCCGACCTCGCGCTCGCGGGCGCGGCGATGCGGGCCGAGTGGCGCGACGAGGAGGAGGAGTGGATGCGGTCCGCCGCCCAGCACTGGGCGCACGGCCGTTCCGTCCACGACGTCGCCCGCGACCTGATGCACCGGGGCGACACGGTCGAGGCCGTCGCCGCGGGCCGGGTGTTCACCGGCCCGATCGACTTCGTGGGCGACGACTTCGTGGAGGTCCGCACCCCGGGTGGGCGCGTCGACGTGCGCACCGTCCTCGGCGACGGCCGGGGCGACACCATGGCGCCCGTCGTCCTGCGGGTGGTCGAGAAGGCCAGGTCAGGCGGTCACCGCGGCGTCCCCGGCGCGCCGACGATGCGGGCCCGGCTCCTGGAGCGGGAGGCGTCGGCCCGGCCGGCGCTGCTCGGCTCGGTGCTCCTCGCCGACGAGCTGCGGGGCCACGTCGGGGTGGGCCGCGACCACGTCACCGTCCGGGGCGACGGCCCCGACACCGTCGTCCCCCTGAGCTGGGTCTCCTGGGTGACCACGGCCCGCGGCTGACCGCCGCCACCTGTGTTCTCGGTACGTTCGGCCGGGATCATCCCGGCCCTACGTGCCGAGGACGGACGGGGACCGGTCGACCCCGGGTTGGGCCCGGAGCCACTCGAGGAGCTCGTCGCGCAGGAACCGCATCTCGCGCCCCTCCGGGAACCGGTGGCAGGGGACCTTGCCCTCGCGGACCATCTTGCGCAGGTACTCGACGTGCACCTGCAGCAGCTCGGCGGCGAGCGCCGTCGTCAGCACGGGCGGGAAGTCGCTGCGCGCCGGGCCGGCCGGCGACTGCCCCGTTCCGCCCGGGTCTCGGATGGCCATCGCCTCCAGCGTACCGACAACCTGGGGCATGTTCGCGCCTTCAGCGGCAGTCTGACGTCCTGGCGGAGACTTTCGCCCGATTTGACCTGAACGCCGTAATCGTACAGAATGCCCGAACACCGCGAATCGGGCATTGCGACCGGGTGGACGGCAGGGAGGGCGGATCGTGGCAGTGACGGCACCGATGGGGGATCCGGTCGACGCGAGCGGGCCGGGGGAGCCCCTCCGGTTGCGGCGCTCGCGCCGCAGTCGCCTGTCGGGCGGGCACCTGGCCATGCTCGTCGCCGGCCTCCTCGGCGTCGTGCTCACCCTGGCCCTGCTCCGCGGCGCCGACGAGCGGGTGCCGGTCGCGGTCGCCGCCCGCGACCTCGCACCCGGTTCCCGCCTGCGCCCCTCCGACGTCCGCTACTCGCCGGTCGCCATGAACGACGAGCTGCTCGCCACGACGCTCGACCGTGCCGCCGTGCACGCGGTCTCGGGCCAGGTGGTCGTGGGTCCGATCCGCGCCGGCGAGCTCGTCACGCGCGGCCGGCTGCGGCCGCGTGCCGCACCCTCCGGCCGCCGGGCCATGAGCGTGCCGATCGATCCCGCGCGCGCCGTCGACGGCGACCTCGCGCCCGGCGACCGGGTCGACGTCGTGCTCGCCGGCCAGCAGGACGTCGCGATCGTCGTGGCCGGCGCCGAGGTCCTCTCGGTCGACAAGGGGGACGACGGCACGTTCGCGTCGGCGGCCCGCCAGATCACCGTCACGCTCGCGGTCGACGCCCGCGAGTCACAACTGCTCACCGCTGCGTTGGCGGACGGCGACCTCGCGATCACGCGGGTCACCGGCGCAACGTCCGCGGTCGGGACACCCCCGGTCCCGGTCGAGTGGGCCGGCGGTGGCAGGTGAGCGAGCCCGAGATCGCGCTCGTGTTCTCGCCCGAGCGCTGGGTCGAGGACCTGCACCGCTACTGCGTCGACCACGGCGGCGCCCGCATCCGCTGCGTCGTGATAGACCCCGGCGTCGCGCTCGACGAGGACTACGGCGTGCTCGTGGTCAGCCACCGCTGGCCGGGGTTGACCGCCGGGTTCGTCGACGCCGTCCACACGCGCGGGCGCCGCGTGCTCGGTGTCGCCGATCCGGCCGAACCGGCGGCGGCGCGCCATCTCGAGCTCGTGCGCGTCGACCACGTCGTCACGGCGGACGCCGGGGCCGCCGCGCTCGTGGCCGCGGTCGTCGCCATCGCACCCGACCGCGCGGCCATACACCCGGGGCCGGCGCCGGCCGACGCCGCGGTGCCCGCGGCGGAGCCGACCGGCGGCGTGGTGGTGGTCGGCGGGCCGGCAGGTGGTGGGCGGACGGAGGTGGCGATCGAGCTCGCGCGGCGGCTCGCGGCGCGCGGCCGGGGCGCGGTGCTCCTCGACGCCGACGACGTGGCGCCCGCGATCGCGACGCGTCTCGGCCTGCCGATCGAACCCAACCTCCGGAGCGCGGTCGACGCGGTCGAGTACGGGCTCGGCGACGTAGCGGGAACGCTCGTGGACGTCGGCGACGGCCTCGCGGTGCTGAGCGGTCTCCCGAACGTCGGAGCGTGGTCGCAACTCCGGCCCGGCGAAGTGCTCGACGTCGTCCGCGCGCTCGACGGTGCCCACGACCACGTCGTCGTCGACGTTGCCGCGGCGCTCGAGGAC
>Ga0070741_10008550_pt1 | contig 20453 bp, 17 predicted proteins | sample Coa_R1_4_FD_66440 | JGI IMG/M metagenome (GOLD analysis project Ga0070741, IMG submission 66440) | Surface soil microbial communities from Centralia Pennsylvania, which are recovering from an underground coalmine fire - Coalmine... | ecosystem: Environmental > Terrestrial > Soil > Unclassified ...
TCTGCGCATCCGCTCTGGAAATTTTTGATGACTGACAAAATTGTAGTGCTGAGCACCTGCGGCTCCGAAGAAGAAGCAGCGAAACTGGCGCGTTCGCTCGTCGAGCAACGCGTGGCTGCGTGCGTCAACGTCGTCCCGCGCGTCCGTAGTTACTATCGATGGAAGGGTGAGATCGAATCGACTGAGGAGTACCTGCTGGTAATCAAGTCGTCACGAGGATGCATGGCCGCGCTGATGTCAGTGTTGGAGAATGAGCACTCCTATGAGGTGCCCGAAGTGATCGCCGTTCCTGTGGTGGACGGCGCTCCCAATTACCTGAATTGGCTGCAGACTAACTTGGCTGACGAGACAGCGTGAAGCATTAACCAGGACCAGGGGCTACAATCGGGGGAGGAATCCGGCGGGTTAGGAAATCCCGTACCACTGATGGGAACTTGCCGCTGGCGGAACTAACCATCGATAATCTTCGAATACGCGGGAATCTAAAGGCATGGGTCGAAGCCCAATTGGGGGCCTGAACCGAATTCGGGTGGCGTTCGCGTTGACGCCGGTGTTAGCCGGTTGCTTCGCGCAGGCGCAGAGCAGCCTGACTCTCGACCAAGCCACTGCACGCAAAGCGCCGGATTATTCTCCGGTTTATGCGGGGCAGCCGGTCGTCCTTCGCGGCGTCGTATCGGCCCCGGCCATCCACTTCCCGGGATACGCAATTCTCGCGTTCCAGCAGGACGGCCACGGCGCGGTGCTCGATGTGCCCGAGACCGACCATGACCTGAATAACTATAGGGCCGGCGATGAAATTCAGGTCGAAGGTATTGTTTCATCGCGCGCCGGCATGGCGACCGTTCTTCCGGTAAAAATCCAGTTGCTTGGCCACAAACCTGCGCCGGCCCCGGAGGATGTCCCGGCCGAAGAACTGATGGGGTTCCGTCATCTTGGAGAGTTGGTGCGTACCAGCGGTCTGATCACCGAGATCGGAGATACCACCGCCGGAGCCTACGTTTTGATTCAGGCCAAGACAGGCAACTACAAACTCTTCTTCCCGCATCCTTCAGCAGCGCCATCGGCCGTGCTCTCCGGCTTCAGCACGGGAGATAAGGTGCAGGCGACCGGTGTCGCCTTCCAATATCGGCCGCACGCTCCGTATAACGATTGGTTTGAACTTGTGGTGGCGAGCCCCGCCGCCATGATTCGCACTCAGCGGGGCTGGGCGATACCGCCGATAGCGGTTGGCGGCAGCATGGCGCTCCTGCTGATGATCGGTCTGTTCCTCTGGACCCGCGAACGGCGGCTGCGCTCGCAACGCGAGCGGCTGCGCAAGACGTATCAGCTTGGGGAGGAGATTCTGGGTGCCTCTTCCCTGGAAACGATCCTCGCTCAAATTGGAGACGCGCTACTGGGTATTCTCGGCGTGACCGGCGTGCACCTTTACGTGTACAACCGCGGGACCAAGGCACTCGACGCGGTGGTCTCGAGCGGGGCCGATCCGCTGTCGATCTCGCTCTCCTCGCCCCCTGGCGGAACGCAGGCCGGCGCGGTCGCCTGTTTTCACTACCGGACTCTGCTGGTAATCCCGGATGTCGAACGCAGTCCCTTTCCGATCGCCACTGGTTCGGGAAACCGTGCCCCGAAATCGTTGCTCTTCGTTCCCATGCTGTCACAGGGTGAGGTGGTGGGTGTTTTGGAACTGGATCAGGACGACCACGCCCGCGATTTCACGACCGACGAGCAGGCTCTGGCGCAGCACCTGGGGAATCAGATTGGCGTGGCGATCCGGCTGCTGGATCAGCGATCGGTCCAGGAGCAACTCTTCCGTACCGAGAAGCTGGCAGCCGTCGGCCGGTTGATTTCGGGCGTCGTGAACGAGCTGCAAGCGCCGCTGGCCTCAATTTCCGAACTGGCTGGCCGCGCCGCCGATAAAGCACGTGCCACACCGGTGGAGCGCGACGTTGCGGCGATCGCGGCCGAATCCCAGAAAGCCTCAGCCATTGTCGCGCGGCTGGTTTCGTTTGCCGCCGCCGAACAGGTCGAAGCGCGCCCCGTGTGCGTCAGCACGCTTCTGCGGAACTTGATCGAGTTCCGCGAACGCGACTGGAAAGCCGCCGGCATTCGCGTCCGCGACCTGACTCTGAGCGAGCCCCTTTACGTGCTCGGGTCACACGGCCAACTGGAGCAGGCCTTTCTCACTCTGCTGGTGCACGCTGAACAATCGCTGGCACAGGCCGAGCAGAAGAATATCACCATCCGCGCCAACGTGCTGGCGAAAAGGCTCCTGGTGGAGTTGGCCTTCAGCGCGCCGCCTGAGGCGCGGACAGCCGAGGAAACCGCAGCCGTGCTGGGCGTCACCCGAAGCGTGATCACCGGGCACGGGGGCGAAGTGCGGCTCATCGAGAAGAACAATGCAGAGCCGTGTTTCGAGATCGAATTGCCGGTCACGGCCCGGGAACGCGCGGTGTCTATGGTTCCGGCGGGTGCGGCCGCCCGCGATTCGTCCCGGCGCATGACCGCCCTGGTCATTGAACCGGAGGAAGCCGCACAACGGCAACTGCTGGGCTTGCTCTCCGCACGGGCTTTCCGCGTGGTGCCTGTGGACAACGCGGATACCGGGCTTGAGTTGGCGCAGCGGATGCGCTTTGACGTTGCCTTTTGTTCCGTCCGTGCCCCCGGGCTTAACTGGGTCGAACTGGCTGAGCGGATGCAGTCGCGGGTCGACGGGTTCATCCTGCTCTCGGACGGCTACAATGCGGAGTTGTCTGCCGACTTCGAAGGCGAGGGCCGGTTTGTCGTTCCCAAGCCGGTCCAGGAAGGCGATCTGGAACGGGTGCTGCGGTCCCTGGAAGCCCCCGTCTCCAGGTAGAAATCCCCCACATTTGAGTGGTGCTATTCTGGATTTGGAGGCGCTTTCCGGATGGTTATCGGGGTCCCCAGAGAGATCAAGGATCATGAGACGCGGGTGGGTTTGGTACCCAGCGGCGTCACTGCCCTGCGAGAGGCAGATCATGAGGTAATCGTAGAAACCCGTGCGGGTGAGGGAAGTTCCATCACAGATCGCGAGTACATGCAGGCCGGCGCGGCCATCGCGCAGAACGCGGCCGACGTGTGGCGCAAAGCCGATCTCGTTGTGAAGGTGAAGGAGCCTCAGCCCGCCGAATACGGCTATTTCCGGCCCGACCTGATTCTGTTTACCTATTTGCACCTGGCGCCGCTCCCGGAACTCACCGATCGTCTCTTGGCCAGCCAAGTCAGTGGTGTGGCGTACGAAACCATCGTGGAGGCGGACGGCTCCCTGCCGCTGCTGACCCCGATGAGCGAGGTCGCGGGGCGGATGGCAGTCCAGGTTGGCGCCCAGTACCTGGAACGCCAGAACGGCGGACGCGGTCTGCTGCTCGGCGGAGTACCGGGTGTTGCGCCCGCGAACGTCGTAATTCTCGGCGGTGGCGTCGTCGGTTTGAACGCGGCTAAAATGGCCGTCGGGATGGGGGCGCACGTGACGATCATCGAGCGCAATCTGAACCGGCTCCGGCATCTCGATGATATTTTCAACAGTCAGGTGGTCACCTTGGCGTCCAACGCCTGGACAGTCGGCGAGAATGTACGCACAGCCGACCTTGTGATCGGCTCGGTACTCATTCCCGGGGCTTCGGCGCCCAAACTGGTGCGGCGCCAGATGATCGCGACGATGAAACGCGGCGCGGTGGTGGTGGATGTGGCGATCGATCAAGGCGGCTGTTTTGAAACATCGCATGCTACCACCCACACCGAGCCCGTATACGTGGTGGATGGCGTGATTCACTATTGTGTCTCGAACATGCCGGCAGCAGTTCCCCACACGTCCACGTTTGCCCTCACCAATGCCACCTTCCCGTATTTGATGGAATTGGCCAATAATGGTTTGGAGCGGGCTTGCGAGAAACACCCGGCGTTGAGCGCCGGCGTCAACACATACCGCGGGCAAGTGACCCACGGGGGCGTCGCGCAGTCCCAGGGACGGCAGTGGCGCGAACTGGTGGCAGTGGGGTAAGCTGCTCTACATGGCGGCCGTTGAAGGTCTTGGTCCGCAACCGGGCGTGACGGATGCCACGCCGCAACCGCTGACGGTTCTCAGCGAAGACGAAACGTTGTTTCAATCCAGTGTGCGGCAGTTTGCGCGCGAGCGGATCGGGCCCTACGTCCGCGAGATGGACGAAGCCGGCGTTTTCCGTAAGGATATCTTGGCCCAGTTCTTCCAGATGGGTCTAATGGGGATCGAGATCCCGGAGGAATACGGCGGGCAGGGCGGCGCTTTCTTCCAAGCGGTCCTGGCGGTCGAGGAGCTCTCGGCGGTGGATCCGGCGGCGGGCGTAATCGTGGACGTGCAGAACACGCTCTCGATCAACGCGCTGCTACGGTGGGCGACGGAGGAACAGAAGCTCCGCTATTTGCCCCGCCTGGCCACCGATACGGTCGCGGCATATGCGCTCTCCGAAGCCGGGTCCGGTTCTGATGCGTTTGCCATGGCGACGCGTGCCGAGGACCGCGGCGATCATTTCCTGTTGACCGGCCGCAAGCTCTGGATCACGAATGCGGCAGAAGCCGGGCTGTTCCTGCTGTTCGCCAATGCGAATCCTCAGGCCGGATACAAAGGCGTCACGGGCTTCTTGATCGAGCGCGAATTTCCCGGAGTTCAGGTGGGCAAGAAGGAAGATAAACTGGGCATCCGGGCGTCTTCGACCTGCGAGCTCATTTTGGACAACTGCCAGGTCCCGCGCGAAAACGTGCTGGGCGAAGTGGGGCAAGGCTACAAAATCGCAATCGAGACATTAAATGAAGGCCGCATCGCTATTGGCGCGCAGATGATCGGCCTCGCACGCGGTGCGCTGGATCATTCCGTGGCTTACGCCAAAGAACGGAAGCAGTTCGGAAAGGCCATTGGCGAATTTCAAGGCGTCCAGTTCGATTTGGCCAAAATGGCGACGGAGATCGAAGCAGCGCGGCTACTGGTTTACAACGCGGCGCGTCTGAAAGACGCCGGCCGCTCGTTCACTACTGAGGCTGCCATGGCAAAGTATTTCGCTTCGGAGATTGCCGAGAAGGCTGCTTCCAAAGCGATCGAAGTGCATGGGGGCGTTGGCTTTACCAAGGACTATCCGGTCGAGAAGCTGTATCGGGACGTGAAGATCGGCCGGATCTACGAGGGCACCAGCAACATTCAACTGATGACGATCGCCAAGAAACTGCTGGGCAAATAGATTCGTCATATGTGTGAGGGGACAATGCGAGGATTTATTCTTTCGATCGCCGCGGTTGCGGTGTGTCTGCCCATCCGGGCGGCCGATAACATCGACGCTTCTGTGAACCCGCAACAAATCATACAGAAGTTCGCCGCCAAGGAGGCCGAGTTTTCCGAAGCTCGCAACAATTACACGTACCGGCAGAGCGTCAAACTGGAAGAACTGGATGGAGGCGGCAACCCGACCGGCGGCAAATGGGAACTGGTGGAAGACATCATCTTCACGCCCGAAGGCAAGCGCATGGAGAAGGTGGTGTACGCCCCGGTTCAAACGCTGCGCAATATCCTGCTGACGCCGGAAGATGAACAGGACTTGCGCAACGTACAGCCGTTCGTGATGACGACTGCGGAGATCCCGGAGTATGACGTCAACTATCTGGGCCGCGAGAAGGTAGATGAGATCGGAACCTACGTTTTTTCCGTGAAGCCCAAGAAGATCGTCCCTGGAAAGCGGTACTTCGAAGGTCAGATCTGGGTGGATGACCGGGACCTTCAGATCGTCAAGACCTACGGCAAAGGCGTAGGGGAATTGAAACGAGGCAGCAGCAAAGGACAGGAATTCCCCCGTTTCGAAACCTATCGGGAGCAGATCGACGGAAAGTATTGGTTCCCCACCTACACTCGCGCGAATGACACGCTGCATTTCAAGGATCAGGACGTGCGCATCCGCATGGTCGTAACGTACAAAGATTATAAGAAGTACGAAGGGAAATCGACCATCAAGTACGGTGAAGTCGTTGATGAGAAGGGCAAGCCGAACGGGACGCCATCCACGGCTCCCCAAACGGCGCCAAAGTAAGTCTTACGCCAGACGAGAATCAGGTGGCCGCGGGTGCGACCCGAAATCCCCGGTGGGCGCCCTTTCAAGTGAAGTTCTCTACTGTCTTCACGCTGCGTGCAGCCCGGATGTCATGAATGCGCGGACTACGATCCAGCTCTTTTCCATGGTTGACAGACGCACACGCCGCGTGAGGACGTCGTAGTTGGTGCGCTCGATGCGATCCAGCAGCCGCGAATAAATCGTGATCAAGGCCCATAGCGAGCGGCGGCTGCGCGGATGGATCAAATCGAGTAGCGGCATGGCATCGTCATAGTAGTTACGGGCTCGCGCCGCCTCAAAACGCATCAGTTTCAAAAATGCATCCGTGCGTTGGCCGGCGCGCAGATCTTCTGGGTTCACACCGAACTTGCACAGGTCTTCGGCAGGCAGGTAGATGCGGCCGCGCTCGGCATCTTCATGGATGTCGCGCAGGATGTTTGTTAACTGGAACGCTACCCCACACTTCTCGGCAAGCGGCAAGGCGCGCGGGGTATCAAATCCGAAGATGTGGACAATCGTCAGCCCGACAACCGAAGCGACCTGATAGCAGTAACGATAGAGTTGGTCGAAGGTCTCGATCCGGCGCGGGTCGAGATCCGATGCGACCCCCTCGATCATGTCGCCGAAGTACTCATGTGGAATACCGAAACGTCTCACCGTGTGATGAAATGCCGGCCACACGGGGTGGGTACTGAAGCGGCCTTCGAGCGCATCTTGTAGCTCTTCGCGCCAGCGGTCGATGGCGGCGCGTGTGGCGCCGGGCTCATCGCTCAGGTCGTCGCAATACCGCATAAAAGCGTAGATGGCGCACATGGCCTTGCGCTGTTGCCCGGAAAGCAGCAGGAAGGAGTAATAGAAGTTTTTGGCGCGGCTGCGTGCCACGCGCCGGCAGTAGGCGTATGACTGCTCAATCTGGTTCATCAGGCAGCCCGCGAGAAAGCGACACGCGCCAGCGATTGAACCAGCAGCCCCACACGCTCCGCCTTGGAAATTGCGGGCCGCGCGCGGAGTACATCATATTCCTGCTGCACGATCTTATCCAGCACACGCATCCCGCCGCGGCTGAAAAGGTCGATATCGAGCGCCAAGCGCCGGTCGACTGCCTGAACCAGCGGCAGACCTTCGCGGAATAAACCACGCGCTGTTTGGACGATCTCGTGCATCACGTTGCGAAAGGCCGGTGTGAAACGGCGCGCGAACAATTCTTCCACTGTATAGCCGTGCCGCTCCATGATGTCGAGCGGGATGTAGACGCGATCCTTCAGCAGGTCAACCGTGACGTCCTGCCAGAAGTTAGCGAGCTGCAACGCCGTGCAGGTGGCGTCGGAAAGACGCTGGCGCTCCGGATCCGAATATCCGCACAAGTACAGCACGAGCCGGCCCACCGGGTTTGCGGAATTGCGGCAATACCCGAACAGTTCAGCGAAATCGCGATAACGGGTCACCGTCTGGTCTTGAACAAATGCCTGGATCAGATCCGCAAACGGCTCGCGCGGGATGCCGTACCGCTCGATCGTTGGGCGCAATGCTACGAACACAGGGTGCGCCGCTTCGCCATCATACAAGGCGTCAAGTTCGCGCCGCCACCATTCGAGCAGGCGCAGGCTCTCGGCGCGGTCGCCCATCTCATCGGCCAGATCGTCGGCCCACCGGCAATACGCGTACACGTTGTAGAAATCCTGGTGCAGGCGCTTGGGCAGGAGGAAGCTCACTACGGGGAAATTTTCGTAATGGTGGGTGGCCAGCCAACGCGTGTAGGCGCGGGCTTCGTCCGAAGAATAGCGCTGCTGAAGCGCCGCCGGCGTGCGCACGAACTCGGCGGGCGGCAAAAAGGAAAGAGGCGACAGACCGGACAGACCGCCCTGTCCCTCCTCTCGATTCTTTGACATAATCGCCACGCCCGCGGGACAGGGTAGTCTGTCCCCTCTTCCTTTTTCGTTAGGGCAGAATCGCCGTTTTGAGGTGCCCGTTGTGGCTCATCAGGTGGCGCATCACTTCCAGCAGGTTGGCCAGAGGCTCTTCACGATTCACGAAGAACGAGGCCGTCACCTGTCCCGCGCAGATCAGGTCGAGCGCCTTGCGGATGTACGCCGGGGTGTGGTGGAACGTCGCCTTGCAGGTGATCTCGGAGTAATGCAGCAAGGCCGTATCGAGGCTGACCTTGCTGTCGTTGGGGCAGCCGCCGAAAAAGTTGACTGTGCCGCCTCGCCGCACCATATCCGCGGCCCAATGCCAGGTTTCCGGCTTGCCCACGGCCTCAATGGCGATATCGACACCGCGACCGTGGGTCAGGCGGCGAATCGCGGGTACCGGATTGGAATTGCCGGGCGCTTCGATCAATTCATCGGCGCCCAGGGCCGCGGCGCGGTCCATCTGTGTCTTGCGCCGGCCTACGGCGATAACCCGGCAACCGTAGAGTTTCGCGAGTTTCACGAACATCAGGCCGATTGGACCAAGGCCGATGATGGCGATGGTGTCTCCCTGCTCGGGTTTCGTTTCTTCAAAACCGCGTAGCACGCAGGCGAGCGGCTCCACCAGCGCGGCATCTTGATAGCTGACGGTCTTGGGAATCAGGTAGGTGTTTCGCTTGACGATCCGTTCGGGTATCCGGATGTATTCGGCGTATGCGCCATTGTTGAACAACAGATCTTCGCAAAGATTCTCGAGTCCGCGGCGGCAGAAGAAACACTCGTCGCATGGAGCAGAATTCGCGGCAACCACGCGCTGTCCAACTCGAAAATCCGTGACATCCTCACCCACGGCCACCACGTCGCCCGCCAGTTCATGCCCGAAAACGGCCGGCGGCACGATCATGCGGGCATGATACCCGCGACGGAAAACCTTCACGTCGGTCCCGCAGGTCAGCGCCACCTTAACTCGGACCAGGATGTCTCCGTTACCGATTGTGGGAACAGCCACCGCCTCTACCAACAAGTGTTCCTTGCCGTAAAGAACAGCAGCCATCATCTCGTTATTCACTAGCACCACCTCTGTGGCTGAACGATTATTTTCAACGATTTAGGCCCAGGATGCAATGCCAAATCGAAACCTGAACGGATTTTAACCAATGGCAAACGATGAGAGATCAACTCGTCCAGAGGGAGATCCCCATCAAACACCAATTCCGTGGATTCTTTCTGCAAATCTACCGATGCACTGTAGCAGCCAAACAGCGTTCGCTCACCCACGCACAGGTCGCCGCCAGAAGCTTCAATCCGTTCGGTAGTCGATGTTTGGGCAAATAGCAGAATTCGCGCGCCGGGACGCGAGCAGGCTATCGCCTGCTGCGTGATTCCAGGTACTGACGCAGCGACCATCACCAGATCAGCGCCGCGGCCCTCCGTCAGTTTCTTAACTTGGGCAGACACCTCCACCGTGCGCGGATCCCACGCGCATTCGGCGCCGCAGCGGGCCGCAATCGCCAGGCGTTCCGCGATCGTATCGGTCGCCACCACACGAGCTCCGGTGCGACGTGCCAGCATTGTGAACATCAGGCCGATCGGCCCTTGGCCCATCACTAGCACCAGTTCACCGGGTTTTGGATCGCACTGCACAACGGCCTTTAAACAGGTGTTGAGCGGTTCGACGAGCGTCGCGCGCTCGAAAGAGACATGCGCCGGAATCTCTTCGACACCACGTTCGACGATCCAGTCCATGACCCGTACATACTGGGCAAAGCCACCGCCCGCCGGCTCAAAGCCTGCTGTGATCCCCACTCGTTTGTAGACGAGACACTGAGCATACAACTTGCGCTCACAGTAGAAACAATTCCCGCAAGGAATGTGATGGAACGCTACCACGCGGTCGCCCGGGCAAAATCGGGTAACGCCGCGGCCCACCGCCGCGACCACCCCTGCTGTCTCATGTCCATAGATGCGCGGCGGCTCGAGGAGGTTGTACTCGATCTTTTTGAGGTCCGTATGGCAAATGCCGCACGCTTCGACACGAATCAGGAGTTCGCCCGGACCGATCGATGGAGTTGGGATTTCCTCAACGTTGACAACGCTGCCTCCACGGTAAACCGCGGCGTGCATAGTCGCAGGTATGGCGATCACTTCAGAACCGGCAGTCTGCAAGAAACTCCCCCAGGGTTCGGGCGGCCCGCACACAGCGTCGCTGCAGCCGGATCAGTTCCGGTATCCGGGCGGCCGGATGGCGCAATGCATCCCCGAAAATACGCATTGTAGCGAAGTGCCCGTCGGAACGCAGCGCCCGGTTGAAATCATTCGCCATATCTTCGCCTGCCAGATCAGTGACTACCTTCACACAGGAGCAGGGCAAACCGAGAGCCTCGGCGCGCTCGGCCACGCCAGCAGCTTCCATTTCAACAGCAATGCCCCCTGTCGCGTGCAGCGCGTGCTTCTCGACGGCGGTTCGAGCGATCCGATCAACCGAACGAATGATTCCCGAGGCCCCCGCTGGCCCAGTTAGCGGAAGCACAGAGTAACGGCGGCTCGTGGCGGCGATACACGTGCCGATTACTACTTCAGCTATGCGCAGGCCGGTATCGAGCGCGCCGCAAAATCCGACGGTGATCACTCGGTCGGCCGGAAATACGCTCCAAGCGGCATCCACGGCGGCGGCTGCTCGCCGCGCACCGACGCCGTTGGCAACGAGAAGAACTTCGTGGCCGCTCAGTCGGGCGGTGCGCGCCCAATCGGCGCCGACCGACATCCGTCGAGACGCTTGCGCGTGCGCCAGGATGCCGCGAAATTCCATGGGAGTCGATGCCACCAACAACAGTCTCATCAAGCCGCAGGGACGCGCGCCGGCGCACGCCAGGAACCGCTGAACCATTCGGCAGCGCGTCGCAACGCGGTCTCGGCAGGGGCCGGTTGAAAGCCGAGTTCCCGGCGCGCTTTCTCGTGCGTGACCCACATCTTCTTTCGAGCCATCCGCACCGCTTCGATAGGCACGCGCGGCGGCACACCGGTGACTTCCGCCCATGCCGTGCTGCATACGCCGGCGCAATAGGCGACCGCATACGGCAGGCGCAGCGCGGGCGCTTTGCGGCCGGTGATCCTGGCGAGCAACTGCAGGATCTGTGCCAGGGTCAAGTTCTCAGAGCCGAGGATGTACCGCTCTCCCGCGCGGCCGCGTTCGCAGGCGAGTAGATGACCTTCGGCGGTATCGCCGGCATCCACAATATTCAGCCCGGTATCAATGAATGCGGGCATTCTTCCGTTGAGGAAATCAAGAACAGTCTGGCCGGTGGGAGTCGGCTTGACGTCGTGATCGCCCACTGGAGCGGTGGGATTGACGATGACGACAGGAAGCCCGCCCCGCGCGAATTCGAGCGCCACCCGTTCGGCAAGAAATTTTGAGCGCTTGTAGTCACCGGCCATGTCGTCAAGCGACACGGGAGTGTTTTCGTCTCCGAGGCCCTCCTGCGGGATTCCGATGCAGCCCACCGTGCTGGTATACACTACGCGCTCGACACCAGCCCGACGCGCGGCTTCAAGCAGGGCGCGCGTGCCGTCCACATTCGATCGGTACAGTTCGCGCGGATCTTTGGCCCACAATCGGTAGTCGGCTGCCACGTGAAAAACCAGAGAGCAGCCTTCGACAGCACGCTCGAGCGATTGCGGATCGCGCAGGTCGCCTGTGACTGGCTCGGCATCCAATTCGGAAAGGCGGCTTCCCGGACGAACTAGGGCGCGAACGGAATAGCCGCCGCGTTCCAGTAGGAGTCGTGCGACGTGCCATCCCAGAAAGCCGGAGGCGCCGGTTACCAGGACCGGTTTCATCGGCGTGCCCGATTTCCAGCTAGCGCAGCATCCACGCCAGCATCTTCAGGTTGTCCGCAACTCCGGCGTTAATGCCGAATGCGGCGGAAGCCTCGTAGCCGCAGTGCACCATGCAGTGCTCGCATCGCGGATCGTTGCCGTGACCGTAGCTCTCCCACGGGGTTTCGGTCATCAGTTCCTCGAAGGTCTTGTAATGGCCGTCGGTGATCAGATAGCACGGGCCTTTCCAGCCCTTGACGTTATAGGTGGGATTCCCCCAGGCGGTGCAAGGGAGATCTTTCTCACCCTTTAAGAAATCCAGATAAAGCGGCGTCTGCCGCACCGCATATTTTTTCGCGATGCGATCGAAATCTTTGAATTTCTCATGTATATCATCGCGGGTAAGAAAGATTTCGCGGTCGTTCACCGACGAGTAACCGTAGGCCGGCGCGATCTGATGGCCGTCGACATTAAACTGCTTGAGGTATTCGAAAAGCTCTTCGATCTCGCGCATGTCGGTCTCTTTGTACACCGTCGTATTGGTGCAGACCTGGAAACCGGCGGCTTTGGCGGCCTTGATGCCTTCTATGGCTTCGCGGAACACGCCCTGCTTTTCCACAGCGATATCGTGGTTCTTCTCCATGCCATCGAGGTGCACGTTGAAATAAAGCCGCTTGTCGGGCCGGAATTCCTTCAGGCGCTTCCGCATGAACATGCCATTGGTGCAGAGATAAATGTGCCGGTTGCGCGCAAGAATCCCGTTCACCAGCTCGCCGATCTGCGGATACATCATGGGCTCGCCGCCGCAGATTGAAACCACGGGTGCGCCGCACTCATCGACAGCTGCCAGGCACTCTTCCAGCGGCACGCGCTCCGTAATCGTGTTTTCGTACTCGCGGATGCGGCCGCAGCCCGTGCATGTGAGATTGCAGGCGTGTAACGGCTCGAGCATCAGCACGATCGGGAAGCGCCTGTTGATCATGGGGTGCGGCTGGCGTTTCTCCCCGGTCTTGGCCGGCAGGATGCGGAATGGATTGGCAGAGTTGGCTTCGGGAACGGCGGTCTTCTGCCACTCCGGACGCGGGCGCATCTTGTTCTTGAGAATGTAGCCGGCGAGGCCGGCGGTCATCGAGAGTGGAAATTTCATCGTCCTCTTCTATCCATTCGGGCGCCCCTGCAGCTTCACGAACGAAGCCAGCGCCAGCAGCGGAAAATAGTCTTTGTAGAGATGGTAGTTCAAATAGAAAACTTTGGGAAACCCGGTGCCGGTAGCAAGTTCCTCGCCCCAGCTTCCATCCGGCCTCTGCGTCTCCAGAAGGTATTCGATACCGTGCCGGACGCTGAGGCTCGATGTATCGCCGCCTGCGAGTAAACCGAGGATCGCCCAAGCGGTTTGAGAAGGTGTGCTCGGACCGGGAGTGAATATCCCGTTATCATAGCTGGCGCAGCTTTCGCCCCAGCCGCCGTCGGCGTTCTGGATGGCGCGCAGCCACTCTCCAGCCCGGAGCACGTGGGCTTCGCGATCGCTCTCGCCCGAGGCGGCGAGCCCGCGCAGAGCGAAGCAGGTTCCGTAAATATAGGCCACGCCCCAGCGGCCGTACCAACTCCCATCCGGCTCCTGATTACGAATCAGCCACTGCGCACCGCGCTCCACAGCGCTATGGCTCCGCGGAATGCCATGAGCGGCCAAAGCCTCCAGTACACGCCCTGTAATATCGGCGCAGGCCGGGTCGAGCATGGCATTATGGTCGGCGAACGGGACGTGACTGAGGAACTGCCAGTTGTTGTCGGCGTCGAACGCGGCCCAGCCGCCATCGCTCGATTGCATCGCCAGCAACCAGTCGATTGCCCGCCGGTGGCATGCTCGTTGCGCGGCTGTCTCGGACCCGTTCGCCTCTGACAACGCCAGTAGAACCATGGCCGTGTCGTCAATGTCAGGATAGAAGGCGTTAGCGTATTCGAATGCCCATCCCGATGGATCCGTGTTGGGGCGTTTCACTGACCAATCGCCCTTGCGGCGGATCTCGCGAGCCAGCAGCCAGTCGGCTGCGTGCGCGCATGCCGAGCGCGCCGCGCCCGCCTGTCCCAGAGCGTACGCGGCAATCGCAGTGTCCCAAACCGGTGAGAAGCAGGGCTGGAAGAAGAAGCGCTCGCCGTCATCCACCATCAGACTGTTGAACTGCTGCAAAGCTCCCAAACGTAGCGGATGATCTTCAGAGTAACCAAGAACATCCAACGCCATAACGGAATACATCATCGGGGGATAAATGGCGCCAAGCCCGTCGGAATCGTGCAAACGTTCCACCATCCAATCGCGAGCCTTTTCGATACTGCGCCGCCGTATGGATTTCGATCCGTGGCGCTCCCACCATTTCAGTAGCCGATCTACGCCGAGAAACGCATTACGCCAGCTAAACCAGGCGTTATCCTTGCGGAACGCACCGCTCACGCCCGACTGCCACAGTTCGTCGAGGTTGAAGCCCAACGGTACGGGCCGCTGCGGATCGGCAGCGTGCACCAGGGAGAGCGAAATCACGATAGCGCGCGTCCAGGACGACATCTGATAGAGAAAATCGAACGGTAGCAGCGCCACTTCCGGAGGAATACTCGGGCAGAACTCGCGCGGATAGAGTCCAAACAGGCTCAGGTTTACCTTCACGTAACTGTTGGCAGCCTGGATACCGCCTAGCGCCAGAATACGATCGCGCAACTGAACGATCCTCGGATCACCCACCCCCAGACCGGCCAGGCGGAGGGCGACGTATGCCTTTACGGAAGCGCTGATCTCCGACGGACCCGTTACGTAGATATTGAATCCGCCGTCCGGTAGCTGCCGGTCGAGGATCGAACGCGCTGCCTTCTCAATCAAGGGCCATGTCTGTGGCTCCCAATTTCCGTTCCGGGGAGGATAGAGCCAGAGTTGAAAAAGAATGAAATCGGATTCGAGCGTGCTGTCCGCGGTCAGTTCCGCGCACCAGTGTCCGTCGCGAGCCTGCAAGCCGGTCAGGTACGCCGCGGCACGGGTCATCGCCCGACGCGCCGCTGGCTCCAAGGTCCTGCTGACTTGTGCCGGCGCGCTCATCGGATTGAGACGGTCAACTCCGAGGGGAGAGAAAACCGTACGTCTTCATCCACCATTTCAATCTCCTCCATCTTCTGAAAACCATGACTATGCAAGTAGTCCACCAGTTCTTGAACCAAGTGCTCTGGGGCCGAAGCTCCGGCCGTCACCCCGATATTCCTGATACCCGCCAGCCAGGCCGTGTCGACTTCGCCACAATCGTTCACCAGGTACGATCGGACGCCAACGTTGTCCCCGACTTCGACCAGACGCTTGGAATTCGAACTGTTTTGCGAGCCCACCACCAGCAGCAGATCAATGGCCTCCGAAATGGCTTTGACCGCCATTTGACGGTTCTCGGTGGCATAACAGATATCCTGCGCCGGTGGCCCTTGAATCTGTGGAAATCGCTGTTTCAACCGGCCAATGATGTCGCGGGTTTCACTGAGGCTTAGAGTGGTCTGGGTCAGATAACGTACGCGTGACGGGTCGGGGATTTCCAGGCTATTCACGTCTTCCACAGTCTCGACCAGGTAGCTGCAATGCGGCACCTCGCCGAGCGTGCCGATGACTTCGTCGTGGTCTTTATGCCCAATCAGAACAATACTATAGCCCTCGCGCGCGAATTTTACTGCTTCCAGATGCACCTTCGTGACCAACGGGCAAGTGGCATCGATAACTTCCAACCGCCGCTCCTTAGCCTCTCGACGGACAGTTGGAGCTACGCCGTGGGCGCTGAAGATGGCCCGCGCACCCGCTGGCACTTCGCCGAGTTCCTCGACGAAAATTGCACCCGCATTTCGCAATTCATCGACCACATGCTTGTTGTGAACAATCTCTTTGCGGACATACACGGGCGGGCCATAAAGGTCGAGAGCAATTCGGACCACGTCGATCGCGCGGACCACACCCGCACAGAAGCCCCGCGGCTTCAGCAGGAAGATCTTTCCTTCCACACTATCATTCCGGGCGAAAGCTTTTAGTGGCATAAATCTGAATGGCTTAGAACCATCGATTATAGCAAGAGCCTGCTAGACCCGCAGTGATTTCATGTAATCGGTTATCCCTGTCCAGAGAGGCGTCTCTAGAGACCATGAATGGGCCGAAAGGCCGATTGGTTGCAGAAATTCGTGAGGCTGAATGGGCGATAACCAATTCCGGCAGATTTTTTGCCGTGGAATTTCAGAGGCTTACGAAGAAGGAAAAAAGAGCGGAGGGGGATAGGCGAGTATCGTGAAGTCGAAAAGGGAATTCGGCGGATCTTCTGTAAACCCCTCGAAGGCAAGTCCCCTACAATCCATTCCCTGAATCCCCACCGCTCGCGACGAGCGTTCCTCGTTAAACCTGCCGGTTCCCTTTTTCTAATCAAAATTCGCGGGATTTATGCAGTCGGAATTTTCGGATCTCGCGTGGCATTCGAATTGCTCCGAAAAGGGTAGAGGTGGTGGTATGGACACGCTGGTTATTGGCGGAACACTCGTTGGGAGTTTCCTGGGAGCCTTTGTGCTTCAGAAAGCGGCCCTGGAAGGGCTCTTCCGGATCCTGAAAGGCGATCGGCGCGCCGCCATTAACCCATCGGTTCACTCATCCTGAACGGCGGGGTTTATTTTCGCGAACCGCGCTGTGGGTTTCTTAGCCGGGTTTGCCGCAATTTCGGCCGCTTGCGTTTGGGTTTGCTGATGATAAAAGTTCCACTCCCTAAATACTCGGCCTTGTAAATTTTCTCTTCCGCCAAAGGTCTTCTCCTCGGTTCAAATTTGATCTCCCATTGTACCGCGCCGTATTCTGGAATGAGCGGATGCCCCCTTCAGGAACTGAACCGGAATCAGACATCACCCCGATGCCGGCCGCGGAGTTGCTCACCGCGCCCTCGCGCGCCGGGTCTCCCGGCTTCGGCGCTCTCCGTCACCGGAATTTCCGCCTTTTCGTCGGCGGTCAGATGGTTTCTCTGATCGGCACCTGGATGCAAAACGTGGCGCAGAGCTGGCTGGTCTACCGCCTGACACATTCCGAACTGCTTTTGGGCACAGCTTGGTTCTGCTCGCAGATTGCCGTCTTTGCCTTGGGGCCGTTGGGAGGTGTCGCTGCCGATCGCTTCTCGCGCCATAAGTTGGTAATTCTGACCCAAACCTGCTCCATGTTGCAGGCGTTCGTGCTCGCGGCGCTAACACTTTCCGGTCGAGTCCAGGTGTGGCACATTCTGACGCTCGCTGTCCTGCTGGGCTCAATTAATGCCTTCGATATGCCTGGCCGCCAATCGTTGCTGATCCAGATGACCAGCAAAGACGATCTGCTGAGCGCCATTTCTATCAACTCCGCTGTGTTTAATACCGGCCGCAGTTTGGGCCCGGGAGTTGCCGGCCTCCTCGTGGCTTGGCTGGGAGAAGGCTGGTGCTTCTTTCTGAATGGCGTAAGTTTCCTGGCAGTCATCGGCAGCCTGTTCGCCATGCGCCTCGAGCCCTATCAGCCGAGGGTGCAGGACTCGCCCTGGACCCACTTGGTGGATGGGTTCCGGTATGCGCGGCAACACCACGAGGTGCGACGGGTTCTAGCCGTCATGGCGGCGGCAACCTTTGCAAATATGCCGGTACTCGTACTGGCGCCCGTGTTTTCTGACAAGATCTTTCATCGCGGCTCGCAAGGTCTGGGATTCTTGATGGCGGCGATGGGCATCGGCGCGGTCGTCGGCACCGTCACACTGGCGCGGAGCGCCCAAGTCTCCAAACTGCAACCCATGATCGCTTTCAGCGGCATTGCCATGGGCATCGTCACTATAGCGTTCGCACTATCGCCTTGGTATTGGCTTTCGCTGGTGATTATGCCGCTGATCGGCTACAGTGTGTATCGGCAGATGGCTTCGGCGAACACCACCATCCAGACTCTCATCCTCGACGAGTACCGCGGGCGCATCATGTCCATGTACGGCATGACCATTGTGGGGCTCGGGCCTTTCGGCAGCCTGGCATCGGGAGCTCTGGCCAACCGGTTCGGTGTGCAGGCTACAACCGTGATTGGTGGCCTGCTGGCGGTCGTTTCCGCCGTGGCTTTTGGCTGGACGATCCGGAGGCATTCCGTTGCGGCTTAAAGCCCTGGGCCTTCTCCTGGCCGGCGCGCTGGCGGTGTGGGCCCTCCCCGCGAGAGCTGAATCCGCGCGCGCCGGCGAACTCTGTGGGCAGGCCTCGGGGATCGCCACGGAACTCGCCACCATCTCCGGCATGAAGTTGCATCATCCGGTTCCGTGTGACTTGATTACGAAGGAGCAGGTAAACGAGTTCCTCAAGAAACGGGTGAAAGAAGCCACCACGCCGGACGAAATCCGTGCCGAGGAGCTGACTCTGAAGAAGTTCGGCTTCGTACCCGCGGACTTCAACCTCGAAAAAACCACCATCGATCTTCTTACCGAACAAGCCGCGGCATTTTACGATTACGACAAAAAGAAGCTGTTCGTCACGGAGACCACGTCCACTGAAACGCAAGCGCCCGTGCTGGCGCATGAACTCTCGCACGCGATCGCCGACCAGAATTTTAACCTGGGCAAATTCATTCGCCAGGGGCGCAAAAGCGACGACGGCGCTACCGCGCGTCTCGCCATCATGGAAGGGCAGGCGACATGGCTGATGTCGGAATACCTGGCGCGCAAGCTGGGGCAGTCGCTGAAGAACTCGCCCTCGCTGGTGAAGATGATGAGCGCTCTGGCGGACAGCGCCGGGCAGTATCCGGTCTTTGACAGCGCACCCCTATACCTGCGGCAAACACTGGTTTTTCCGTATACCAAAGGCATGTTGTTTCAGCAAGCGATAATCCAGCGTGACGGCGAGGAAGGATTTGCCGAAGTGTTTCGCCGACCTCCGAATTCCACGCAGCAGATCCTCCACCCGGAAAAATATTTCCAGGCCGCCATACCCGCATCGCCGGCTTTGCCGGACCCCAAGCTGCCGCACGGATTCAAGAGCCTGGTGGGCGGCACCATGGGAGAACTTGACCACGAATTGCTGATGGAGCAGTTCGCCGGCAAGAGCACGGCCGACGAGATCGGGCCGCACTGGAGCGGCTCCGTCTTTGAATTGCGGGAGAACAAGAAGGAAGCGCGGGTCGTGCTGTTGTATTCAGTGCAGTGGGACAGCCCCGAAATTGCGCATCGCTATTTCGAAACGTACCGGCAGGTGCTCGCCAAAAAATGGAAGAAGATGAATGTCACTGCGGAGGCCGCCGATTCAGTCACCGGCACGGGCGACGACGGCCGTTTCGAGCTGCGTTGCGCCGGCAACTTGGTCACCAGCATGGAAGGATTGCCGGTAAACTGAAGCCATGATCGAGAGGCGCTGGATTCTCGCTTGCTTGACGCTTTTCATTTTGCTGACGCCCGTCGTCCGGGCGGGCACCCTGCCGCGGGCCGCGCCTGAGTTCACGATCAACCTGCCGGGCGCAAAGCCGATGTTTCTGAGCCAGTACAAGGGCAAGACCGTCGCCTTGATTTTCATCCTGACCTACTGCCCGCATTGCCAGAAGATCGTCAGTTTCCTCAGCCAGGATCAAAACCGATATGGCGCGCGTGGCTTCCAGGTGGTGGCCTCGGCGATTGAGGACGGGGCCGCGGCCGCAGTGCCGGGCTTCGTCAAGAAATTCAATCCGCCGTTCCCGGTGGGCTCGAATGCGCGCGTGCCGGTCCTGGATTTCCTCCAGCACCCCATGGCGGCGCGGCTCATCATGCCGCAACTGGTTTTCATCGACCGGCAGGGAATGATTCGGGAGCAGTACGCGGGCGACAGTACGTTTCTGGATGAAACGAAAGCGGATCAGAACCTGCAGGCGAAGATCGAAGAACTGCTCGCCGAGCGCTCGGCCAAAAAGGCCCTGGCTCCCACAAAGAAAGTGTCGCCTAAGTAGGGCGGAACGCTGGGTCCACGCGTGTCCGCCTGGACCCGCATGTCGCTTACGCACGACATCAGCTTCGCATCCGCATCAGCAGATATAGCCCAGCCAGCGAAAAGAGTGCGTCGGGGGACCAGGCGGCCATTGCTGGCGGCAGTTGGTTGACATCGCCGAGCTTTTCGAACAAAATATCGATTCCCCAGTAGGCCAGAGCGATTCCGATGCTGACGCCGATTCCCGTCATCGTGCCGCGCTTTCCGATAAGGAATCCGAACGGCACGGCAATGAATGCCATGATGATGGCGAAAAGCGGCATCGAGAACTTGCGGTAAAGCTGTACCTGCAGCTTGAGGGTGTCAAACCCGCTCTGTTGTAAATCGTCGATGTAGTGCTGCAGTTGCACGAAGTTCATCTGTTTATCCTGCAGCGCATCTTTGAGGAAATAGTCGGGCGCCTCGGTGAGTTCGGAGAAGGTCGCCACCGGAAACGGCTTGTACGAGCGGCCTTCCGAGCCGGCAAAATCGCTCGACCAGCCATTTTCGAAGACCCATCCCTTTAGCGAGCGCTCCCAGTGCGCGCGCTCGGCCCAAATTTCGCGCGTCAAACGGAACGTAGCCGGATCGAGCTCGAAAACGTATACACCGGCCATCGTCTTTTCGGTTGGATCGAAGTACTTGTAGTAATAGATCCGCGTGCCTGACCCCCAGA
>Ga0070741_10008551_pt1 | contig 20452 bp, 19 predicted proteins | sample Coa_R1_4_FD_66440 | JGI IMG/M metagenome (GOLD analysis project Ga0070741, IMG submission 66440) | Surface soil microbial communities from Centralia Pennsylvania, which are recovering from an underground coalmine fire - Coalmine... | ecosystem: Environmental > Terrestrial > Soil > Unclassified ...
GCACTTCAACGACACCTTCGACAAGCACTTCTTCCGCACGGAGCGCTTCCGCGACCGCTCGCATCTCAAGGTGCGGATGCGTCCCTTCGAACGGTTCCACAACGCCCACCACCGCTACTCCGCGCTCAAGGGCGCGACCCCGGACGAGGTCGCCCAGCGGCTGCACTTCCGGCCACGGCTACTCGATCCGGCGTACCGCATCCCCGCCCGGCCGCCGCAGCGCGGACAGATCGAGTTCATCCGGCTCATCCGCTCGGACCGGGTGCTCCGGGTGATGAACGCGCGGATCGAACTCCCCGAAGGTCTCGTGTACGAGTACGTGACCGCAGTGCTCGACGTCGGTCGCGAGAAGCTCGACGTCCTTCATCTCGGCCGGCACGTCAAAACCCTGCCCTTCCGCCTCGAGGGCTGAACGATGTCCTGCTGGCAGATCTACCCTCGCGGCCATGAACGATGTCGTGCTGTGTGAGACCTAGCCCGCCTCTCGTACTCTCTTGCCCATCCCGATGGCCGACGCCCTTGCCGAACTCGTCCAGCTCGCCGCGGCTCGCGGCGCCTCGTACGCGGACGCGCGATCGGTCGAGCGCGAGCACGAGGCCGTATCGGTGCGCGATGGCCAGGTCGAGTCGGTCACGCGCACGGCCGATCGCGGCATCGGTTTCCGCGTCGTCCACAGGGGTGCCTGGGGCTTCGCCGCGACCGACCGCACCGGCGAGGCGGCGATGAGGGGCCTCGTCGAAGAGGCCTTCCGCCGCGCGGACGCTTCGGCGAGCGCGCGTACGACGCCGATCGCGCTCGCGCCGGTCGCGCCGCAGCGTGGCGAGTACCGCACGACGCTCCGCCGCGACCCGTTCGGCGTGCCGATGCAGGAGCGCATCGCGCTGCTCATGGCCGCGGACGGCGCGCTCCGCGGCCCGAACGCGAGATCGCGCCGCTCGTCGGTCGCGGCGTACCGCACGCGCAAGCGCCTCGTTACGAGCGAGGGCACCGACGTGTCGCAGGAGATCGTCGAATCGGGCGCCGGCGTCGCGGTCACCGCGGTGAAGGCCGGCGCGAAGCCCGCACAGCGCTACGACTCGCGCCTCGTGCGCCAAGCCGGATGGGAATTCGTCGAGGAGCTCGACCTGGTCGGGCGCGCGCGCCGCTATCGCGACGACGCCGAGGCGATGCTCGACGCGCCGCTCGCGGTCGAGCGCCCGACCACTCTGGTGTTCGCGCCCGAGTTCCTCGCGCTGCTCGTGCACGAGTCGTGCGGTCACCCGACCGAGGCGGACCGCGTGCTCGAGTACGAGGTCGCGTTCGCGGGCACGACCTTCATGTGGCCGAAGGACCGTGGCGCGCTGCGCTACGGCAGCGAGCACGTGTCGATGACCGCCGACGCCACCGTTCCGGGCGGGATGGGCACGTTCGGGTGGGACGACGACGGCGTTCCCGCGATGCGCACCAGGCTCATCGACAAGGGCATCTTCACCGGCTATCTCACGTCGCGAGAGACCGCCGCGTGCCTCGAGCTGCCCGTCGCCATCGGCAGCGCCCGCGCCGAGGGATGGCAGCACTTCCCGATCGTGCGGATGGTGAACGTCTCGCTCGATCCCGGGACGCAGTCGTACCGCACGCTCCTGGACGGCGTGGAGGACGGGCTCTTGCTCGAAGCGCCGGCGTCGTACTCGCTCGACGACAAGCGGCAGAATTTCCACTTCTCCACCCAGGCCGCGCGCGTCATCCGGAAGGGTGAGATCCAGGGCTACGCACGCGGCGTCGCGTTCCAGTCCCTCACGCCCGCGTTCTGGGGCCGCTGCGACGGCGTCGCCGACGACTGGGAGCTGCACGGCTTCCTGTCATGCGCCAAAGGAGAGCCGCTGCAGCTGATGCGCGTCGGCCACGGCGCGGCGCACGCGCGCTTCCGCGACGTGCCGATCGAGGTGCGCGAATGAGCGCCCGTTCGCGCGCGCGGCGGGTCCTGCCAGGGCTCGCGCTCCTCCTCGTCGTCACGTCCGGATGCGCGCCGGCGGCGCCCGCGGCGTCGCCGAGCGCCGAGCCGCAGGGGAGCGTCCTCGTGGGCACGACGACGACGACCCAGGACACCGGACTGCTCGACGTGCTCCTCCCCGATTTCGAGCGCCGTACCGGATGGAAGGTAAAGCTCGTCGTCGGCGGGAGCGGCCAGATCCTGCGGCAGGCGCAGCGGGGCGACCTGGACGTCATCCTCACGCACTCGCCTCCGGACGAGGAGGCGTTCATGAAGGCCGGCTACGGCAGCGAGCGCCGGCTCGTCATGCACAACGACTTCGTGCTGCTGGGCCCCGTCGACGACCCCGCGCGCATCAAGGGGCAGAGCGTCGGCGACGCGCTGCGGCGCATCTACGACGCGAGCGCCACGTTCGTCTCCCGCGGCGACAGGTCCGGGACCAACGTCAAAGAGCTTTCGCTCTGGTCGGAGGCCGGCCGCGATCCGAAGGGCAAGCCGTGGTATCTCGAGTCGGGGACCGGTCAGCTCCAGAACCTGCAGCTCGCCGTCACGCGAAAGGCGTACACGCTGTCCGATCGCGGCACGTGGCTCGCGAACCGGCCGCAGCTCCGGGGGCTCGACGTCCTCGTCGAAGGCGGCCACGCGCTGCTGAACATCTACCACGTCATCCTCTTCGACCCGGCGCGCTTCCCGAAGGTCGAGCAGCGCGGCGCGCGGGCCTTCGCCGACTACCTCGTCGGGCCGGACGGGCAGAAGGTCATCGCCACGTACGGCGTCCAGAAGTACGGGCAATCGACCTTCACCGCGGATGCCGGCAAGAACGAGGACGATCTCGAGTGACCGCCGTCGGCGCCGACGCGATCCTCGCGCCGCTGCGCGCCGCGCTGGGGGACGCCAAAGGCGACGAGGCGGAGCTCTGGGCGCACCGGCGGCGGTCCGCGATCACCCGCTACGCGAGGAACGAGGTGCATCAGAACGCCGTCGCCGATGAGTGGTACGTCCAGGCGCGCGTCGCGGTGAAGGGCGCGGTCGGGATCGCGAGCGCCAACTCGTTGGAGCCCGCCGACCTGCGGCGTCTGCTCGCGGACGCGCGTGCGGCCGCGGAGCTGTCGCTGCCCAACACGGAGTGGCCGGGGCTCGCCGAGCCGCGGCCGATGCCCGAGGCGAAGGCGTTCGACGATCGCACCGCGACCGCGGACGCGAAGCGTCAGGCGGACGACATCCGCACGATCACCGACCTCGTCCGCCGCCGCGGCATGCGCGCGGCGGGGACGCATCAGCAGGAGCTGACCGAGGACGCGGTCGCGAACACGAATGGCGTCGGCGCCTACGCGCCGATGACGATGGCCTACCTGCGCGCGCTCGCGCTCGCGGACCACGGCGGATCGGGCTGGGGCGAGGATCTCGCGTGGACCGCGTCGGCGCTGGATCCCGCGGCGGTCGCGTCCCGCGCGATCGAGAGGGCCGCCCTCGACCACGATCGCCTGCAGCTGGAGCCCGGCGACTACGAGGCGGTCTTCGAAGAGCTCGCCGTCGCCGAGGTGCTCCGGTTCATGTCGCTCACCGGGCTCACCGGCCAGACGCTCCGCGACGGCCGCTCGTTCATGGCCGGGCGCATCGGCGAGCAGGTGACGGGGCCGCGCTTCTCGCTCTGGGAGGACGCCCTCGACCCGCGTACGCTCGCGATCCCGTTCGACGTCGAGGGGACCCCGAAGCGGCGGGTCACGCTGGTCGAGAAGGGGATCGCGCGCGGCGTCGTGCACGACCGTCAATCCGGGCGCTGGTTCGGCACCTCGAGCACGGGACACGCCGCGGACCCGCGCCGCTACGGTCCGGGCGGGCACGCCGCCAACCTCACCATGGCCGGCGGCGACGCGTCGCGCGAGCAGCTCATCGGGAGCGTCACGCATGGCGTGCTCATCACGCGCTTCCATTACACGAACACTCCGGATCCGAAGCGCGCGACCATGACCGGCACCACGCGCGACGGGACGTTCCTCATCGAGGATGGCCGCATCACACGCGCGCTCGCGAACGTGCGCTATCGGATGTCGGCGCTCGATCTGTTCGCGGGGATCGATCTTCTCGGACCGCAGCGGCTCGTCCGCGACTGGTGGTCCTCGAACGGGATGGGCTCGATCGTGTGCCTGTGCCCGCCGGTGAAGGTCGCCCGCGCGACGATCACCGGCTCGAGCCCGCTCTAACGTGCTCTCAACCGGCCTGACGCTTGCGGTCAGATGGCCGACGTTGGCACGGGCTGTGGGGCGATCGGAGCTCGGAGCAGGGAGAGGGATGCACTCTGGCTCGTCGGATCTCACGAAGACTTGCGGGCCGGGTGCGTCGGTCCAGACGACGACCAACACGACACGCGCGCGTCACTGCGCGACGCGCTTCGACGCGAGGGCGTCGAGGTAGCGGATGATCTGCCACCTCTGCTCCTCGGTGAGCTTGTCCTTCCACGCGGGCATCCCGGTGCCGGCCACGCCGTTCGAGATCCAGTAGAAGACCTCGCCCGTCGGATGGAGCGGCACGTGGACCTGCAGATTGAACGGGCGCGGTTGCAGCGTGAACGACGCGGGCCCGTCGCCGAGGGCGCGCGGTCCGTGGCAGATCGCGCAGTTCGCCTGGAACAGGGTGCGCCCGGCGGCGATGTTCTCGTCCGTATCGGGCACCGGGTCCGACTGGAAGCGGGCGGTGAACGGCACCGGCGGCGTCGGGATGTCCGGCGCGACGGTGAACGCGAGCGCGTACGTGACGACCGTGATGCCCGCAAGGACGCCCACGCTCTGCAGGTAGCGCCGCGGGCTGCCGCCGCGAGAGCGCGTCACGAACGCGAGCACGCCGAAGATCGCGATCCCGATGACGAGGAGCTGCGCGATGTCCTGGAGCGCCTGGCGCGTGATCGGGAGCTGCATCGCTAGGGCTTCGCCTTCGGCTTGCGGTTCGACCAGACGTAGAGCGCGATGAGGATGATCAGCGGCAGCCCGAGCTCGATGAACTCATCGAGCGGCCCGGTGCCGCCGTGCGCCAGGACGCTCGAGAGCCTCATCGTGCGACGTCGAGGGTATACGTCCCGCTCCCCGCGCCGCTCACGGCGAGCGTGACCTTCCACCGGCCGGCGTCGAGCGAGGGGACGTCGACGCGATAGCGGCCGGGGCCGAGCGTCGCGGGATCCTCCTTCGCGTCGATCGGCGGCTGCGCCGCCGGCCCGCTGAACGTCGCCGTGACCCTCTTGCCCTGGACCGGATCGCCCTTCGCGTCGATGAGCACGACGTTGATCGCGATCGGCGCGCCGGCCTGTGGCTGCGACGGGTCCGCGAACACCACGAGGTTGTAGGGCGGAAGGGCGACCACCTGCGCCGCCTGGCCGCCGGTGTTCGAGATGGGGACCGTGAAGAGCGCCCGCACGTCGAGACGTCCGGGAAGCCGCACGATGGTCTGCACCTTCCAGGTGCCGAACATGGCGGTCGGGCTTCCTTCGGCGACGTACTCGCCGGGCGCGCGCTGCGTCGTGTCGAGCTCCTGCTCGCCCATGTCGTGCTCGACCATCGTGAAGCGAAGGCTGACCTTCTCCGCGCCGGTCACCGGCGTGAGGCCCTGCGTGACGCGGACGACGTAGCGGTTGCGGCCCGGGTTGGTCGTCGGGATCAAGAGCTCGATGCGCAGGCCTTCCGCGCGCTGGGTCTCATCGAAGGCCGCCGCGCTCGCCTGCGCCGGCGGCGCGAGGGCCGTGAGGAACGCGGTCGCGATGAGGACGGCCGCGAAGAGGCCCGTCTCGCCGATCGCCCCCCGCACGAGACCCGCTTTCGCGGCGATGCCCGCGCGCAGACGCGGTCCCCACGCGAGGAGGTTCAGCGCTCCGAGCGCGACGAGCAGGACGAGCATCACGATCTTGGCCAGCAGCGCGAGCCCGTACGGCGTCTCGTAGAGGTCCTCGACCAGCACGAGACGGTCGAAAGCTTGCAGCGTCCCCGTCGTCAGGATCACCGCGACACACACGAGCGCCGTCAGGGAGAAGCGCCACACCGTCGCGCCGAGCGCGCGGACGTCCGATGCGGCCGGGATCGCGAGAAGGAGCAGGGCGACGACGCCTCCGCTCCAGATCGAGATCGCGACGACGTGGATGAAGTCGAGCGCGACGTACCTGGGGTCGCCGGTGGCCGCGGCATGCGAGACGAGCGTCGCCCAGAGACCGGCGCCGAGACCGGCGAACGCGACGATCTCGCGCCGCGTCTCCGCGCCGAGGAGGCGACCCGGCAGCCAGACCGCCGCGATCGCGACGAGGCCGGCCAGCGCGCGGAGCGCGAGGAAGACGAGCAATCGCCCGGGCACGCCGGTGCCGTACGAGACGAGCAGGAGGGCGCTGCCGGCGACGAGCAGCACGCCGCCCGCGGTGACGAGCGCGCGCTCGCGCCGGCGCTCGTCGCCGGCGGGCGGTCGGATGAAGAGCGCGAAGAACGCGACGCCGAGGACCGCGGCGATGCCGGCGAACGACAGCGCGCGACCCGCGAGCTCGAGCGGTGCGGGCGGCGGGGCCGATGGACCGATGTCGGGGATCGACGGCAGCGGCGCGTTCCCGATGGCGAACGCGAACGCGCCCTTCGTCTCGTGGCCGTCGACCGCCGAGCGGGCGGTCCACGACACGAGATACCCGCCTTCGGGCAGCGCGGGCACGCTCACCGCGAGCGTGTTGCCCTCGTCCGTCGCCGAACGGACCTGCCCGCTGTCCTTGCGCGCGCCGCTCGTGTCGAGGACGGCGACGTCCGAGCCCGCCGGATCGGTGGGCTCGCTGAACGTTATCCGCACCTCGGACGGCGACTTCGCCAGACGCGCGTCCGCGGCAGGATTCGACTTGACGTAGTTGGCGTGCGCCGTCGCGGCCCCGCCCGTGAGGACGAGGGCCGCGACGGCGCCTGCCGCGATCGCCGCGAGACGCCCGGTTATGTGCGTCGCCGCCGCACCAGGGTCGCGCCGCCGAGCGCGAGCACGCCGAACACAAGACCGATGATCGCGATGGTCCGTGTCTGATCGATGCCGGACTGGATGGCGTCGAGCCTCTTCCCCAGGTCGTCGCCGACGGGCACCTTCACCGGGTACTGCAGCGGAGACGGCTGCTGGACGTCGTTGAAGGTCGTCGGTCCCGACTCGAACGTCTCGTTCACGCTCGTCGTGCCGACGGTGCCGGTGACCTTGAAGCGGTACTGCCCGGCGACCGTCGGATACATATCGAGCGCGTACAGGCCGGGCTGCCCGAAGACGGCGCGAACGGTACCGGTGAACGGCGAGAGCCCGCCCTGGATCACCTCGATCTTCAGCGACTTCTCGAGTCCCTCGACCGGCTTCGCCGGGTTCTCGCGAGGATCGGAGATGCGGACGGTCGCTGCGTTCAATTGCCCGGCGAACGCGGGTTCATTGAGCCAGCCGACGACGAACTGGTACGGCCCGACGTTCCGGCGCTCGTGCGCGTCGGCCGGACCCGAGAAGAGCAGCAACGTCGCGACGACCACCACGATCGTGGCCGTCGCACTGAGCGCGCGATACATGAGTACCTCCATCGCGAATGTCGTCCCGCCGCGCGGGACGCGGGTCATCGGTGGAGGACGGCGCGCGGCGGCCCGAGGATCAGCGGTGACCGCCAGAGCGCGCGAGCGATGCGCGCCGCGGGCAGCTCGGCGGTCGCGCGCAGCGTCGGGCGGGGAAGCCGCGGCCAGAGCTGGGCGAGCAGCGCGAGCACGAGGCCCGCCGCCGCGTCGAAGACCGACTCCGTCGTCATGAGGCCCTGGTGGGGATCGAAGCGGGCGCGGAGCACGCCGAGGAAGAGCGGCAGCCGGTACGCGGCGAGGACGTGCGTGTGGAAGAGCGGCGTCCCCGGCGGGTCGACGTGCGGCGCGACGACGACGCCCGAGCCGGCGGTCGTAGCGGCGCCGGCTGCGGCGGCGAAGACCAGGATCGCGAGGGCCCTACGCACCTATGGAGAGGATACGGACGCGCACGTACGGCAGACGCCCACCACGGCGGAATGGGCGAGGTCGGCTTCGAATCCGTGCTGCTGACGGAGCCGGCGGGCAAGCGGCTCGAGCAGCGTCATGGGGACCTCGAGCTCGGCGCCGCAGGAACGGCAGACGAGGTGGCCGTGGCGGCGCTCGTCCGCGAGATGCCAGCGCGTCACGCGGTCCTCGAAGTGCGTGTGCGTGACATAGCCGAGGGCCTCGAGCGCCTCGAGGTTGCGGTAGACGGTCGAGGGATCGATCTGCGGGAGCTGCTTGCGGATGCGCTCGGCGATGTCCTCCGCCGTGACGTGGTGGTGCGCGCGCCGCAGTGCATCGAGCACGAGGCGACGCTGCACGGTCATGCGGCGGCCGCTGGCACGGATGCGGTCGACCATGGCTTCGTGCGCCGCATCGTCCCGCGGCGGAGGCTGGCTCACTGGTGCAAGTCTGTCGCGACAGCGACCAAGACGCAACATACCGCTATTGCGGTCATTTGCGATAAGGTGGACGGTGCGCGGAATAGCCATCCGAGAGCGGAAGGTTTCGAGGGTAGAGATGGGCCACATCGCACGCACCGTGAACGACGCGTTCGACCGCGGCGAGCGCCTCCGGCTCCTCGGGTTCGGAGCGATCGTCGTGCTGCTGCACGCGGTCGGCTGGGGCCTCGTTCTCTCGCAGGGCGCGGCAGACCCGACCTTCGTGGGCCTGGGCGGGCTCGCGTACGCGTTCGGGCTGCGCCACGCGTTCGACGCCGATCACATCTCCGCGATCGACAACACCACGCGCAAGCTGCTGCAGCAGGGCAGGCGGCCCATCGGCGTCGGGTTCTTCTTCAGCCTCGGCCATTCGACCGTGGTCTTCCTCATCGCGCTCGCACTCGGATTCGCCGCGAAGTCCATCGTGGAGGGCATCGTCGGTGACGGCGGAGCCGAGGGCGGTCTCAAGAGCGTCGGCGCCACGATCGGGACGACCGTGTCGGGCGTCTTCCTCATCCTCATCGGCATCCTCAACCTCATCATCTTCCTGGAGATCGTCCGCATCTTCCGCGACATGCGCCGCGGGAAGCACGATCGTGACTCCCTCACGCACGAGCTGGTCGCGGGCGGCTTCATGACGAAGGCCTTCGGCCGGCTCTTCAAGTTCGTCACCGAGAGCTGGCACATGTACCCGATCGGCTTCCTGTTCGGCCTCGGCTTCGACACCGCATCCGAGGTCGCCCTCCTCGCGATCTCCGCCGGTGCCGCCGCGCAGGGTCTGTCGTTCTACGCCGTCATCAGCCTTCCGATCACGTTCGCGGCCGGCATGTCGCTGATGGACACCGCGGACGGCGCCTTCATGTCGAAGGCGTACGGCTGGGCCTTCTCGAGTCCGATCCGCAAGGTCTTCTACAACCTGACCATGACCGGCCTCTCGGTGTTCGTCGCGCTGTTCGTCGGCGTCGTCGAGCTCTCGCAGCTGCTCATCGACAAGCTCGGCCTCGAGGGTCAGCCGTGGGACACGATCGCGGGTCTGGACTTCGGCAGCCTCGGCTTCGTCATCGTCGGCGCGTTCGTCCTCACCTGGATCGCGTCGTTCGCGATCTTCCGCCTGCGTCGCGTCGAGGAGCGCTGGGAAGGCATGCTTCGGTCGGACGGCGCCGCCGGCACCTAGAGCGCATGAACGAGACAGCCGCACCACCGGTGGTCTCCTCGGCCACTAGTGATACTGTGTCTCAACAATGGCCGGAGAACGGGCGAACGCGATCCTGCGTGAGCTGGGCGTCGACGGTCGGCGCCGGACCACCTCGCGTGCGCAGGTGATCGCGGCGGCGCTGCGCCGCGCGCAGCCGTTCACCGCGCAGGACATCGTGCGCGATCTCGCGCGCCGCGGCGTCGGACGGGCGACGGTGTTCCGCACTCTCGATCTGCTCGTGAGCCTGGGCGTGCTCTCCCGTATTCACGGCATCGAGCAGGGGGCGCGATGCGCTCGCTACACCGCGTGCGCTCCGACACACCACCACCACCTCGTCTGCCGTGGCTGCGGTCGGGTGGAGGAGATCCGTGCCTCGGGGCTCGAGGACCGCATCGACGGACTCGCGCGCGAACGCGGGTTCGAACCGCTCGGACACGGGCTCGAGGTGCAGGGGCTCTGCGCCGCGTGTCGCAGGTGAACACGCAGTACCTCGTCGGCCTCATCGCCGTCACGACCTTCGCGTCGACGCTGATCGGCGGCGCCGTCGCGCTGCGCGCGACGACGCACGTCGGCATGATCATCGCGCTCGGCGCCGGCGTGCGCATCGGAGCCGCCTTCTTCGACCTCGCCCCGGAATCCGCGCGCGAGCTCGAATCGCTCGACAGCGCGATGCTCTGGGCGGGCGTCGGGTTCCTCGCCTTCTACATCCTCGAGCGCCTCACGCTCCTGCACGTCGGACACGAGCACGGACAGGTGCTCGATCGGCACGAGCACGTCGGGGTCCTCGGTGCGGGCGGCATGTCGGTGCACAGCCTGCTCGACGGCGTCGCCATCGGCGCGGCCTTTCACGCCGGCACCGAGATCGGCGTCCTCGTCGCGGTCGTGGTCGTGCTGCACGATTTCTCCGATGGCATCGGGACGGTCAGCGTGCTCATCGCCAATGCCGCGAGCCGGCGCACCGCGATCCGCTGGCTCGTCGTGGATGCGGCGGCGCCGATGCTCGGCGCCCTTCTAACGTTCGCGCTCACCATCGAAGGGCCCGTGCTCGGTGCGCTGCTCGGGATCTTCGTCGGGTTCTTCCTGTATGTCGGGGGAGCCGAGCTGCTGCCCGAGGCGCACCGGAAGGAGCGGTCGGGCTGGGTCATGATCGCGACGATCTTCGGAGCGATGTTCATCTATGGGGCGACGCGTCTCGTTCAGATCTAGCGCGCTCCTGCTCGCGTCCGCGGTCGCCCTCACGACCGCGTCCTGCGGCCCGCCGGCGGCACCGGCTCGCAGCGTCGATCCGAACGCCGACGTCGTCGTGCCGTACAGCGTCGCGGGCGGCGGCGTGGTGCGCCTCACCGTCCGGCCGCGCTACCTGGTGGGCCAGCCCATCACCCTGACCATCGACTACATCGCCGGATCGCGGCCGATCCGCGGTCCGCTCTCCGGACGCGTGCTCGCGAGCGGTCTCGAGGGCGAGAAGGTCGTTCGCACGTTCGCGCCCGCGGCGCTCGACGCGGTCGACATCGCGCCGGGCCAGACGGGCCATAGCGCCGTCACCTGGGATGGCAGGGACGACGCCGGCGTTCCGTTGCCCGCGGATACGTACAGCCTCGCGCTGGACTTCGTCATCGGCGAGGAGCCGGCGCGGTTCGGGAGCGTGATACAGATCGCGCGGCCGTGAGGCACCCGCACGCTCGCGCGGGCTGGTACGTTGTCGTCCTCGTGACGGTCAAGCGTCTCGCGCTCGCCCTCCTCGTCGTGCTCACCGCCGCATGCGGGCCACTCGTCGAAGGCGGCCGGCCGGATATCGTCGCCGCGCACGTGACCGAGGTGCTCGAGAACGGCAACCGGGCGCCCGCGGGCAGCGGGATGCCGCAGCCATTCCAGCGCGTGAAGGTGCAGCTCGACGAGAGCCTGTATCGCGGCGAGATCGTGGACCTCGAGTGGGGCGGACGGCGCGCGCTGGACGCGAACGGCTTCCTTCGTCCGGGCGACCGCGTGCTGCTCAGCGTGACGCGCGACGGGAACGAGCGGACGTACGCGATCCTCGAGATCGTCCGGCTGCCCGCCCTCATCCCGGTTGCCGCGCTCCTCGTCGTCGCGCTCCTCGTGGTCGCGCGCCTGAAGGGTCTCGCGGCTCTCGCCGGCCTCGCGGCGAGCGTCTCGGTGTTCCTGCTCGCGATCGTGCCCGCGCTCCAGCGCGGCGACGATCCGCTCCTCGCGACGCTCGTCGGCGCGATGGGCGTCATCGCGGTGTCCGTCTTCGCCGTGCACGGCCTCAACCGCAAGAGCCTGGCGGCGCTCTGCGGGACGATGACCGGGCTCGGCGTCGTGACCGGGGCGGGAGCGCTCGCGCTCGCGACCGCTCGCATGACCGGTCTCGGCAGCGAAGACCAGATCTTCCTCGCGGTCGGCACGGACGGCCGCATCGACATGCCCCGCCTCGCGCTCGCCGCGATCATGGTCGGCTCGCTCGGGGCGATCGTCGACATGGCCGTCGGGCAGGCCTCGGCCGCGATGGAGCTGGCGTCGGTGGACGAGACGCTGCGCGGGCGCCGGCTGTACGCCTCCGCGCTGAACGTCGGTCGCGATCACGTGGGCTCGCTCGTGAACACGCTCGCGCTCGCGTATTTCGGCGGCGCGCTCCCGCTGGTGCTGCTGCTGTCCCTCGGCTACCAGCCGATCGCGATCTCGGTGAACAGCGAGGAGATCGTCGAGTCGCTCATCGCGATCATGGCCGCGAGCCTCGGCCTGGTCCTGTGCGTCCCGGTCACGACGCTGATCGCGGTGCTGTTCGCTGGGCGTCCGGTGCCGGCGCGGGACTAGGAAGCGGCCCGTCCGCGAGCTCGTCGTCTCCGACCAGCGCGAAGAGGGGCGCCGCCGCGAAGTAGTTCGGCAGCGAGCGCCAGGCGAGATAGAGCGGAAGGAACGGCCAGACCAGTGGGGCGCCCGCGAGATGCCGCGGTCGCCGCCAGAGCAGCGCGAGGAGCCCGACGAGCGCCGCCACCGACAGCGCCGTGTAGACGAGCCGATCCGGCTGCGGGAAGATGCCCGCGGCGCCGTACCGCATGAGGCCCACGCCGTCGGAGACGAGCGGCGCGAAGATGGGCGCGAGCATGCCGCCGACGGCGCGCTCGGGCGCTCCGACGATGAACGGCGCGTTCACCGCGAGCGCGACGGCGGTCGCGATCGCCGCGCGGCGGACCGCCTCACGGCCGCCCTCGCGCTGCGCGATGGCCAGAAGGAAGAACGGCGTCACGAACCACGCCGGCTGGCGATCGGCGAGCGCGAGTCCGAAGAAGATCGACGATGCCCAGCGGTGCGAGCGCACGAGCCAGGCGACGAGCACGCCGAGCGCCCACGACGGATCGATGCCCGCGAGGATCCATTGCGTCGTGACGATCTCATTGCCGACGAGGGTGGCGAGCGCGATCGACCGCCACGCCGGCCGCAGCTGGCGTACGGCGATCACCCCGATGAGGACGACCTCTCCGAGGTAGATCCAGCGGATGTCGTCCAGCCCCAGCCACACGAACGGGGCGACCACCAGGAACGAGAGCGCGGGGTAGCTGTACGTGTGGATGACGCTGCCATCGAGCAGGTGCGTGGCGAGCTCCGGGTCGAGAGCGAAGCGCGCGAGCGCGTCGGGAAGGCCGAACGTCGCGTAGGGATCCTGGCCCGCGAGGAAGAGCTCGGCCGCGCGGTGCACCGCCGCGACGACGTCGACGTGGTACGGCGTGCCGAGGATGTACGCGACTCCGGTGAAGCTGAACGCGGTGAGCGCGATCGCGGTGGCCAGCAGCTCACGCCTCGCTGGGCGCATGCGGTCGTACGCGAGCGCAGGCAGCGCGACCGCCGCCACGAGCGCGAGCAGCTGGCCCGGGTCGAGGCCGACGTTCACGACGACGAGGCCGCGGTCGATCGTCGCGGACACGACCGCGATGGCGAGGATGCCGTAGCCCGCGCGGCGGAGCCGCTCGGACGGGTGCGTGCGTCGCGGGTCCGCGATCGCGACGACCGTGAACGCGAGGACCGCGACCGACGCCACGCGGAGGATCGCGGGGACCTCGTCCAACGCCTCGGTGGGTCCGAAGAGCCACAGCGCGGGCGTCCACAAGGCGAACGTGCCGACCATGAGCGGCCGGAGGTGCGGCGCGCTCACGAGCACCCCGCCCAGCGCGAACAGGACGTAGGCGATCATGCCGACGAGGCTCGCTGCGAGCTCCCCCGCGGCCAGGAGGTACACGACCGCCATCGCGGCGAGCGCCAGCCAGGTCGCTCCGGGCGTCGGCCGTCGCAGGGTGGCGATGAGCAGCAACGCGAGGAAGAGCCCGAAGCCGACGGCGACGGGGACGTCGTGCGGCGCACCGGCGAGCGCGCGCCGGTCGATGGCCGCGCTGACGATCCCCGTGGCCGCGAGCGTCAGACCGACCCGGACGACGATCCCGCGGCGCGGTTCCGTCCTGCGGTCCGTCGATCGCGCTTCCAACGAGCGCAGGGTACCCGCGCGGCTACACTTGATGCTCGCGAGCCCCCCTCTTCGGAAGGAGCCCCCACCGTTGGCTGTTCAGATCACTCCCGACATGACCGTCGCATCTGTCGTCGAGCGCTGGCCCGAGGCCGCGCGGCTCTTCGCCCGCTACGGCCTGTCGTGCGCGTCGTGCGCGATCAGCAAGAGCGAGACGATCGCGCAGGCCGCGGCCGGCCACGGCGCGGGCCGCGTGAAGATGGACGAGCTCATGGGCGACCTGAACCGGTACGCCGAGACCGGCGCGCTCCCGGAAGGCCTGCCTGCGGCCGGAGCCGCGCCCAGTCTTAGTGGCAAGGGCGTGCCACGCGGGATGGCCGAGCAGAAGGGCATCAAGCACGTCATCGCGGTCATGTCGGGCAAGGGCGGCGTGGGAAAGTCCCTCGTCGCGGGCATCCTCGCCGTGGGCCTGACGCGCCGCGGATTCCGCGTCGGCGTCATGGACGGCGACATCACCGGACCGTCGATCCCGCGGATGTTCGGCGTGAAGGAGAAGCCCGTCTCGCCCGACGGCAAGATGCTCCGACCGCCGCGCTCGCGCGGCGGCATCCCGATCATGTCGATGAACCTCATCCTCCCGAGCGAGGAGGAGGCGGTCATCTGGCGCGGCCCGATGGTGGCCGGCGCGATCCGTCAGTTCTTCACCGACGTCCAGTGGGGCGAGCTCGACTATCTCATCGTCGATCTTCCGCCGGGGACCAGCGACGCGCCGCTCACCGTGATGCAGGCGCTGCCCGTCGATGGCGTCATCCTTGTCACGACGCCTCAGGCGCTCGCCACGATGATCGTGACGAAGGCGGTGAAGCTGGTGAAGCAGCTCGGCGGCGACATCCTCGGCGTCGTCGAGAACATGGCCTACGTGAGGATGCCGAGCGGCGACCGATTCGAGGTGTTCGGACCGTCGCAGGGTCTGAAGCTCGTCATCGCCGCCAACGCGCCGCTCATCGCGAGCATCCCGATCGACCCCGAGATCGCGAAGGACGCGGACAGCGGTGACATCGAGTCGTACACGTCCTCCGAGATGGACGCACTCGTCGAGAACTTCGTGAAGGCCGCGCCGCTGAAGGAGCCCTCAGCCGCGCGCTGAAGCCGCTGTGACCTGAGCGGAGCCCAGCTCCCGGCGCCGACCGCGGGGAGCGACGTCGCGCGAGTCCACGCCTCGGATCTGCGCGGGCAGTGCCAGCACGATCGCACCTCCGGCAGCCCTCGGACGCGCGACGACAGCGGTCGGCATACTCGCGCGATGCTCTCCCGCGCGCGCACACACTCCGGCGCGCTCTTCCTGCTCGTCGCGACGAGCGTGGCGAACGTCCTCGCGTACGGCTACCAGGTGGTGCAGGCGCGGCTGCTGAAGCCGGAGGACTACGCCGCGCTCACGGCGCTCTTCGGCATCCTCATCCTCGAATCGGTCTCGAGCCAGGTCATCCAGTCCGCCACCGCCACGCTGACCGCGCGCTATCGCGCGCGCGACGAGCAGGATGCGCTGCACGCGTTCGTGAGGCGCTGGTCCGTCCGCATCGGCGGCGGCGCGGCGGCGCTCGGCGCCATCGTGGTGCTGCTCTCGCCCATCGTCTCGAGCGCGCTCTCCCTGCCGCCGATCTCCGTCGCGCTCGTCGGCGTGGCGTTGTTCTTCGCGCTCGTCTTCACCTTCGTCCTCGGCCTGCTGCAGGGCCTCGCGCGGTTCGTGTGGATGGGGAGCGCGCTCATCGCGCAGGCCGGGAGCCGGCTGCTCATCGGCGTCGGCCTCGTCCTCCTCGGCCTGGGCGTCGACGGCGCGTTCGCCGGCGCGGCGGCCGCCGTGGTGGTGAGCCTGGTCGTCGCGGCCGTCCCCGTGCTCGCTCTCCTGCGGGCGGCGCGTCGGACGACCGCCGTCGTCGAGCTCGGCTCGGCGGAGACACGCTTCTTCGCGCTCTCCGCGGTCGTCCTGCTGGCCTACGCGGCGCTCACGAACGTCGACGCGGTGCTCGCGCGCTCCCTGCTCGCCCCGGATCAAGCCGGCGCGTACGCGGGCGCGATCACGATGGGCAAGATCGTCCTCTTCGCGCCCATCGCCGTCGGATTCATCCTCCTCGAGCGCACGGCGAGCGCGCACGCGCGCGGTGAGGACACCGATCGCATGCTCTTCCTCGCGCTCGGGTTCGTGCTCGTGACGAGCGGGATCGTGGCCGTCGCGTATGTCGCGCTTCCGGGGCTGCTGGTGCCGATCGTGGTGGGATCGCAGTACCCGGAGACGGCGAAGGTCGTGGGCCTGTACGGTCTCGCGGCGCTCGCGAACGCGCTCCTCAACCTGTGGATCGCGTACTTCATCGGACGCGGGGAGATGCGCGTCGGTCTGGTCCTGGCGCTTGCGGTCGCGGCGGAGCTGATGCTGCTCTTCACCACGGTCAGCGACGCGGTGTCGATGGCGCGCGTCGTCCTGGCGGTGGCACTCGCGACGCAAGCTGCCGCGATCGTGAGCTACGTGCTGGTGCGGCGCGCGCGTTAGCCGCGTGTCAGGCGAAGGGCGTCTCCACCAGACCGTTGCGCACCGCGTAGATCGCGGCCTGCGTGCGGTCCGAGACGTTGAGCTTCTCGAGGATCGCGGCGACGTGGCTCTTCACGGTCTCCGGCGAAAGCACGAGCTTCTCGGCGATCTCTCGGTTCGAGAGCCCTTCGGCGACGAGCGCAAGGATCTCGCGCTCGCGCTTGGTCAGGTTCTTCGCCGTCGGGCTCGGCCCGCCAGCGCCGCTCGGCTTCATCTCGCTCAACATGCCCTTCAGCATCTGCGACTCGATGAATGCCCCGCCGGTCGCGACCTGCCGGATCGCGTCGAGCAGCTCATCCTTCGACACGTCCTTCAGGAGGTAGCCGGCAGCACCGGCGCGCACGGCGTCGCGGAGATACACGGGGTTGTCGTGCATGGTCAGCATCACGACGGCGGTGCGCGGCCGCTCCTCTTTGATCTTTCGCGTGGCCTCGAGCCCGTCCATGTCCGGCATCTTCACGTCCATGAGGACGACGTCCGGGAGCTCGCGCCGCGCCACCTCGAGCGCTTCGCGGCCGGTCCGCGCGACGCCGACCACGGACACGTCGCCGGCGCCTCCGAGCATCGCCGCGATCCCCTGACGGACGAGCTCGTGGTCGTCGACGAGCATCACTCGAGTCATCGACCGGATTCTAGGCGGCTCACGCTCAGTACATCGCCAGCCAGAGGAGATAGCCGACGAGCGCGAGGACGATGAGCGAGAGGACCGCGATGGTGACGATGCCGAGCGCGCCGAGCCCCGATTCACCGGGCTCCTCGCCACGCATCGCGCTGCGGATCGCCTGGGCCAGCTCTTTGCCCGTCGCGTCCTTGCGCAGCCAGCCGCGTCCGTCATCGAGCCTGCGCGCGAGCTGGCGTCCATCGCGCTCGTTGCCGGAGAGGACGAGCGAGGGCGCGCCGATCGTCGCGTCGGTGTAGCCGGCCAGCAGCGTGCCGTCGACGAGCGCGACGTCGGGTCGCCATTCCCGCTGCTTCGCGGCTTCGGTGACGCTCGGCACGCGTCGCACGTCGTAGTCGCCCTCGAGGCGAAGGAGCGTCTCGAGACCGGATGCGATCACCGGATGCGCGACGACGATCAAGACCTTCGGCACTGCCACCACCGCCTATTCAATAAGGAGCGAGGTCGCCTGGCGAGCGACCTGTCGCCCTTCGAGACGCATTGTCACATTTCGCAACATCGTCCTCCTACCAATCTCCGCCTGGCGTCCGATGCCCCCAAACGCCCCGAAAAACGAGGCTATCCACGTGCCCGGGCGGGCTGGGAACCGGCCGGACATCCCACGGATGGCCGTGAGGCGCTACAGCGAGAGGGACAGGCGAAGGGCATGGCGACCCGCGTTCTGATCGTCGACGATCACCTCGCGATCCGAGAAGGGATCCGTTCTCTTCTCGCGCCCGAGAGCGATTTCGTCGTCGTCGGCGAAGCGGTCGACGGCAACGACGGCATCGCGAAAGCGCTCTCCCTCAAGCCGGACCTCATCGTCCTCGACAACTCGATGCCCGGGAAGACCGGCCTCGAGGTCGCGCGGGAGCTCCGGCCCCTGCTCCCGGACACGGCGATCGTCTTCCTCACCCTCGACCCGGGCATCCGCGACCTCGCGCTCGCGGTGGGCGCGGTCGCGCACATCAGCAAGGACACGCCGCCGCCGCAGATGCTCAAGGTGCTGCGCAACGCCGCGCAGCAGCAGGAGCGGCGTCGCAACGCGCCGCCCGCCCTCAGCGAGAAGGAGCGCGCGCTCGCGACCGCGCTTCTCGACGCGAAGCTGCTCACCGACGCACAGATCGACACGGTCATCGCGCAACGGCAGCCGCGCGAGCTCCTCTCGGCCGCGCTGCTGCGTTCGAAGCTCGTCCCCGACGTGCAGCTCGCGCAAGTCCTCTCCCGCGTGAGCGGACGTCCACTCATGACGCTCGCGCCACGACCCGAGGAATCCGTTCCCGGCGGAACCCGGACATCGGGGCGTGCCGCGCGACGGCTGATCGACCCGATCGATCCGACCGTCGCGCGGCAGATCCCCCGGCGGTTCAGCGAGGAGCGGCACGCGATCCTCGTCACCTTCGGCCGCAGCGAAGCGACGCTCGCGCTCGCGGATCCGCTCGACGAGCAGACGCGCCGCGAGGTGACCGACATGCTCGCCGGCCTTCGCGTCAACGTCGTCGTCGCGAGCCTCGGCGACATCGACGCCGCGATAGCGCGCGCGTTCGGCGCGCCCACCACGAACATCGTCACGTTCCCAGCGACCGGACATCGCAAGCGTTCGCGCCGCCGCCCGCTCATGCTCGTCGCGGCGGTCGCCGCGGTTTTCCTGCTCTTCGCGACCGGCCTCGGCATCCTGCTCGCGCCGGCCTCGAGCGGCGTGCAGGCCCGCGCGCAGCTCACGATCTTCCAGGGCACCGTCGAGTATCGCCGCGCGGGCGGCGCGTACACGACCGCGGCGAGCGGCCAGCTCGTCCGTCAGGGCGACAGTGTGCGCACCGCGGCGAACACGCATGCGGCCCTGGCGTTCTTCGACAACTCCGTCGTCGTGTTCGAGCCCGCCACGGAGATCGACGTCGTCTCGCTCCGAGCGCTCAGCGGCGGCGACATCGACGTGACGCTGCGGCAGGCGTCCGGCAAGACGTGGCACGTCGTGTCGCATCAGCTGACGCCGCAGGGTCGCTACGTCGTGCTCACGCCCGTGTCGCAGACGACCGTCACCGGGACCGCGTTCCAGGTGCGCGTCGAAGCCGCGACCGGCGCGACGACCGTGACCACCACGGACGGGGTCGTGCGCACGAGCGGCGTCGACGAGGCCGCGTCGACGACGATGCAGATCACCGCGGGCAACGGCACGACGGTGAGCGCAAAGGGCGCGAAGCCGCAGGAACCGGTCGCGATGCCGCAACCGATGGTGACGTTCACGCTCGATACGTCGCGCGACGCGGTCGTCGTCGCGCCCAACGGCGAGGCCGCGGGCGTGAGGGGCGGCGCCATCGTCCGGTACATCCCGGGTTCGGTGGTCGCGATCAAGGGTTCCCAGGTGATCGTGAGCGTGCCTGGCGACAGCGATCGCTACGCCGCGATCGTGCAGCCGTCGGACGCGACCGCGTCGAGCGTGAACGTGCAAGCGCAGCTGCGTACGACGAGCGGCGCGGTCGCAGGCCAGATCACCGATCAGGCGACGGTCGCCGGCGGGGTCGCGAAGACCGGCGTCGGCGTCACGCCACAGGGCCTCATCTCGCTCTCGGGGTCGCAGGTCGAGCAGTTCCCGTCGCCGGTCATCGCCGCGGCGCCACCCGCCGCGACGTTCGACCCCTTCGCTTTCGTCCGCGCGGGCGCGAGTCCCGGTAACCCTGGTCCCGCGGGCGCCCCCGGCTCGCCCGGCCCCGCTGGTCCACCCGGCCCGGCTGGTCCGACCGGCGCGCCCGGCTCGCCTGGCCCGCAGGGTCCGCCCGGTCCACCGGGCGCTCCGGGCGCCAACGGCGCGCCAGGTCCGTCCGGTGCGCCGGGTCCCGCCGGCGCGACAGGCGCTCCTGGCCCCGCGGGCTCTCCAGGCCCGGCGGGGTCTCCCGGTGCTCAAGGCGCTACGGGTCCTGCGGGCACCGCCGGCGCCGCCGGCCCGTCTGGTGCATCGGGTCCCGCCGGTCCGACTGGTCCGCAGGGCGCGACGGGCGCGACCGGGCCGCAAGGGAACACCGGCGCGACGGGTCCGCAGGGCAACACCGGTGCGACCGGTCCGGTCGGTGCGACCGGTGCCACAGGTCCTGTCGGTCCCACCGGTCCGCAGGGTCCGACCGGTGAC
>Ga0070741_10008552_pt1 | contig 20446 bp, 17 predicted proteins | sample Coa_R1_4_FD_66440 | JGI IMG/M metagenome (GOLD analysis project Ga0070741, IMG submission 66440) | Surface soil microbial communities from Centralia Pennsylvania, which are recovering from an underground coalmine fire - Coalmine... | ecosystem: Environmental > Terrestrial > Soil > Unclassified ...
GAACCGGAGCAGGTCTTGTTCGCCGGGGAGCGCATCCTGTGGACGGGCCGTCCGCAACGGGCGCGGCATTCCGTGCAGGAGCTCGGGATGGCGCTCTATCTGGTGATCGGCGTGCCGCTCGCGCTCGTCCTCTTCATCCTGCCGCTGTTCAAACACTCGCAGCCGGGATGGCTCATCGCATTCACCATGATCGTCGTGGTCGGCGGACTCGCTCAGGCGGCCGGATACCTGATCTACCTCATGGTCATCCAGCCGCGGGTGCGGGCGAGCGTCACGTACGCGGTGACCGATCGGCGCGTCATCGTGACCGGCGGACTGCGGGTACGCGTCGCGAACTCGGGTTACATCAGCGCACTGCGTAAGCCGATGCTCGTGCAGCATGGGGACGGAACCAGCACCCTGCGATTCGGCGACGGACGTCAGACAAAACGACCTACGTCGGCGCGGTCGCCTTTCCGTCGCGAAGCACCGACGCTCGCTCTGCCCGCGCTTTCCGGCGCGGACGCCAGCACGGCGCTCGCGGCAGTTCAGCAGGCACTCACTGCGCCATCCCGCGGCGAGGCGAGTACTGCGTGGTCATCCGCCGACCCCTTGCCTGCGCTCACCGATGCGACGCCTGCGGGCTGGACACCGATGCCGGGTGAACGGGTGCTGTGGATCGGCCGGCCCGGCCGGGTGCGCTGGTGGTACGGCGCGTACGACGTGTACACGTCGCTGTTCGGGGTCGGGTGGACCGCCGCGGTTGCCATCATGGAAGCACTCGCGATTGCGCAACACGTTTGGCCGATCGCTGTCCTTCTCCTGGCATTCGCGGCTTTCGGCGTCCATTCGATGTTCGGACGACTGGTGTGGCGCCGCGCTCGGATTCGGCGCTCCACCTACCTGGTCACCACACAGCGCGTCGCGACCGTGTGGAACCTGCGGCGGCCCCGGGTCGTCTCCGCAGCGCTGTCGGACCTGCGTCCGGCGGCGTTGTCCGAGGACGGAACGCTGACGTTCAACATGGCCGTCCCGGCCACGCGGCAGCAGCCAGGCCAGGCGACCGCCGCCATGCTGAGCCCTGCGGCCACCAACGAAGCGCCCGTCTTCCTTGCCCTCACCGATGCCGCCACCGTCTATCGCATCGTCGGCGCTGCTCAAGCCGGCGCCATGGGTTTCACGACGTCGCCTGCGTGACTCCAGCGCTGTGTAGTCGAGCCGCGTAGTCGATCCGCTCTCGGGTCCGTGTGAGAGGCTGAGTCCATGAACCGGCTCGGCACTGCGACCTCGCCTTATCTGCTCCAGCACGCGGACAACCCGGTGGACTGGTGGCCGTGGGGTGAGGAGGCGTTCGCCGAGGCGAGACGGCGCGATGTGCCACTGCTGATCTCGATCGGCTACGCGGCCTGCCACTGGTGTCACGTCATGGCGCACGAGTCCTTCGAGGATGCGGAGACGGCGGCGGCGATGAACGCCGGATTCGTCTGCGTGAAGGTCGACCGCGAGGAGCGGCCGGACGTCGACGCCGTCTACATGACCGCGACGCAGGCGATGACCGGGCAGGGCGGCTGGCCGATGACGGTCTTCGCCACTCCAGAGGGCAAGCCGTTCTACTGCGGCACCTACTTCCCGCGGGAGTCGCGCGGTGGAATGCCCTCCTTCCGGCAGCTGCTCGACGCGGTGGGCACGACCTGGCGGGAGCGCCGCTCCGAGGTCGAGCGCGTGGGGGAGGACGTCGCCGGCAAGCTCGCGCAGACCGCGGCCCCGGTGGACGGCGGCGCGCCCGGGGAGACTGAGCTGGCCGCGTCGGTGTCCGCGCTGGTGCACGACTTCGATCCCGTACATGCCGGGTTCGGTGGGGCTCCCAAGTTCCCGCCGTCGATGACGCTGCTGCATTTGTTGCGGCATCACGCCCGCACGTCCTCGCCGCAGGCGCTCGACATGGTGCGCCGCACCTGCGAGGCGATGGCGCGAGGTGGAATCTACGACCAGCTCGCCGGCGGGTTCGCCCGGTACGCGGTCGACGGCACGTGGACCGTGCCGCACTTCGAGAAGATGCTCTACGACAATGCCTTGCTACTGCGCGTGTACACGTTGCTGTACAAGGCGATCGAGGCCGACGAGACAGGTTCCGAACCAGCTTCCGATTCCGGTCCCGGCTTAGGCTTCTTCGCGCGCGTCGCGATCCAGACCGCGAAGTTCCTGCTGGCCTCGCTGCGCACCGCAGAGGGCGGCTTCGCCTCGGCGCTCGACGCCGACACCGAAGGCGTCGAAGGCCTGACCTACGCCTGGACGCCGGCGCAACTGCGTGACGTCATCGGCGAGGAGGACGGCGCATGGGCCGCCGAGTTCTTCCATGTCACTGAGGAGGGCACGTTCGAGCACGGCACGTCGGTACTCGAGATGCTCTCCGACCCGGCCCCGGAGGACGAGCCGCGCTACCACCGCGCCAGGATCACGCTGCTCGAAGCCCGTGGCCAGCGACCTCAGCCGCACCGCGACGACAAGGTCGTCGCCGCCTGGAACGGCTTGGCCATCACCGCGCTGGTCGAGGCGTCGCTGGCCTTTGACATGCCGCACCTGCTCGACGCGGCGCTCGGAGCGGCCCGGCTGCTGGCGGACGTACACCTGCGTGACGGGCGCCTGGTGCGTACCTCCCGCGACGGGACCGCCTCGACGAACCCCGGCGTGCTGGAGGACTACGGCTGCGTCGCCGAAGGCTTCTGCGTTCTGTACTCGGCGACCGGCGACAAGCAGTGGCTCGAGCGCGCCGCGCGACTGCTGGAAACGGTGCGCGAGCAGTTCGTCTCGGACGCGGGCTTCCACGACACCGCCGCCGACGCGGACGCGCTGTACTTCCGGCCGAGCGATCCGACCGACAACGCGACTCCGTCCGGTACTTCCGCCGCGGCGGCCGGCTTCGTCGCCTACGCCGTGACCGCCGGCTCGCTCGACCACCTCGACGACGCGCACCGCGCCCTCGCCGCCGCCTCCCGGCTGGCCGAGCGCGCGCCGCGTTTCGCCGGCTACGGACTCGCGGTCGCGGAGGCGCTGCTCTCGGACGTCCCGGCGGCCTTCGTCTGCCCAGGCCCGTTCTGCGCGTGAAGGCCCTGGTCGGCCTTCACTCGCAGTCCACCGGCTGATATCGCTGTGTCGCCCCCGACCTGCTTGCAGGATCGACCGGACCGGCCCTAGGCGCCGTCCCGAAAAGGTGCGATCCTCAGCAATGTGACCTGCGTCACATTTCCATGGCGCCGACAACCTCGCGGCCGCGCCCGGCGGTCTGGTCCGTCAACGCTCGTGGTTGAGGGGGGTTGAGGTGGACGCGAGAGCCCGCGCCGAGTTCGAAGAGTTCGTCACCGCGCGTTCCGCCGCGCTGTTCCGTACGGCCGTCCTGCTCACCGGCAACCGCCAGGACGCCCAGGACCTGGTGCAGTCCGCCCTGGAGCGGGCCTGCCGGCACTGGGAGCGGGTCGCGGCGGCCGAACAGCCGGAGGCGTATGTGCGCCGCATCCTCGTCAACTCCCTGAAAGACCGGTGGCGCGTGCGCCGTCGGATCGTCGAGGTGCCTTTCGACGACGCACGGCCGTCCGTGCCCGCCGGTCAGTCCCCGCAGCGGCAGGTCGAGCAGGTGGAGCTGCGGCGATCGATGATCGCCGAGTTGCTGCGGCTGCCCACCGGGATCCGCGCGGTGCTGGTGCTGCGCTATTTCGAGGACCTCTCCGAGGCCGAGATCGCGCACGCACTGGGTTGCTCGGCCGGGACGGTCAAGTCCCAGGCTGCTCGCGGCCTGGCGAAACTGCGGGCGGCACTGGGCACGGAACCGGACTTCGCGGTCTCCGCGTCCGGACCGCCGCCCGCGAGCCAGGACTCGAGTCCTGGTCCGAATCCGGCAAACCGACTGCTGCCGAACCGTCCGGCGGATCGGGGGGACTCATGAAGCGTCCGCTGTCACCCTTCGAGCAGGAACTGGTGTACGCCATGGACGAATACGCTCACCGCACCGTGCCACCGGGCTTCGACGCCGCGCGCATGATCGCCCGCGAGCGGCAGCGCGTCAGGGTGCGGATCTCGCTTGCCGCGGTCTGCGTCGCCACCGCGGCCGGCATCGCGTCGTGCGTCGCGGCCGACGTGCCGGGCAACGGGAACTCGGGGCTTCCGGTGGTCGGTAACACCAACACTCCGGTGACGGTGACCGGGAGCCCGACGCCCGGCGCGTCTCAGTCGGCGTCTGTTTCGCCGAGCGCGGTGACCGGAGGTTCGCCGAGCACTTCCAGCAGCGCCGGCGCCTCCTCGGCTGCGGGTCTCTATCCGCCGATCTGGCCGACCACACCGACCAGCAGCCCGTTCACGGGATCCGTCCCGCCGGTGCCGGTGCTCAAGTCGGTCACCCCCGGGCAGGTCCTTCCCGGCGACGGCGGCAGGGGCAGCTTCGAGGTCTACTTCGAGTTCACCGGCGAGGTGCCAGGCTTCAAGGCGCAGTATGTGAACCAGGTGGTCCACGAAGGCTCCGGAGCGCCGGTCTCGATGCCGGGCTCCGCCTATCTCCAGCTGACGTTCACCTCGGCGCAGGCGCACGATGCGAGCGGGAACCCGACACTGAACCCGCCTGCGACCAACCCGGTCTCAACCGGCATCTCGGGCATGCCCGCCTACGTGGTGAACGGCGACTTCGAGGGCACCGTCTCGGTGACCGTGGGCCTGCAGGCCAAGCGGGGCTTCCACGTCAGCGAGCGCACCGTCTCGCCGACCGACCACATCATCGAGGTGTCCATCAACCGCTGAAAGCGGCGGTCCGCTCAGGTCCTCGCGTAGACCGTGATCGAGATCGCGATGTAGTGGCAGACGAAGGCCGCGATCGTGAACACGTGGAAGATCTCGTGGAAGCCGAACCACTTCGGGGAGGGGTTCGGCTTCTTGATCGCGTACACCACGGCCCCGGCCGAGTACAGCAGCCCGCCCGCGACGACAGGACCGACCACCGCCCAGCCGCCGTGCTGCAGGAACTGCGGCATGTAGAAGATCGCGGCCCAGCCCAGCGCCAGGTAGCAGGGCACGTACAACCACCGCGGCGCGCCGAGCCAGAGCACGCGCATGCCGATGCCGATCAGCGCGCCCGCCCACACCAGCGTCAGCAGGACCTCGGCGGAGTGGCGCGGCAGCAGCACGACCGAGAGCGGCGTGTACGTCCCGGCGATGATCAGGAAGATGTTGGTGTGGTCGAGCCGGCGCAGTACCGCCTGCGTCGTCGGCCCCCAGGTGCCCCGGTGATAGACGCCGCTCACCCCGAACAACAGCCAGGAGCTGACCGCGAAGATCGCGCACGCGCCCGCGGTGCCGGCCGTCGGCGCGAGCGCGATCAGCACGATCCCGGCGGCCAGCGCCAGCGGGAAAGTGCCGGCGTGGAACCAGCCGCGCAGCTTCGGTTTCGCGTGCTGCAGCGCCTGCGCGGCCGCTTCTGTGGCGGACGCCACAGCCTGAGACGGAGAGACGTGCCTCACAGCCGAGGTCCGCGGTTCCAGTGCCTCGCCGCCCGGGCCCATGAGATTGGTCACATCGCGCTCCCGTCCCGGCCGCTGCCGCGGCCTGCTGTTTCATTCTTTTTCAGGACATTGCGCCACGCCGCGCCGGTGCGCCCGTTGGCAACTCAAGCCTAACCTACGCATCCGTAAGTTACCCGAGCGTAGGATTTAGGTATCCACGATGCGGACACTCGTGGCTATAGTCCAAAACACCCCTCACCACGCCCGGGAGGTGCGGACCCCCGGCGTATTTTAGGAGTGCGTGCGATGTCGTTCGCCCTTGCAGAATCCGTTTTGTCCGAGAATCCCCCTACCCGCCATCCGGGCCTGCTGTCCTGGGTGCGCGAGATCGCCGAACTGACCAAGCCGGAGCGGATCGTCTGGTGTGACGGCTCCGACGAGGAGTGGACCCGGCTGACCGGCGAGCTGGTCGAGAAGGGCACGCTGCGGCGACTGAACCCCGAGAAGCGGCCCAACTCCTTCTACGCGGCCTCGGACCCCTCCGATGTGGCCCGGGTCGAGGATCGCACGTTCATCTGCTCGCGGCGGGAGGCGGACGCCGGGCCGACGAACCACTGGGTCGCGCCCGCTGAAATGCGCGAGACACTGCACGGCCTGTTCGACGGCTCGATGCGCGGCCGCACGATGTACGTCGTGCCCTTCTCGATGGGGCCGCTCGGCTCCCCGCTCTCCGCGCTCGGCGTCGAGATCACCGACTCCGCCTATGTCGCGCTGTCGATGCGGGTCATGACGCGTATGGGCGAGGCCGTTCTCGCCGAACTCGGCGAGAACGGCGACTTCGTCAAGGCCGTGCACTCGGTCGGCGCCCCGCTGGAGCCCGGCCAGGCCGACGTGCCGTGGCCGTGCAACCCGACCAAGTACATCACCCACTTCCCTGAGGACCGCGAGATCTGGTCGTTCGGATCCGGCTACGGCGGCAACGCGCTGCTCGGCAAGAAGTGCTACGCGCTGCGCATCGCCTCGGTCATGGCCCGCGACGAGGGCTGGCTCGCCGAGCACATGCTCATCCTCAAGCTGACCCCGCCCAACGGGCAGACGCGGTACATCGCCGCGGGTTTCCCGTCCGCGTGCGGTAAGACGAACCTCGCGATGCTTTCCCCGACCCTTCCCGGCTGGAAGGTCGAGACGGTCGGCGACGACATCGCGTGGATGCGGTTCGGCGAAGACGGACGCCTTTACGCGATCAACCCGGAGGCCGGATTCTTCGGCGTCGCGCCGGGAACCGGAATGGCCACCAACGCCAACGCGATAGCCACTTTGACCGAAAACACCATCTTCACCAACGTCGCGCTGACCGACGACGGCGACGTGTGGTGGGAGGGCCTGACCGAGGAGCCCCCGGCGCACCTGACCGACTGGAAGGGCCGCGACTGGACCCCGGACTCGGCCGAGCCGGCCGCGCACCCGAACTCGCGGTTCTGCGTGCCCGCCGCGCAGTGCCCGACGATCGCGCCCGAGTGGGAGGACCCGAAGGGCGTGCCGATCTCGGCGATCCTGTTCGGCGGCCGCCGCGCCACGTCGGTGCCGCTGGTCACCGAGTCGCTGTCCTGGCAGCACGGCGTCTTCCTCGGCGCGAACGTTGCCTCAGAGAAGACCGCGGCCGCGGAGGGCACGGTCGGCGAGCTGCGCTACGACCCCTTCGCCATGCTCCCGTTCTGCGGCTACAACATGGGCGACTACTTCGCGCACTGGCTCCAGGTCGGCGCGGACGCGGACCCGCAGAAGCTGCCGCGCATCTACTACGTGAACTGGTTCCGCAAGGCGAACGACGGCCACTTCCTGTGGCCCGGCTTCGGCGAGAACAGCCGCGTGCTCAAGTGGATCGTCGACCGCCTCGACGGCCGCGCGGACGGCGTGCAGACGCCCATCGGCGTCGTGCCGACCCCGGACGCGCTGGACCTGGACGGCCTCGAGATCGACGACAAGGACCTCGACCAGCTGCTGTCCGTGGACGCCGAGGCCTGGCGGCACGAGGCGGAGCTGATCCCGCCGCACTTCGAGCGCTTCGGCGACCACCTGCCCGAGGCGCTGTGGGAGGAACACCGCGCGCTCACGTCCCGGCTCGGCTGAGCTGTGTCCTTTTCGCTTCGCAACGAGCAGGTAATGACCGTCATCTGAGCGGATCTTCACCAGATCCTCACAGCCGCCTCGCCTCTTCGGGGGTTGGGGCGGCTGTGATGGTTATAGGGTTCCGCAGGAGAACCGCAGGGCCGAGGAGAGGCGTCGGAGATGAGCGTGCGAGACCTCGTCTACGGCGTGTACGAGAAACGGCTGACCGCGAAGCTGGACCGCTCCCGCATGCCGCGTCACGTCGGCGTGGTCATGGACGGCAACCGGCGCTGGGCCAAGTCCGTCGGCGAGCAGATCGCGACGGGACACCAGCGCGGCGCCGACAAGATCCACGACCTGCTCGGCTGGTGCGAGGAGGCCGGGGTCGAGGTGGTGACCTTGTGGCTGTTCTCCACGGACAACTTCAACCGGCCCGCCGAAGAACTTGCCGACCTGCTGCGCATCATCGAGGGCTCAGTACGCAGCCTCGCCGACACCGGACGCTGGCGGGTACGCCCGCTCGGCGCGCTGGACCTGCTCCCCGGCGATTTCGCCCGCACCCTCAAGGAAATCGGCGCACGGACCGCAGACAACCCAGGCCTCGTCGTTAACGCAGCCATCGGATACGGCGGCCGGCAGGAGATCGCCGACGCGGTACGTTCCCTGCTCCAGGAACACGCCGAGCGCGGTACGTCGATCGAAGACCTGGCGCAGGTGATCGACGTCGAACACATCGCGCAGCACCTTTACACTCGCGGGCTGCCCGATCCGGATCTGCTCATCCGCACCTCTGGAGAGCAACGCCTTTCCGGGTTCATGCTCTGGCAATCGGCGCATTCCGAGTTCTACTTCTGCGAGGCGTTCTGGCCCGCCTTCCGCAAGATCGACTTCCTCCGCGCGCTGCGTGACTACAGTCTGCGGCAGCGCCGCTATGGTGCGTAACGCCCGCTGACACGTCCGAGGACTGCGCTGCAGGCCAGGCCGGAGACCGTTTTCGCATAGGCCGCAAGGGGTAATGCCCTGGTATGACGTGTGACACCGGCCCCGCTGGCAGACCTCGTGAGGCTGCCGCGCACGGTCCGGTGATCAGCCGAAAACTCTTCGCCTGGAGCCGCCCCCCTTCCTTACCGTTGTGACCGGTGTGCAAGTCCCACCCTCGTTCAGGGCGCGCCGGGCACGGCGCGCCACAGGGAGTCGTGCTAAGTGGCCGTTACACCCAAGCGCCGTTCCGCCCGTCCCGAACGGCGCACTTTCGTGCTGGACACCAGCGTCCTCCTCGCGGACCCGGCCGCGATCACCCGCTTCGACGAACACGAGATCGTCATCCCGCTCGTGGTCGTGAGCGAACTCGAAGGCAAGCGTCACCACCCCGAACTCGGATACTTCGCGCGTTCCGCGCTGCGGATGCTCGACGAGCTGCGCGTGAAGTACGGACGCCTCGACGCGCCCATCCCGATCGGGAGCGCGGACGGCACGCTGCGCGTCGAGCTCAACCACACCGACCCGACCGTGCTGCCGCCGGGATTCCGTCCCGCGGTCGCCTCCCCGGACAACGACACCCGCATCCTCTCGGTGGCCAAGAACCTGGAGGCCGAAGGCAGGCAGGTGACGCTGGTCTCCAAGGACCTGCCGCTGCGGGTGAAGGCCGCCGCGGTGGGGCTGCCGGCCGAGGAGTACCGCGCGGAGCTGGCGATCACCTCGGGCTACACCGGCATGGCCGAGCTCGAGATCGGCGGCAACGTGGTGGACCGGCTGTTCGAGGAGGGGCGGGCGGAGATCGCCGAGGCGGCCGACCTGCCGTGCCACACCGGCCTCGTGCTGGTCTCCGAGCGGGGCAAGGCGCTCGGGCGGGTGACCGCGGACAAGCAGGTGCGGCTGGTGCGCGGCGACCGCGAGGCGTTCGGGCTGCACGGCCGCTCCGCGGAGCAGCGGATCGCGCTCGACCTGCTGCTCGACCCGGAGGTGGGCATCGTCTCGCTCGGCGGGCGCGCGGGCACCGGCAAGTCGGCGCTGGCGCTGTGCGCGGGCCTCGAGGCGGTGATGGAGCGCCGCCAGCACCGCAAGGTGGTGGTCTTCCGGCCGCTGTACGCGGTCGGCGGCCAGGACCTCGGCTACCTGCCCGGCACCGAGGGGGAGAAGATGAACCCCTGGGGCCAGGCGGTCTTCGACACCCTCGGCGCGCTGACCACGACGGACGTGATCGACGAGGTGGTGGACCGCGGCATGCTCGAGGTCCTGCCGCTCACCCACATCCGCGGCCGCTCGCTGCACGACTCCTTCGTGATCGTGGACGAGGCGCAGTCCCTGGAACGCAACGTGCTGCTCACCGTGCTCTCCCGGGTCGGCTCAGGCTCGCGGATCGTGCTGACCCACGACGTGGCGCAGCGCGACAACCTGCGCGTCGGCCGGTACGACGGCGTGGTGGCGGTCGTGGAGAAGCTGAAGGGGCACCCGCTGTTCGCGCACGTGACCCTCACGCGCTCCGAGCGCTCGCCGATCGCCGCCCTCGTGACCGAAATGTTGGAGGACCTGGCGGTCTGATCCCACCCGAGCGCGGGCGCGCCCACGCGCGGAACCCCCGCACCATGTGACCCACGACACAATATCGAGGCCCCGGGAAGCAATTCCCGGGGCCTTTTGCGTGCTTTTTGATCAAACAGCTGACCTGCACCGGCTAGACGAAGCGTGAACGGCTGTCCACGGACGGTGCAATTGGTGTGATTTAACCCACATCTGAAAGATTTGGGGTTTGCGCCAACATTCAGGCAGTGTCTTGGTTCGTCAGGCCCCCCGCACCGGGTTCCCGATTCGGCACAGCGAACGGAACGACCCGGGTGCGCCACCCGCCGGCGTGTACCTCCCGCCGCGGGCACCAAGAGTCAAAAGGGGCGAGGCGCCGAGCGCGCGCGGCAGAGCAAAGGTTCCAACGCGGCCATCCCGGCCGCTGCTTCGCCATGCCCGCCGGCAGACGGAAGGCTTTTTGTGCCCAGGCTCCGCCTGTCCATTCCCGAGTCCATATCGACGCACAAGCACAAAATCGCGGTGACCGCCGCGTCGTGCACCGCGGTCACCGGCGCCATCATCGGCGCCCTCGCGGCCGGCGCGTCAGGTGCGAACGCGGCTACTGCACCGGTGGCGCACGTTGTCCATATCCCCGTGCTAGCCCCGACGCTCCCGGCGTCGCCGAGCGCGAGCGCAAGCGCGACGCCGTCCGCGGCGCCCACCAGCGCCAAGCCGTCGGCCCCCGCGACCACCAAGGCCGCGGCCCCGGCGACCACCAAGCCGGCCCCGGTGGTGCAGAAGGTCGTCGACCCCTACGCGGGTCTGAGCGCGTACCAGATCGCCGAGCGCATCGTGCCCTCCGGCGAGTTCGGCTGCTTCGACTGGATCGTCACCCGCGAGTCGGGTTGGGACGTCCACGCCACGAACCCGTCCAGCGGCGCGTATGGCCTCGGCCAGGCGCTGCCCGGCTACAAGATGGCCTCCGAGGGCTCCGACTGGCGCGACAACCCGGTCACCCAGATCAAGTGGACGCTGAACTACATGGACGAGCGTTACGGCTCGCCGTGCTCGGCTCAGTCCTTCTGGGAAGCGCACAACTGGTACTAAGCCGATTCGGTCGGCCTACGCCGCGGTTAGCCGCAACGCATCCACGCAGGTCGGGCCGAGACGCATTGACGCGTCTCGGCCCGACCTGTCGTTACTACGGCCGTTGACCGATCCGCAGCAACGGCTTGTCGTCCCCGGGGTTGGTGAAGAAGTCGTTGCCCTTGTCATCGACCACGATGAACGCCGGGAAGTCCTCGACCTCGATCCGCCAGACCGCCTCCATGCCGAGCTCCGCGTAGTCGAGCACTTCGACGTGCTTGATGCAGTCCTGCGCCAACCGGGCCGCCGGGCCGCCGATCGAGCCGAGGTAGAAGCCGCCGTGCTCCTTGCACGCCTCGGTGACCTGCTTGCTGCGGTTGCCCTTGGCCAGCATCACGTACGAGCCGCCCGCGGCCTGGAACTGATCAACGTATGAATCCATCCGCCCGGCCGTCGTCGGGCCGAAGGAGCCCGAGGCGTAGCCCTCCGGCGTCTTAGCCGGTCCGGCGTAATAAACCGGATGATCCTTGATGTACTGCGGCAGCGGCTTGCCCGCGTCCAGCAGCTCCTTGAGCTTCGCGTGCGCGATGTCCCGCGCGACCACCAGTGTCCCGGACAGCGACAGGCGCGTCTTGACCGGGTACTTCGCCAACTCCGCGCGTACCTCGCTCATCGGCCGGTTCAAGTCGATGCGCACCACGTCGTCGTCAAGGTGATCATCGGTCGTCTCAGGCAGGTAGCGCGCCGGGTCGGTCTCCAGCTGCTCCAGGAACACGCCCTCGGCGGTGATCTTGCCGAGCGCCTGGCGGTCCGCGGAGCAGGACACCGCGATCGCAACCGGGCAGGAGGCGCCGTGCCGCGGCAGCCGGATCACCCGCACGTCGTGGCAGAAGTACTTGCCGCCGAACTGCGCGCCGATCCCGATGTGCCGGGTCAGCTCCAGCACCTCGGCCTCGAGCTCCAGGTCCCGGAAGCCGTGCGCCAGCATCGAACCCGAGGTCGGCAGGGTGTCGAGGTACTTCGCCGAGGCGTACTTGGCGGTCTTGAGCGCGTACTCCGCGGAGGTGCCGCCGACCACGATCGCCAGGTGGTACGGCGGGCAGGCCGAGGTCCCCAGCGAGCGGATCTTCTCCTCGAGGAACCGCAGCATCGCCTTCGGATTGAGGACCGCCTTCGTCTCCTGATACAGGAACGACTTGTTCGCCGAGCCGCCGCCCTTCGCCATGAACAGGAACTTGTACGCGGACCCGGAGGTGGCGTACAGCTCGATCTGCGCCGGGAGGTTGGAGCCGGTGTTCTTCTCCTCCCACATGGTCAGCGGCGCCATCTGCGAGTACCGCAGGTTCAGCCTCGTGTAGGCGTCGTACACGCCCTGCGCGATGTGCGCCTCGTCGCTGCCGTCGGTCAGCACGTTCTGCCCGCGCTTGCCCATCACGATCGCGGTCCCGGTGTCCTGGCACATCGGCAGCACTCCGCCGGCCGCGATGTTCGCGTTCTTCAACAGGTCGAGCGCGACGAACCGGTCGTTCGGCGAGGCCTCGGCGTCGTTCATGATCGAGGCGAGCTGGGTCAGGTGCGCCGGCCGCAGGTAGTGCGCGATGTCGTGCATCGCCGTGTCGGTCAGCAGCCGCAGCGCGGAGGGCTCGACCTGAAGGAAGGTGCGGCCCGCGGCGGACACCGTCGACACGCCCTCGGTAGTCAGCAGCCGGTACTCGGTCTCGTCCGGCCCGAGCGGCAGCAGGTCTGAATAAGCGAACTCGGGCATGCACAAGCCTCCTGTGACCGTACTTTTCATCAGCCCGCGGCCTCGCGGCGTCACGGACTATGTACGAAGCCTATGCCCGCGCGATAAGCGCCTCGCGCCGGGTAGCGTAGCGGGGTGACTTCTCCTGCGATGCGTGGTCCGGAAGACCGCAATCCCGGCCTGCGCGCCTCCGATGCCGACCGTGAGCACGTCGCCGAACTGCTGGGGCGGGCCTTCGCGGAAGGGCGGCTGAGTTCCGAGGAGCACAGCGAGCGGCTCGAGGCCGTCTATGCCGCGAAGACGATGGGCGAGCTGCGGCCTCTGGTGTCGGACCTGCCGGTGGTCTTCGCGCCGCCCACGGCAGCCGCCACCGCGACCGGTGCGGGGCTCACCGACCTGGCCGCCGCGGACGCCGCCACGCGGTACAGCGGCGGAGAACCGGTCGTCGCACTGTTCAGCGAGACGAAGCGGACTGGCCGCTGGCTCGTGCGCTCCGGCCTCAACGCCCGCGCGATCTTCGGCTCGATCGAGCTCGACCTGACCGAGGCGATGCTCGAACAGCGCGAGATCACCATCGTCGCGAACGCCGTGTTCGGCGAGGTGATCATCCGCGTCCCGGAGGGCGTCATCCTGCACGACGAAGGCAGCGCGATCTTCGGCTCGCGCAAGCTCGCGGCCAGACCCGGCACCCTGTTCGGACCGGAGACGCCGGTCGTGCACGTGCAGGGCGTCGCGGTGTTCGGCAGCGTCGAGAGCAAGGGCCCGAGGAAGAAATGGCTCAAGGGCCGATGAACGCTGAAGCATCCGGCAAGCCGCTCTACCTCCACCGCGCGACCGTCTGGTTCGACGAACTGGACATGGTGGGCGTCCTGCACAACGCGCGTTACGCGATCCACGTCGAGCGCGCCATGACCGCGCTGTACCACTCGCTGACCGGGCTGGACCCATCGGACAGCTATGTCGTGGTCAAGCACTACGAGATCGAGTTCCTGCGGCCGTTCACCCGCGAGCGCGGCGAACTCGTCGTCGAGATCGGACTCGGGCGGCTCGGCCGGACCAGCGCCGTGTACACGTTCCGTTGTCTGTCTGAGGGAGACGACGGCGCGGAGATCGAGCACGCGCGCGGTACCCGCACCATCGTGAAGGTAACACGCGGCGACCTGCGTCCCGCGCCGTGGTCAGACGGACTGCGGACCGCGGTAACCGGCTAACGCAGTCACCCCTGACGCGACATCAGGTCCCGGTTCGGCGCGTCCAGCGAGTTGTCGGCGAGCTGACGCAGCATCGCCAACAAGTCCGCGTGCTGCTCAGGCGACCAGCCGGCCAGCTGCTCCTGCAGGATCTCCGAGCGCGCGCTGGAGAGCTGGTCGATGATCTGCACTCCGGCCGGCGTCAGCGTTACCAGCCCGTCCGCGTCGCGCTGCGCGAAACCGCCCGCGATGATCCCGTCGATCTTCGCGCGGACCTGTTCGACCGGCACGCCGAGCCGCCGGGCCGCCGCCTGGTCGGTGATCGGGCCGACGTGGTAGAGCCGGAACACGCCGTACGCCTGCGGAACCGTGATGTCCACCCCGGCGCGCTCGATCACGGTCTGGTACCGGTCCCACAGGTTCTGCCGGCTGGTCAGCCTGGTCAGCGCGCGCTCGATCTCGTCCAGCGAGCTGCGGAAGGTCGGCAGGCCGGTCGCCTCGCCGAGCTCCGACGCCCTGGTCGCGCCGCGCAGCGGCACCTCGCGCAGGAACAGCGTGAGCAGGAACGCGACGAGCGTGATCGGCACCGCGATAAGGAACACCGTCTGCATCGACAACGCGAAGATGTGCAGGAACGGCGCGGCCTGCGTGTGCGGCAACTGGTGCACCGAGGTCGGCGATTCGAGCACGCGTTGCACCGGGAACGTGGTCGGCAGCGTGCCGTCCTTCAGCGCGCCGGTGACCTTCGAGCTGAGCTGGTTGTTCAGGATCGTGCCGAAGATCGAGGCGCCGAACGAGCCGCCGATGGAGCGGAAGTACGTCGCGCCGGAGGTCGCGGTCCCGAGATTCGCGTACTCCACGGCGTTCTGCACGGCGATGATCAGCACCTGCATGGTCATGCCGAGACCGAAGCCGAACACCGCCATGTCCACGCCCATGACCGTCGCGCTGGAATGGTCGTCGATGCGGGAGAGCAGATAGAGCCCGACCGCCATCAGGGCCGTGCCGATGATCGGATAGATCTTGTATCTGCCGGTCTTACTGATCAGCTGCCCGCTGCCGATGGAGGCGATGAGCAGACCGCCCATCAGCGGCAGCAGCCGCAGCCCGGAGACGGTCGGGGAGTTGCCGTTGACCACCTGCATGAACAGCGGGATGAACGAGAGCGCGCCGAACATGCACAGGCCGACCACGAACCCGATCGCCGAGCACATGGAGAACACCGGGTTGCGGAACAGGTGCAGCGGCAGCACCGGCTCGGCGACCCGCTGCTCCACGAGTACGAACCCGAACAGCAGCACCACCGCGCCGATCCCGCAGCCCCACACCTCGACGGAGTTCCAGGCCCAGGTGCTGCCGCCGAGGCTGGTGATCAGTACCAGGCAGGTCGAAGCGGCGGCGAGCAGCGTGGTGCCGGCGTAGTCGATGCGGGGCCGCTGCTCCGGGCTCTTGGTGCGCAGCGCGGTCGCGATGACGCCCAGCGCGACCACGCCGACCGGCAGGTTGACGTAGAAAACCCAGCGCCAGGACAGGTTGTCGACCAGGAAGCCGCCGAGCAGCGGGCCGAGCACCGAGGAGACGCCGAACACGGCCCCGATGACGCCCTGGTACCGGCCGCGGTCCCGCGGCGGCACGACATCCGCGATGACCGCCATGGCGAGCACCATCAGCCCGCCGCCGCCGATGCCCTGGAAAGCGCGGAAGGCGATCAGCTGGGGCATGTTGTGCGCGACTCCGCACAGTACCGAGCCGGCCAGGAAGATGACGATGCAGACCTGGAAGACGGTCTTGCGGCCGAACAGGTCGCCGAGTTTGCCCCACAGCGGGGTGGTCGCGGTCGAAGCGAGCATGTACGCGGTGACCACCCAGGACAAGTGGTTCGCCCCGCCCAGGTCGCTGACGATGGTCGGCAGCGCCGTGGACACGATGGTCTGGTCGAGCGCGGCCAGGAACATCCCGAGCATCACCCCGGCGAACACCAGCCGTACCCGTCGGGCGTCCTCCTCGACGGGTACGACGTTCGCGGCGGTGTCCTCGATCTGACCCGACATCAGCGCCTCCGAGGCGATCGCGACCCTGAAGATGGTTGTTCCCTCAAACAGAGGTAACACCCGGATCCGCCCGATGCCCGTCGGAAACGCTAAAAGGATGAGTTGAAACGCGTCAACGCCGCGCTGGCCGGTCAGTGACCGGCCAGCGCGCCGCGGTCTGAGACTCAGCCGAAGTCGATGGCGCTGAACTTACGCAGCTTGTCGAGCCGGTGCTCTGAGTCGATCCGGCGGACCGTGCCGCTCTTCGACCGCATCACGAGCGAGGACGTTATCGCCCCGCCGGCGCGGTACCGCACTCCGCGCACCAACTCGCCGTCGGTGATCCCGGTGATGGCGACGAACGCGTTCTCGCCGGTGACCAGGTCGTCCGTGGTCAGCACCCGGTCCAGATCGTGGCCCGCGTCCAGCGCCTTGCGCCGCTCCGCGTCGTCGCGCGGCCAGAGCCGGCCCTGGATCACGCCGCCGAGGCACTTCATCGCGCAGGCGGCGATGATGCCCTCCGGCGTGCCGCCGACGCCGAGCAGCAGGTCGATTCCGGTGTCCGGGCGCACCGCCATGATCGCTCCGGCCACGTCGCCGTCCGAGATGAACTTGATGCGCGCGCCGGTCTCGCGCACCTCGCGCACCAGGTTCTCGTGCCGCGGCCGGTCCAGGATGACCACGGTCACCTCGGTCGGCCGGCAGCCCTTCGCCCGCGCGACCGCGCGGATGTTGTGCTCGACCGAGGCGGTGATGTCCACGGCGTCCGCCGCCTCCGCGCCCGTGACCAGCTTCTCCATGTAGAAGACCGCGGACGGGTCGTACATCGCGCCGCGCTCGGCCAGCGCGATGACCGCGATCGCGTTCGGCATGCCCTTGGCGTTCAGCGTGGTGCCGTCGATCGGGTCGACTGCCACGTCGCATTCGGGTCCGTCGCCGTTGCCGACGTGCTCGCCGTTGTACAGCATCGGGGCGTTGTCCTTCTCGCCCTCGCCGATCACCACGACCCCGTCCATCGAGACGGTGTTGATCAGGTGCCGCATGGCGCCGACCGCCGCGCCGTCCGCGCCGATCTTGTCGCCCCGGCCTACCCAGCGGCCGGCCGCCATCGCGGCGGCCTCGGTGACGCGCACCAGCTCAAGGGCCAGGTTCCGGTCGGGAAGCTGAGGGTTTTCGGTCTCGGACGTGCTACTCATGGTGGTGTCCTTCCGCACGGGACATCATGAAGAGGCGGCGGGCCGCTGAGGGGGCGGCCGAAGAATCCGCTGATTCGCCGGTCTATTGATCGTAGCGATCCGGACAACCCGCCCCCGGTCGTCGGCCGCCGCGGCGGATCGGAGACGATGGAGGCATGGCGAACTCGGCTAAGTCGCGGCTCAGAACCACCGTCCGGGACATGGTGCTCTCCCTGGCGGTCATCGCGGTGCCGATCGCCGTGGTGCTCGCGGTCAAGCCCTCGAAGGCGGGCAACCCGGTGCATCCGGTGGACGCCGCCGCGTATCAGACCACGCTCGGCGCCGCCCGCGCGGCCGAGCCGTTCCCGGTGCTCGCGCCGACCGGGCTGCCCGCGGACTGGAAGCTCACCTCGGCTTACTACAACCCGGCGGGGGGCTCCGGACCGGCCGAATGGCACCTGGGCTACCTCACCCCGAGCGGCGGCTACGCCTCGCTGGAGCAGACCAGCGAATCCTTCGCCAGCTACCTGAACGACCAGCACTCGAACGCGAGCCAGGACACCGCGGTCCAGATCGCCGACGCCACCCCGACCGAGTGGCAGCGCTACACCGGCACCGCCCCGGGAGGGCTCAAGACGCTGCTCTACGCGCAGAACGCGAAGTCGACCGTCATCGTGGCCGGCAGCGCCCCGCTCGCGGACCTGGAAAAGCTGGCCGCCGCGCTGCACTGACCGCCCGGCCGGAGCGCGGCTCGGTCAGCCCGCGCTGAGCGGGATCGGCCTAGAAGAACCGGACGCATGTCGCTTTGGTCGGCCCGCCCTGTGCTCCCAGCCCGTACTCATCCGTACGTCAGCTCTCTTCAGCTTTCCTCGCGGGCGGCGACGGCCGCATCAAGACGCGCCCGCGCGCCGTCGAGCTTCGCCTGGCAGTGCGCGGCCAACGCCTCGCCGCGCTCCCACAGCGCCAGCGAATCCTCCAGCGAAAGCCCGCCGGCCTCGAGCCGCTGCACCGTTGCGACCAGTTCCTCGCGCGCCTGCTCGTAGCCGAGCCCGCTCAGGTCGTCGCGCGCCGCGGAATTCGCTTCTTCAGCCATGGCGACCACGATAGGTTGCCGTGGCGACAGCTACACGCAAGGAGTCGAACTGTGGGAATCGCGGCGCGCCAAGCGGTGGTCTCCGATGCCGAGGAGCTGACCCGGCTGCGCGAGGTGATGATCTCCACCTTCGGCCCGATCCCGGACCACTCCTGGCGCGAGCCCTGCGTGGCGGCCTTCCGTACCGCACTGGCCGACCCGGCCGGCCCGCTGCAGGCCTTCGTCACCGACGCGCCGGATCAGCCCGGCATGCTGGCCGCCTGCTCGGTCGGCGTGATCCAGCAGCGGCTGCCCGGCCCGGCGAACTGGACCGGCCAGACCGGCTACATCCTCAGCGTCGCGACCGATCCGCGATTCCGCCGTCAAGGCCACGCCCGCGCCGTCGTCGTGGCGACTCTCGACTGGCTGCGTGCCCGCGGCGTTCCGCGCGTGGACCTGCACGCCTCGGACCAGGGCGAATCGCTCTACCGCGACCTCGGCTTCCACGAACCGCGCGGCATCGCGCTCACGGCCTGGCTCCCGAATCAGCGCTGAGTCGAATCAGCGTCGCCCCGAATCACCGTTGACCTGTCTCAGCGCTGACCCTAATCAGCCACCCGGCGCCGACCGCCGAACCGGCCTCGGCCTAGTCAGGCACCGGCGCCGACTGCCGAGTCAGCCTCGGCCTGATCAGCCACCGTCGCGTTCAGCGAGCCGCCGGCCAGCCGCAGCGTGAGCGCGTCGCCCGGCTCCACCTCCTCCGGCTTGCGTACCACCGCCCCACCCGCGCGCTGCACCACCGCGTAGCCGCGCTCCAACGTCGCGAGCGGAGAGAGCGCACGCACCCTCGCCAGGGTCTGCGTCAGCACCTCATCGTCCTGGGTGACCTTGTGGCGCGCGCACCGGTACGCCCGGTCCCGCAGCGCCGCGACCTCCTGCGCGCGCTGGTCGATCATGCCGTACGGCGCCGCCAGCACCGGCCGGGACCGGAAGCCCTCCAACGCCCGGCGCTCGCGGTCCAACAGCTGATTGACCGTGCCCCACAGCCTGCGCCGCGCCTGCGCGACCCGCTCCATCTCCTCGTGCACGTCCGGCACGATCCGCTTCGCCGCGTCCGTCGGAGTCGAGGCGCGCAGGTCGGCGACCAGGTCCAGCAGCGGCGAGTCCGGCTCGTGCCCGATCGCGGAGACCACCGGGGTCCGGCAGGCGGCCACCGCCCGGATGAGCTGTTCATCAGAAAACGGCAGCAGATCCTCCACCGAACCGCCGCCCCGCGCGATCACGATCACGTCCACCTCGGGATGAGCGTCCAGCTCAGCCAGCGCCGCGGTCACCCCGGCCACCGCGCCCGCGCCCTGCACCGCCGTCTCACGCACCTCGAACCGGACTCCCGGCCAGCGCCGCTGGGCGTTCTCCAGCACGTCCTTCTCGGCCGCGGAGGCCCGACCGCAGATGAGCCCGATCAAGTGCGGCAGGAACGGCAGCGGCTTCTTCAGCGCCGCGTTGAACAGCCCCTCCGCTGCCAGCCTGCGCTTGAGCTCCTCCAGCCGGGCCAGCAACTCGCCGATGCCGACCGGCCGCAACTCCTGCGCGAGCAGCGAGAACTGGCCGCGCTGCCGGTAGAAGTTCGGCTTCGCCCACACCACGACCCGCGCGCCCTCGGACGGCGCCGGCACCACCTTCTCGAACACGCTGCGGTAACACGTCACGCTCACCGACACGTCGTGCGACGGATCGCGCAATGTGAGAAACACCATCCCGGCACCCGGCCGCCTGCTGATCTGCGTGATCTGACCTTCGACCCAAATCGCGCCCAGCCGGTCGATCCAGTCGCCGACCATCGTGGCGAGGGTCGAGACCGGCACCGGGTTCTCGAAAGAGGTCTGCAGGGCCATGTCACAACCGTATCGGCCGGCGCCGACGCCGAAGCTCACATCGGGTGCGCGCGCCGATCAGACCCGCAGGCGAGGAAAAAGTGTGCGGGAGATGTAAAGATCGGCTCTCCTGCTCTGGGGCGCCCACCGCGTCCGCGAATACCATGGAGACATGGTCACCGCCTCCGGTTCCGCCCCGGCC
>Ga0070741_10008554_pt1 | contig 20442 bp, 17 predicted proteins | sample Coa_R1_4_FD_66440 | JGI IMG/M metagenome (GOLD analysis project Ga0070741, IMG submission 66440) | Surface soil microbial communities from Centralia Pennsylvania, which are recovering from an underground coalmine fire - Coalmine... | ecosystem: Environmental > Terrestrial > Soil > Unclassified ...
CACCGCGTTCATCACGAACGACGTCTTCCCCATCGACGGACGCGCGGCGATGATGACCAGGTCGCCCGGCTGGAGGCCCGCGGTCATGTCGTCGAACTTGTGGTACGCCGTCGGCACGCCGGTGATCGCCTGCTTGCGCTCGTAGCGCCGCCCGAGCGCGCTGATGGTCTCCTTCAAGATCTTCTTGATCGGCTCGAAGCTCGACTTCTGCGAGCGCTGCGCGACCTCGAAGATCTCGTGCTCCGCGGCGTCGATGAACTCGTCGACGTCGCCGTACTCGCCGTAGCCGCGCGCCGCGATCTCCGAGCACGCCGACACCAGCCGCCGCGCGGTGGCTTTGCCGCGCACGATGCGCGCGTGGTACTCGATGTTCTCGACGGTCACCACCTTGGCGGTCAGCTCCGTCAGGTAGTCGGGCCCGTTGAAGGCGCGCAGCTTGTCGACGGTCTCGAGCGCGCGCATCTGCTCGATCACGGTCAGCGAGTCGATCGGCTTCGACGAGCGCTCGAGCTCGAGCATCGCCTCGTACACCGCGCGCAGCGCCGGGTGGTAGAAGTCGTCGGCCTGGAGGAACTCGGCGACGGTGTTGAAGGTCCGCGGATGCAGCAGGATGCCGCCGATCACCGATTCCTCGGCCTCCTGGCTGTGCGGCAGCACGCGCCCGCGCGGAACCTCTGTCGATACGCTGACCATCGCGCCAGCCTAGCACTGCGCGCGGTCAAATGACCGTCTTGAAATTTGCGTCGAGACGCGCGCTCGTCGTAAAATACCTACATGTCGTATAAGCAACGTGAACAGGTGCGGATCCCCGTCGAGACGCTGTGCTCGGAGCTGGTGGGCGAGCGCGAGCACTATGGGCTGATCGTCGACTTCGCCGAGAGCGGGCTCAAGCTGCAGCGGCCGCTGCGCGGGCGTCCGAAAGATTGTGATGGGCGGATCATTCAGCTCGAGTTCGAGATGCCCGACGTCGACGAGATCGTTTGGGCGAAGGGCGAGGTCTGCTTCGATCAACTCTGGCGCGGCTCGCTCCGGACGACCGGCGTGCGCCTGGTCGCGGCGGCCACGCGCCACCTGCGCATGCTGCGCGATTACGTGATCGCGCGCGATGAAGCGCGGCGCCGCGACGAGGATCTGGGATTTTCGCTGGCGTGGGCCAGCCACTGGGCGGGATGAGAGCGGGCGTTACTGCTTCGGCACGACGACGACTTTGACCTTGCCGACGATGCCGTTGCCGAGCTTGATCTCGACGGTGTGGTAGCCGATCGTCTTGATCGGCTCGGGCAGCACGATCTTCTTGTGATCGACCTTGACGCCCTTGTCGGCGAGCTTCTCCTCGATGTCGCGGCTGGTGACCGAGCCGAAGAGCTTGTCCTCTTCGCCGACCTGCCGCTCGATCTGCACCTCGACGGCGGCCAGCTTGTCGGCCACCGCCTGCGCGTCCTTCGCCAGCTTGGCGTTGCGCGCCGAGATCAGCTTCTTCTCGTGCTCGATCTGCTTGATGTTGCCCGCCGTCGCCACCACCGCCAGCCCTTGCGGGATGAGGTAGTTGCGCCCGTAGCCCGGCTTCACGTTCACCAGGTCGCCCGACTTGCCGAGGTTGTGAACGTCCTCTTTGAGAATCACTTGCATTGGCATTGGCGGCCTACTTTCCCGTCACCGTGAACGGCATCAGCGCGATCATGCGCGCGCGCTTGATGGCGACGCCGACCTTGCGCTGGTGCTTCGAGCAATTGCCCGAGATGCGCCGCGGGATGATCTTGCCGCGATCGGTGATGAAGTATTTGAGCGTTTGAGGATCTTTGTAGTCGATGTTGACGTTCTTGTCGGCGCAGAAGCGGCAAACCTTGCGGCGCGCGAAGCCGCGCTTGCGCGCCGCCTTCGCCTTGTCGGCCGCCGTCTTGCCGCCCTTCTTATCGCCACGCTCGCGATCGCGCGGCGGCATCATCTCCATGCTCATGGCTTACTCCTTGTCCTTGAGCGGCAGGTCGTCGTCGAGCGCCGGCAGGAAGTCGTCGTCGAGATCCAGCTCGTCCTCGTCGAAGCGCGGCATCGGCGCGGCGCCGGTGACCAGCTCCTCCTCGTCGGGAACCGTGGTCGCGGCCTTGTTGAACGCCTCTTCGTCGACGCCTTGCGGGCGCGCCGTCGGATCGATGTCCTCGTCCACCTTGACCGTGTAGTAGCGGATCACGGTGTCGAGCATGCGCAGGTTGCGCTCGATCTCCTCGACCACGCCGGCCGAGCCGAGATACTGCCAATACAGGTAAATGCCTTTGAGCTGCTTCTTGACCTCATAGGCCAGCTTGCGCTTGCCCCAGTTGTCGAGCTTGAGCAGCTTGCCGCCCATCGTTTCAATGACGGAGCGGACGCGCGTATTGACCAATTGAATGCCGTCTTGATTGGTGTCCGGGCGGAGAATGAAAATGGTTTCAAACTCCCGCTGCGTGCCCGGCTCGTCTCGCATCGATTGAGCCATGTTTTGTTACCTTTCCTCTCGGGTTTGCCCCTGAACAAAGTCAGGAACGAGGTTTGTCGGTATTCACTTTATTCATCGCCGCGGTCAATCCGGCTTTAATCACCAGCTCGACCGCGTCGGCCGCTTCACCGACGAGAAACGGCAATTCTTTTTGCTCTTCTTTACTGAAGCCGCCGAGCACGTGCCCGACGACCCTCTCTTTTCCACCATTCGGTTTGCCGACTCCACAACGTACTCGAATGAAATCGGCGCCCATATTCTCCGTTATCGAACGCAATCCATTGTGCCCACCGTGCCCGCCGCCGTTCTTCACTTTCACTTTGCCGAATTCGAAGTCGATATCGTCGTGAATCACGATCGTTTCTTTTGCCGACAACTTATAAAACGCCGCCGTCCGCTGAACCGCCGCGCCGGAGAGGTTCATGTACTCCATCGGCTTCAAAACGATCGATTCACTGCTTTGCGATAACTCGCCTCCAAACTTCGCTTTGAATGCTCCGAGCGACCAACGCCGCTGAAGCTCGTCGGCCACCATGAACCCGATGTTGTGACGGCTGGCCGCGTATTCGCGGCCGGGGTTTCCCAGCCCGACGACGAGCCACACGGCGCGCGCTTACTCCTTCTTGCCGCCCTTCTTCTCGCCCTTGGCGGGAGCCGCAGCCGGCGCCGCGGCGCCAGCCTTGCCCGCTTCGCCCGGCTTGCCCGCCGCCGCCGCTTCGCCCGGCTTGCCGCCTTCCGCCGGCGCAGCCGCCGCAGCCGCCGCGTCCGCCGCCGCCTGCTCCGGCGTCGGCTCCGCGACCTTCTCCGCCTTCGGCGCGGTCACCGAGCACACCGAGGTGCCGCCGGCCGCCAGCGGCTTGATGCCCGCGGCGAGCTTGAGATCGCTCACGTGGATCGCCTCGCCCATGTTCAGGTGCGAGACGTCGATCTCGAGCTTGACCGGGATCTTGTCCGGCGTGCAGGCGATCTCGAGGCGGTGGATGACCTGGTGCATGATGCCGCCCAGCTTCACGCCCTCGGCCTTGCCGATGAGCACGATCGGGACGACCGCGTGCACGTCCTTGTCGAGCTGCACGCGGATGAAGTCGGCGTGCGTGATGTGGCCGCGCACGATGTCGCGCTGGTGATCGCGCACCATCACCGTCAGCTTCTCCGGAGCCGCCAGGCCCGCGACGCTGAGCTCGATGACGGTGTTGGTCTTCTTCACCGGGTCGAGCGCCTTCATCAGGTGCGTCGGGTCGACCGCGATCGCGATCGGCGCCGCGCCGCCGCCGTACACCACGGCCGGGATCTTTCCGCCCGCGCGCACCTGGCGCAGATGGGATTTACCGACCGAACGAAACTCCGCGTTGAGCTTTCCGACTTCCATGACCATTTCCTTCCGTTAAATGAAAAGACTGCTGATCGAATCGCCGTGGTGGATGCGCTTGATCGCTTCGCCGAGCAGGCGGGCGACCGAGAGCTGCTTGATCTTCTTGCACGCCTTCGCGTCGTCGCGCAGCGCGATGGTGTCGGTGACGATCACCTCGACGAGCGGCGACTCCTCGATGCGCTTGATGGCCGGCCCCGACAGGACCGCGTGCGTGGCGCAGGCGCTGACCGTGCGCGCGCCCGCTTCCGAGATCGCCTTGGCCGCCTGCGTGAGCGTGCCGGCGGTGTCGATCATGTCGTCGACCAGCACCGCGTCCTTGCCGCGCACGTCGCCGATGATGTTCATGACCTCGGAGACGTTGGCGCGCTCGCGCCGCTTGTCGATGATCGCCAGCGACGCGCCCAGCCGCTTGGAGTAGGCGCGCGCGCGCTCGACGCCGCCGGCGTCGGGCGACACCAGCACGGTGTCCTTGCCGTGCCCCTGGCGGAGGTACTCGATCATGACCGGCATCGCGAACAGGTGGTCGACGGGAATGTCGAAGAAGCCCTGGATCTGCCCCGCGTGCAGATCGACCGTCACCACGCGATCGGCGCCGGCCGCGGTGATGAGATCGGCGACCAGCTTGGCGCTGATCGGCGTGCGCGGCTTCACCTTGCGATCCTGCCGCGCGTAACCGAAGTACGGCATGATGGCGATGATGGAGCCGGCCGACGCGCGCTTGAGCGCGTCGATCATGATCAAGAGCTCCATCAAGCTCTGGTTCGCGGGCGCCGACGTCGGCTGCACCACGAAGCAGTTCACGCCGCGCACGTTCTCCCCGATCTCGACGAAGATTTCCCCGTCGGAGAACGTGGTCACGTCGGCTGCGCCCGGCCTCACCTCCACGCATTTGCAGATCGCCTCCGCGAGGTCGCGGTTCGCGTTCCCGGAGAAGATGGTGAGCGCCTTGATCATGCTTCCTCGACGGTGATCCCGAAAAATCTTGGGGCGGTAGGATTCGAACCTACGGATGCGGGGACCAAAACCCCGTGACTTACCGCTTGTCGACGCCCCAACAAATTTTCGCCATTGGCTGCTTTGGCGACGGCTAAATCCCCAACACCAGCTAAAAAGTCCGGTGGATCTAGCACCCCGCCCTCGGCGTTGTCAAGCGCCGGGGGCCTGCGACAATTCGTCGCACCCACGAGACGGGGATCGTTGTAATATGGAATCGTGAAGAAGTGCCTTCGCTGCGGCGCGGCATGTTGGGCCGCTCATCGCCACTGCCCATCGTGCGGTGCAGATCTTTCTCAGGTGGCGGCCGTCGAGGGCGACCCGTTCATCGGCGTCACGCTGGCCGGCAAGTATCGCCTCACGGAGCTGATCGGCGAGGGCGCGATGGGGCGCGTGTACCGCGCCGACCACCTCGCGCTCGAGGCGCAGGTGGCGGTCAAGCTGCTCAACGCCGACGTGGCGGCCGATCCGCAGACGGCGCGGCGCTTCCAGACCGAGGCGCGCGCCGCCAGCCGGCTGCGCCATCCGAACACGATCCAGATCCTCGACTTCGGGCAGGCCGAGTCGGGGACGCTCTATCTGGTGATGGAGTTCCTGCGCGGCAAGACGCTGGCGCGCATCCTCGAGGAGTCGCACGACGCGCCGCTCACGCCCTCGCGCATCACCGATCTGCTCGGCCAGGCGCTCTCGGCGCTCGACGAGGCGCACGCCGCCGGCGTGGTGCACCGCGACTTCAAGCCGGAGAATATTTTCGTCGAGATGCTGCGCACCGGGAAGGAGCACGTGAAGGTGCTCGACTTCGGCATCGCTAAGCTGCGCGGCGAGCAGGAGGCCAACCTCACGTCGCGCGGCGCGGTGTGCGGCACGCCCGAGTACATGAGCCCCGAGCAGATCCGCGGCGAGGAGCTGGACGCGCGCTCGGACGTCTACGCGGCGGGCATCGTGCTGTACGAGATGCTGGTGGGCGAGCGGCCGTTCGAGTCGCGCGGGCCGGTGATCGAGGTGCTGACCGCGCACCTCAACAAGACGCCCGAGGCGCCGCACGCGCGCCGGCCCGATCGACGGATCCCGCGGCTCGTCGAGCAGGCGTGCTTGAAGGCGATGTCGAAGCAGCGCGAGCAGCGCTTCCGCTCGGCGGCCGAGTTCAAGGGCGCGATCGAGGCGGCGGTGCGCGGCTCGGGCACGCACTGCGCCAAGTGCGGCGCGATCGTCTCGTCGTCGGCGCGCTTCTGCGCCGAGTGCGGCGCGGAGGTCAAGGCGTCGCCGGCGCACGCCGCCACGCTGCTCAAGGTGCCGATCGTCGACGACGCCGCCGACACCGCGGCCGGCGGCGCGGTGCCGGACTTCGCGGTGCCGCAGGTGACGCCGCGCTCGCTGCCCAAGCTGCCGCTGCCGTTCGTCGGGCGCGACGACGTGCTCGCGCGCCTCGACGTGCTCGAGCGCGAGGCGCTGGTGATCATCGGAGAGCCGGGCATCGGCAAGACGGCGGTGATCGAGGCGTGGGCGCTCCGCCGCGAGCGGCACGGCACGCGGGTGGTGATCGCCGGGCCCGATCCGTCGGGCGCCGAGAGCCCGATGTATCCGCTGCGGCGCGCGATCGCCGGCCTGCTCGGTCTCGAGGAGCTCTCGGCCGCCGAGGTCGAGCGCGCGGTGGCCGATCATCCCGAGGATCGCGCCGGCCTGCTCGAGCTGTTCCGCGTCTCGGCGGCCGCCGGCCTGCCGCTCGACGTGCGCCGCCGCGAGTGCATCGCCGCCGTGCTGCAGACGCTGCGCCGCGCCCCCGCGAGCGTGGTGTTCGAAGACGTCGATCACTACGATTTGCCCAGCCGAGGGGTTTTAGCCCAGCTGATCGCCCATCCGGGGCTGTGCACCGTGCTGGCGACCTCGCAGCAGCCGGAGGCGCTCGACGTGGAGGTCGAGGTGCTGCGCCTCGGCCCGCTCGACTCGATCGCGTTCACGCAGCTGCGCGAGGCGGGGCTGCCGTCGGGCGTGGCCGAGATGGCGGGCGGCGTGCCGCTGCGCATCACCGAGTGGGTGCGCGCGCAGCGCGACGGCATCACCGAGGACTCGGTCGAGGCGCGGCTGCGCGTGCTCGCCACCGATCCGCGCGCGCTCGTCGACGCGGCGGCGGTGGCCGGGCCCGATCTGCCGCTGTCGCTGGTGGCGCGTGTCGCCGGCGTGAGCGACTCGGCGGCCGCGCTGGCGTCGCTCAAGCAGCACGGCTGGCTGCGCGAAGGGCCGGCGTTGATCGCGCCGCGCGATCGCATCGAGCTGTCGTCGCCGACGGTGCGCGCGCACGTCTACGAGGCGATCGATCCCGATCGGCGCTGCCTCCTGCACCGCGCGCTGGCCGACGCGCTCGGCGATCGCGGCGATCCGATCGTGGTCGCGATGCACGCCTACCAATCGGGCGACGGCGGGTCGGTGCAGCTCGAGCGCGCCGGTGACGCCACGCGCGCCGGCTTCGACGACGACGCGGCCGCGCGCTGGTATCGCGCGTCGCTCGATCGCGGGCGCCAGGCGCTGGCGACCGGCGGCGGCGACGAGGGGCGGCAGATCCGCGTGGCGCTCAAGCTCGGGTTGGTGCAGCGCTACCGCGGCGACATCGTGCAGGCCGAGCACGTGCTGCGCGAGGCGCTCGAATTGGCGCGCGCGCGAAAAGATCGCTGGGCCGAGGTGCAGGCGCGCCGCGGCCTCGCGCGCCTGGCGAGCACGTGGCAGGACCTCGAGGGCGCGCGCGAGCAGCTGGTGCAGGCGGTCTCCGCGGCGCTGAGCGGTGCCGACTCGGCGACCGTTGCCGAGCTCTACATCGATCTCTCCGAGGTGCTGTCGAAGCTGGGCGACGAAGCGGCCGCCGAGCACGAGCTCAACGAGGGCATCCTCTTGTGCACCGGCGGCGACGGGCCGAAGGCGGAGAACGGCCCCGAGCCGCTGTGGCGCATGCTGCTGCAGCTCGGCGAGCTGATGCGCCGCACCCACCGCCTCGACGACGCGCGCCGCTATGGCGAGGACGCGCTCCGCCAGGCGAGCCGCCTCGACAGCGCGTTCGCGCGCGGGCGCGTGCACGCGTTCCTCGGCGCCATCGAGGCGGAGCAGGGCAAGCCCGCCGTCGCCGCCGAGCACCGCCGCCGCGCCAGCGACGAGATGCGCCGCATCGGCGACCGCCGCTCGACGGCCGAGCTGCTGCTGGCGTTGGCCGATCCGGCGACCGCCCCGCGCGCCGAGGCGCGCGCCTGGCTCACCGAAGCCGACGCGCTCGCCAACCAGGTCGGCTGGCGCGAGGGCGTGCAGCGTTCGCGCGAGGCGCTGGCGCGGCTGGCGTGATGCTCCGCGCGCTCGCGCCGCTGCTGCTGCTCGCCGGCGGCTGCCACTTCGGCGTCGGTCCGGTCGACACCGACGGCGCGCTCGGCGAGCTCGGCGTCCCCGACGACGCGGGCGACGGCGGCGGCGACGCGGCGATCCCCGATCTCGCGTCGAGCGATCACGCCGTCGTCTACGATCTGCTCGACGTGCCCGACGGCGCGATCCTGCCGCACGCCATCGGCTGGCCGTGCGCGCTCGCCTCCGACTGCACCGCCGGCCTGTGCGTCGACGGCTTCTGCTGCGACTCGCTGTGCGATCCGCTGCTGCCGCAAAACCTCTGCAAGGCGTGCAACGTCCCCGGCTTCGAGGGGCGCTGCACGCTGGCGCTCGACGGCACCGACCCGCGCGGGCAGTGCGATCAGTCGGCGGCGAGCACCTGCGGCCAGGACGGCGTCTGCGACGGCCGCGGCGCCTGCCGCCTGTGGGCCGCCGGCACCGCGTGCACTACTCAGTCGTGCACCAGCAACAACGTCACCTATCCCGCCGGCTGCGACGGCCTCGGCCACTGCGGCAATTTGCCGCAGGCGGTGAGCTGCGCGCCGTTCAAGTGCGCCGACGCCACCTCGTGCGAAATCAGCTGCTCCAAGAACGGCGACTGCGCGGGCGGCGTGCAGTGCAACAACGGGAGCTGCGGCGGGCGCGCGCTCGGGCAGCCGTGCGCGGCGGGCGGCGACTGCGCGTCGACGTTCTGCGCCGAGGGCGTGTGCTGCGCCACCGCCTGCGGCGGCACCTGCGCGTCGTGCGCGATCCCGGGATCGATCGGCACCTGCGTGCCGGTGCCCGCCGGCGGCGATCCCATCGGCACCTGCACCGCGCAGACGCGCGCGAGCTGCGGCCTCGACGGCAAGTGCGACGGCGCCGGCGGCTGCCGCAAGTGGGTGAACGGCACGCCGTGCGCCGGGCCGACGTGCGCCGACTCGTCGACCGCGCTCTCGTCGCGCACCTGCGACGGCGCCGGCACCTGCTCGCCGGGCGTGCAGACCGACTGCGACCACTTCGCGTGCGATCCCACCACCGCGCTGTGCTTCCGCGCGCCCTGCGCGTCGAGCGCGCAATGCTCGGGGGGCAGCTCGTGTCGGCCCGACGGCACCTGCGGCTGATCGCGCTCGCGCTCGCGGCGGTCGCGTGTGCGCCGGCGATCGCGCGCGCGGCCGAGCCGTTCGTCGAGGATCGCACGCTGGCGAACGGCGTGCGCGTGGTGCTGGCGCCGCTTCCGTCCGAGCCGCTCGAGCTGCGCGCGTTCGGCGGCGGCTGCGCGCCGTGCGTCGAGGCGGAGGCGACGGATGCGGCGCTTTCGCGGATCCGAGGGCTTTTAGCCGAGCCGAAGCCGGCGCGCGCGCCGGTGGTGGTGGTGGTCGCCGGCCGCTTCGAGCTCGAGCCGGTGCGCGCGGCGATCGAGGCGGAGCTGGGCAAATTGCCGCAGCGCGAGCCGTCGAAGCCGCGCGCCGACGTGGAGCGCTACACGCGCCGCCCGTCGGATCGCGCGCGCGTGACGGTGGCGCTGCGCGCGCCGGCCGCCGCGCCGCTCGACGCGTGGGCGACGGTGCTGGCCGAGCGCGTGCTGGCCGCGCGGCTCGAGCGCCGGCGCGCGCGCGCCAAGACCGCCGTCGAGTGGCACGCCGGCGCGCTGGTGGTGACGGTCGAGCTCGACGGCGCGCCGCGCGAGCTCCTCGACGAGGAGCTGCAGCGCCTCGCGCGCGAGCCGGCGAGCGCGCGCGAGCTGGACGCGGCGCGCGAGTCGCTCCCGCCGCCGTCGCGCGCGGCGCGGCTGCTCGACCTGACGCTGGCGTGCGGCAATCCGCGCCTGATCCGCGACGCCGCCGACGACGCCAAAAAAGTTTCGCCCGCCGACGTGCAGCGCGCCGCCCAGCGCCTCGCCGATCGCGCGCACCGCTCCACCGTCGAGACGTTCGTCACCGCGAGCGCCGCCTTGCCCGGCGAGCGGGGGGCGCCTAAAGTACCGTGAGCCGTATAACGCATCTTTAGAAGGAGACCTCCTCGCATGTGCGGAATCGTTGGCTACGTTGGTGAGCGCGAGTGCACGCCGATCTTGATCGAAGGGCTGCGCCGCCTCGAGTACCGCGGCTACGACTCCGCGGGCGTGGCCGTGCTCGACCCGGCGAAGGAGGGGCTGACGATCTCGCGCGTGGTGCGCTGCCGCGGCAAGCTGTCCAACCTCGAGAACCTGCTGCGCGAGAAGCCGCCCGTCGGGCGCGTCGGCATCGGCCACACGCGCTGGGCCACGCACGGCCGCCCCTCCGACGAGAACGCGCATCCGCACAAATCGGGCGTCGTCTCGGTCGTGCACAACGGCATCATCGAAAACCACGCGCTCCTGCGCGACGCGCTCAAGGCCAAAGGGCGCACGTTCTCGTCGGAGACCGACACCGAGATCATCGCCCACCTCGTCGACGAGGAGCTGAAGGTCGACAAGGCGATCGGGCTGCGCGAGGCGGTGCGGCGCGCGCTCAAGCAGGTGCAGGGCGCGTATGCGATCGTGGTGCTCTCCGACTCGACGCCCGATCAGATCATCGCCGCCAAGAACGCCTCGCCGCTGGTCGTCGGCGTGGGCGACGGCGAGAATTTCGTCGCCTCCGACGTGCCGGCGATCCTTCAGCACACGCGCCGCATGATGTTCCTCGAAGAGGGCGAGATCGCCGACATCCGCAAGACCGGCGTCGAGGTCACCGATCTCGACGGGCGCAAGGTCGATCGCGCGCCGAAGGAAATTACCTGGAGCGCGGTCTCCGCCGAGAAGGCCGGCTACAAGCACTTCATGCTCAAGGAGATCCACGAGCAGGCGCGCGCGGTCACCGACACGCTGCGCGGGCGGCTCTCGATCGAGCAGTCGGACGCGTTTCTCGACGGCATCGAGCTGACGCCGTCGGAGCTGAAGAAGGTCACCATCATCGCCTGCGGCACGTCGTGGCACGCGGGGCTGGTCGGAAAATTTTTGATCGAGCAGCTCGCGCGCGTGCCGGTCGAGGTCGATCTGGCGTCGGAGTATCGCTACCGCGATCCGATCATCGGCAAGGGCGACCTCTTGCTGGCGATCTCGCAGTCGGGCGAGACCGCCGACACGCTGGCGGCGGTGAAGGAGGCCAAGGCGCGCGGCGCGCGGTGCTTGTGCATCGCCAACGTGGTCGACTCGTCGATCCCGCGCTCGTCGCACGGATCGATCTACACGCACGCGGGGCCGGAGATCGGCGTGGCGTCGACCAAGGCGTTCACCACGCAGCTCGCCGCGCTGGCGCTGTTCGCGATCCACCTCGGGCGGCGCACCGGCGCGCTCAAGCCCGACGACGCGGCGGCGCTGATCAAGGAGCTGGTGGCGATCCCGCACAAGATGAGCGACGTGGTCGGGCTGGCGCCGCAGATTCAAGTCGTCGCGCGACGCTACGGACAGGCGCGCGACTTTCTGTTTCTCGGGCGCGGCAACAACTATCCGATCGCGCTCGAGGGCGCGCTCAAGCTCAAGGAGATTTCGTACATCCACGCCGAGGGCTACGCGTCGGGCGAGATGAAGCACGGGCCGATCGCGCTCATCGACGAGCACATGCCGGTGGTGGTGATCGCGCCCAAGGGGCCGGGCTACGACAAGGTGATGTCGAACCTGCAAGAGGTGAAGGCGCGCGAGGGCAAGATCATCGCGGTGGCGACGCGCGGCGACTCGGACATCGGCTCGATCGCCGACGAGGTGATCCTGATCCCCGACACCGTGCCGGCGCTGCAGCCGCTGCTCACCGTCTTGCCGCTGCAGCTGCTCGCGTACTACGTCGCCGACTTCAAGGGCACCGACGTCGACCAGCCGCGCAACCTGGCCAAGAGCGTCACCGTCGAGTAATCGCCGCGCGGTAGGCCTGGTCGCGCATCTCGGCGAGCTCGGCACGACACGAGCGCGAGAGGTCGAGCGCCTGCACCATCAAGACCTCCGGAGGCGCACCGTTCTTCCAGTGGTCGAGCTCGACGCCGAAGTCCGCCATCGCCCGGTTCACCTTCGCGCCCTCGTACAAGCACATCTCTCCGCCGTAGAGCTTCCAGAAGACGCCGATCTCGGGCCGGGCGGTTTCGCGGTCCGAGGCGCGGGCGATGGTGGCCGCGGCGCCGATCGCCTTGGCGCACGCGTCGGATAATTTGTCGCGCTCCTTGAGATCGAACTCGAGGACCTGCTGCCGCCGCGAGGCCTCCTGCTCGGCCGCGCGCCGCTCCTCGGCCTGTACGCCCTTGTGGATCGCGATTCCGAGGCCGAAGATCGCGAGCGCGCCGCTGAGGCTCTTGAGCGAGACCTCCCAGACTTTCATCCTGCGATCGAACCGATGTCGTTCCGGATCCTGCGCGCCGTCGTCGCTCATCAAAAGATCCACTCGAGGCCGCGCGGGAAGATCGAGCGGCGCGCGAAGATCTGGATGCTCACGTTCGCCACCCAGTTGGTCCCGAAGGTGCCGACCGAGACGCCCGCCGTCGGCGTCAGCACCACCACGCCCTTGAAGTCGCCCGCCCACGACTTGGGCGCGCTGGCGAAGTTGAGGTAGATCGGCGACTGGATGGTGAGCGCCACGCGATCGGCCGAGGCTTGCCCGTTGATGATGTGCTGCCAGTCGATCGACGGCCCGACGCCGAAGCGCCAGAACCCGTCCGGCTTGTTGACGTAGCCGAAGTACGCCGCGATCGCCACCTCGTGCGTCGCCGTCGGCGCGCCGAGCGGCAGCGTCTGGCAGGTCTGGCCCATGGCGATCGTCGGCATCGAGTTGGGGTCGCTCGGCGCGTTCGTGATCACGTTCTGCGACGGCGTGCAGAACGTGGTCGTCTGCGTCTGCGCGGTGTGGAAGTAGCGGTAGGTGAGCGGCAGCTCGATGGAGAACGGCCGTTCGGTCGAGACGTACGCGTAGGAGAGCGCGGCGCGGCCCTCGAGATCGTTTTCGGTGTGCACGCTCAGCGGCAGCCGCGAGCCGGCCGGCGCCACGTCGACGTTGGTGATCGCGCCGAACGACGAGACGTCCGAGGCGAGGTACGTGAACTGCGACGAGCCGAGCGCGCCGCCGAGACCGACCACGTGCTTGGGAAAGCGGCCGCGCACCTCGCGCAGCTGGCGGTCGTACTTCTCGAGCCAGATCTTCTGGCCGGCGTCGCACAGATCCTCGGGCGAGGTGTCGACCGGCTGCAGCGACGAGCTGAAGCGCTCGCAGCCGTTGGCGGCGACGCCGGGCTGGCAGATCTGGCGGCACGCGTTCCACGCCTCGCGCTTGACGTCGAGCACCGCGGCGGTCGGCGGGCCGTTCGGCTGCGGCGCGAGATCGAGGAAGGCGATCGACAGGCCGGCGGTCCACGGCGCGCCGCCCGAGAAGTTGAACAGCCCGCCGAGGCCGTTCTGCGTGTTGGTCATGAACGTGGGCGTGAGCTCGAAGTCCCAGTCGCTCGACAGGCCGATGATCAGATCGAGCGCCAGGCGCACCGTGGTCGAGCCGTCGGTGTTGGCGGTCATGTCGAGCGACGGCACCAGCGGCGCCACGCGGCGCGCGCCGCCCGCGGGCGTGGTGGTCGTCGTCGCGTCGTCGGCGGCCGCCACCGACGAGAACGCGAACGCGGACGCGAGCGCGACCGAGAGCGCCGCGCGCTTCACGCCGGCACCGCGAACAGGAACACCTTGCCGTAGTACCCGAACCTGGTGTCGTAGATCTTCGACGCGATCGGCGTGGCGTTGTCGTCGAGGTCCTTGAGCGTGAGCGTCAGCTGACCGCCCGCGCCCTCGACGTGAAAGTGGTAGACCCAGCTCCCGGCCGGCAGCGAGAACAGCGCGCTGTAGCTGTTGCGCGCCACCACCATGTTGACGATCGGCCGCGCGGTGTCGTCGACCGGGTGGGCGTAGACCTCGCCGGTCACGACGGTGGAGTTGTCGTCCGCGGCGCACTCGAGCGAAAGCTTCATCGGCAGTCCCCCTCGCACGCATCATTGCCGCTCGCGCGCGACTGCGCAAAAAACGCTACGCTTTGGCCCATGGGCAAATTGACGCACTTCGATGACGCCGGCGCGGCGCACATGGTGGAGGTGGGGCACAAGGCGGAGAGCGATCGCGAGGCGGTGGCGGCGGGCGTGGTCGAGATGGAGGCGGCGACGCTGGCGGCGATCCGCGCCGGCGCCGTCGAGAAGGGCGACGTGCTCGGCGTGGCGCGCCTGGCCGCGATCCAGGGCTGTAAGCGCACCGCGGAGCTGATCCCGCTGTGCCATCCGCTGCGCGTCACCGGCGTCGAGGTGGCGCTCGAGCCGCGCGACGACGGCGGCCGCCCGCGCGTCGAGATCCGCGCCACCGTGCGCGCGCACGATCGCACCGGCGTCGAGATGGAGGCGCTCACCGCCGTCGCCGTCTGCGGCCTGACCATCTACGACATGTGCAAATCCGCCGACCGCTCGATGCGCCTCACCGACGTGCGCCTGCTGGAAAAGCACGGCGGCAAATCCGGCCACTGGACGCGCGGCACCTAGGTCCTTAGACTTCGCCGCATGGCTCAAGCAAATCGGCAGGAAGCTTCGCAGACGGTCACCACCAACACCGAGCTGGACGCGGCGCTCGCGCGGCTTCGCGAGCGGGCCACCCCGTGGGCGCGGTCGCCGATCGGCGAGCGGATCGCGCTCGCGCGCAAGATGCTCGACGGCTACGTGGCGATCGCCGAGGACTCGGTGCGCGCCGGCTGCCGCATGAAGGGGCTCGACTTCGATTCGCCGCGCGCCGGCGAGGAGTGGCTGGCCGGCCCGTCGGTGGTGATCCGCAACTTGCGGCTGCTGATCGAGACGCTGTCGCGGCTCGAGCGCGGCGAGTCGCCGATCGATCCCGCGCGCGTGCGCACCCGCGCCGACGGCCGCGTGATCGTCGACGTGTTCCCGCCGAGCGGGCTCGACAAGATGATGTTCGCCGGCTTCACCGGCGAGGTGTGGATGCAGCCGGGCGTCAAGGCCGAGGACGTGCCGAAGCAGGCCGCCGCGCACTACCGCACGCCGGCGGAGAAGCGCGAAGGAAAAATCTCGCTGGTGCTCGGCGCCGGCAACGTGGCGTCGATCCCGCCGATGGACGTGCTCTACAAGATGTTCGTCGAGGGCAAGCTCTGCATCCTCAAGATGAACCCGGTCAACGCGCACGTCGGGCCGTTCGTCGAGCGCGCGTTCGCCGACGCCATCGAGCGCGGGCTCTTGGCGGTCGCGTACGGCGGCGGCGAGGTGGGCGCGTATTTGTGCACCCATCCGCTCGTCGACGAGATCCACATCACCGGCTCGGACAAGACGCACGACCTCATCATCTGGGGCCCGCCCGGCCCGGAGCGCGAGGCGCGCAAGAAGCGCAAGGACCCGATCAACAAAAAAGAGATCACCTCGGAGCTGGGCAACGTGAGCCCGGTGATCGTCGTGCCGGGGCCGTACTCAGACGGGGAATTCAAGTTCCAGGGCGACAGCATCGGCGCGGCGATCGCCAACAACGGCTCGTTCAACTGCAACTCGGCCAAGCTGCTGGTGCAGGCGAAAGGCTGGGAGGGGCGCGACAAGCTCAAGCGCGCGATCGCCGAGTCGCTCGCGCGCACGCCGGTGCGCAAGGCGTACTACCCCGGCGCCGAGCAGCGCTGGAAGGACTTCGTCGAGTCGCACGCGAACGTCGAGCGCATCGGCGAGCAGCAGCCGGGGACGCTGCAGTGGGCGATCATCAGCGACGTCGATCCGGCGAAGAAGGACGACAAGAGCTTCCAGGTCGAGCCGTGGTGCAGCGTGCTCTCGGAGACCGCGATCGGATCGGCCGATCCGGTGGCGTTCCTCGAGGAGGCGGTCAAGTTCTGCAACGACCAGGTGTGGGGCACGCTCTCGGCCACCATCGTCGTGCACCCGCAGACGATGAAGGATCCGAAAGTGGCCGCCGCCGTCGAGAAGGCGCTCGGCGACCTGCGCTACGGCGCGGTGGCGATCAACCACTGGCCGGCGCTGGCGTACGCGTTCTGCACCACGCCGTGGGGCGGGCACCCGTCGTCGACGCTCGAGGACATCCAGAGCGGGCGCGGCTGGGTGCACAACACGTTCATGCTCGAGGGGATCGAGAAGTGCGTGGTGCGCGGCCCGCTGGTCGCCAAGCCGACGCCGCCGTGGTTTCCCAATCACAAGACCGCGCACCGCCTCGGCGCGCGGCTGGTGAAGTTCGAGGCCGCGCCGTCGGCGCTCAAGCTGCCGGGAATGATCTGGAACGCGCTGCGCGGTTGATCGCTATTTGACGATCACGCGATCGGTCGTAAATCGGAAATAGGCCGAGTACTCCGCCGCCGCGAGGCACGTCGCCAGCGCGACGGTGTTGCCTTTGTTGTCCTTGCAGCCGGTGACCACGTGCTGCGCGTTGGCGCTGAGCGTGTACGTCACGCCGGCGTTGGTCGATTGGTCGGGCTGCTGCGCCTTGATCTGCTGGCCGATGAACGTCGAGCAGCCGCTCACCAGCACGTCGAGCAGCGAGTTCGACGCGGTGAAGCACTGCGAGCAGTTGGTCAGGCCGCAGCCGACCAGCGCCATCGGCGCGGCGACCTGCGACAGCGACGCGGCGGTGACGTTGCCGCACAGCTTGGCCGCGCCGGTGGTGGTCTGCTGCCCCGACGTGGCGTAGCTCTTGAGCGCGGGATCGAGGTTCTCCGACGCGAGGTGGCCGGGCGTGGCGCCGGTCGAGATCTTCGGCGCCGACGTCGCGCCGATGCTGGCCGTCATCTTGACGTTGTTGAGCGTCAGGTTGGCGGTCGCGCCGGCCAGCGTCAGCGACAGCGGCACCGTCGCCGCGGTGGCGTTGAGCGCCTGCGTCGCCACCGTGCCGGTGATCATCGTCTTCGGCGCGCGCGTGGTGGCGTCGATGGTGTTGGGGTCGACGGTGTACCACCAGTCGAGATCGTTCGCGCCCGAGTACGTCACGCCCGCGGGCGCGGCCGCCGGCTTGCCGCCGAGCAGGCCGAGCATCACGTTCTGCGCCGCGACGCCGGAGAGATCGGTGAGCCCGAACAGCTTGAACGCGATCGTGATCGAGCCGTCGCCGACGCCGTTGGTGAGCGACGTCTGCAGCTGGTTCTGCGCGATGGTGCCGACGATCGCTGCGCCGAGCGCGTTGATGGTGCAGTAGGTGTCGGTGGCGGTGTTGCCCATCGGCAGCTGCAGCCAGTCGACGCGGTGGTCCTGCTCGAACTTGCACGACGAGTCGCAGCCGTCGAGATCGGTCTTGTTGCCGTCGTCGCACTGCTCGGCGCCGGCGCGCTTGCCGTCGCCGCAGACGATGTTCTTGCACGCGGCGTCGCAGGTGGTGCCGTTCGGCGGATCGCACTGCTCGCCGCGCGTCGCGTCGACGTAGCCGTCGCCGCACGTCGAGGTCTTGCACGACTGCGCCAGGCAGATCTTGCCGGTGCCGCACGCGGTGCCGTCGCCGAGGCCGGTGCCGGGCGAACATTTCTGGCCGGCGTGGCCGCTCACCGTGACCGCGCCGCACGTCTCGACGCCGTTGCACGGATTGCCGTCGTCGCACGAGTTGGGCGCGAGCGTGCACGAGAAGGTGCAGTTGGATTCGCAGCCGGTGCCCGGGCCGTTCGCGCCGCCGAAGTCGCACTGCTCGCCGGTCTCGACCACGCCGTTGCCGCACACCGCGTTCGGCGCGATGCACGCGCCCGCTTTGCAGATCAGGTTCGAGCCGCAGGCCATATTGTCCTGCGACGCGTCGGCGATCGGCTGGCAGGTGTGCTGCGCGGTGCACGACGGTTTTTCGCAGACGGGCGCGGCGGGGCAGTCGGTGGCGGCGGTGACGCAGACGAAGGTGCAGTCGCTCTTGCAGCCGTCGCCGGCGGTGCCGTTCTTGGCGCCGTCGTCGCAGGTCTCGCCGGGCTCGACGGCGCCGTTGCCGCAGACGGGCGCGGTGCACGCGCCGGCTTTGCAGAAGTGGTTCGTGCCGGGGCACTCGGTGCCGTCCGTGAGCGGGGTGCCGGCGGCGCAGACATGCGTGGCGTCGTCGCACGTGCCTTGACCCGCGCACGGATCGGCCGGCGTGCAGTTGCGCGCGGCGTCGGTCGAGACGCAGACGAACTTGCACGCGCTCGAGCAGCCGTCGCCGGCGGTGCCGTTCTTGGCGCCGTCGTCGCACTCCTCGCCGCTCTCGGTGAGCCCGTCGCCGCACGACGCCGGCGTGCACGCGCCGCCTTTGCAAACTTTGCCGCCGCCGCACGCGGTGCCGTCGGCGGCGGGCGAGCCGGCCTTGCAGGTGTGCTGCGCGGTGCAGGTCTCGGCGCCGTTGCAGGGATCGTGATCGTCGCAGCTCGCGTCGACGACGCACACGAAGGTGCAGTCGGCCTTGCACGCGTCGCCGGGCGCGCCGTTGTTCGTGCCGTCGTCGCACGACTCGCCGGGATCGAGCTGCCCGTTGCCGCACGCCGACGGCGGCGCGAGATCGGGGCTGTCGTCCATGTCGACCACGAGCTGCGGATTGCCGCTGCTGCAGGCCGCGAGCAGGAACGCCGTCGCGAGGCCGAGGTGCTTGCTCATGGTGGCTCCTCCGTCTCGCTTGTGGCTCGAGGCTCGCGCGCGGGGACAAGCCGGCGCGCGGCAATTTGCCGTCGGTGGCGCGCCTTTTCGCGCCGCCGCGCCGCGCCTCAAACTTTGCTGAGCTACTTTTCTTCGAGCGCGGCGCGGATGAACGGCGCGTCGGAGGCGTCGGGGGCGAGCTCGAGGTACTTGCGCAGGTAGGGCTGTGCGCGCTCGCGCTGGCCGAGGCGCAGCCAGCACTTGCCGAGCTGGCGCTGCGTGCGCGCGTCGGAGGCGTTGAGGCGCGCGGCCTCGCCGTACTTCGCGACCGCGCCGCTCAGGTCGCCGTTCTTGAACAGCGCCTCGCCCTCGGCGAACGCGGTGGCGAAGGTGCGCGGCGCAGGCGCGGCCGGCGCGAGCGCGGGAGCGGCCGGCGCAGCGACGGGCGCGGTGTTTTTCGCAGGCGCAGTCGCCGGCGCGTGCGGATCTTTTTTGTGCGCTGCAGCATGATGATCGTGGTGCGTCGCGCCCGCCGCAGCGACGGGCGCACTGGGCGCAGCGACCGGCGGCGCAGCGACTGGCGGCGCAGCGACGGGCGGCGTCGGCGCAGCGACGGGCGGAGTGGGCGCAGCGACGGGCGGAGTCGGCGCAGCGACGGGAGGCGTCGGCGCGGCGACGGGCGGCGTCGGCGCGGCGAGCAGCGAGACCGGCGGCGGCGCGGGATCCGGCGCCTTGTTGCGCCCCATCATCAGGTAGCCGCCGCCGACGAGCCCGAGCAGCGCCACCGCCGCGCCGATCAGCACCGGCGTCTTGCTCGCCGCCGGCCGCGACGCCGCCAGCTCGCCGTGCACGCTCCCCGACGCCGGCGTGGGCGCGGGCGTCGCCACGCCGGTGGCCGCGACCGCCAGCGCCGCCGGATCGAGCGCCGCCCGCTGCGGCGTCGACGCCGACGAGCGCGGCCGCGGCAACCCAACCGCCTCGTACAGCTCGGCCTTCATCTCCGACGCCGACGCGAACCGCTTCTTGCGCTCCTTCTCGAGCCCGCGCAGGATCAGCTTCTCGAGCGCCGGCGGCACGATCACGCCCGCGCGCTTCTTCGACGGCGGAATCGGATCCTCGATCAAGTGCTTGGTCACCACGCCGAGCGCCGACTCCGCGCGGAACGGCAGCTCGCCCGCCACCATGTGATAGAGGATCACCGCCACCGCGTAGAGATCGCTGCGCCCGTCGAGCGGATCGCCGCGCGCCTGCTCCGGCGACATGTACTCGGGCGTGCCGCACACCATGCCCGCCGTCGTGATCGCCGAGCCTTCGCCGTCGCGCTCCGACGCCACCTTGGCGATCCCGAAGTCGCACACCTTGACGAAGTCCTGCTCGCCGCGCACGTCGGTGATCATGACGTTCTCGGGCTTGAGGTCGCGATGGATGATGTTCTTGGCGTGCGCCTCGTCGAGCGCGCCCAGGATCTGCCCGACCACGTGCGCCACGCGCTCGGGCTGAAACGGCCACTCGTCGCGAATCACGCGCCTGAGATCGCGCCCGGTCAAGAACTCCATGGCGATGAACAGCAGGCCGCCCTCGTTTCCGAAGTCGACCATCTGCACGATGTTCGGGTGCGCCAGCATCGACGCCGAGCGCGCCTCGCGGTGAAAGCGCTTCTCCAGCGACGGGTCGCCGGTCATCCCGGCGTGCAGCACCTTGAGCGCCACCTGCTTGCCGAGGTTGGTCTGCTCGG